>Ga0209456_10000408_pt1 | contig 23361 bp, 23 predicted proteins | sample COG_11_FD_184755 | JGI IMG/M metagenome (GOLD analysis project Ga0209456, IMG submission 184755) | Pelagic marine sediment microbial communities from the LTER site Helgoland, North Sea, for post-phytoplankton bloom and carbon turnover... | ecosystem: Environmental > Aquatic > Marine > Neritic...
AACGTCAGCTACAAATTGCCTCACTAAAGAGGAGCAAAGTTCATCAGTTGAACGGCGCAGCGCGGGCGATCAGGTCATCGAGCCCTGGCTCATTGGGATCCAGCGGATTGCCCGGGTGGATGCACTTGGCCGGACATATTTCGGCTGCCGCCACCAGATCGGCGAACGGACCGGCTTTTGCGTCCTTTATGATGGCCTGCTTGTCATCGTTGTAAACAAACATCATCTTGTTGATGCCCATGCAGTCGTCACAGGTTGTGCACATCTCCGTGTCGAGCCAGGGTTTGTCAAAACCAGGTTCCTCCTCCGTTTCTTTTTCGACCTCAGGCTCCGCTTCAGCCACCGTTTTCTCGGTTGCGGCTTCGGTCTGCGCCGGTGCTACGGCCGGCATTGCTGCAGGCTGGCCACCGTCGTCAATCATGCCTGACAAGTCGGCGCCCATGAGTACATCGACAAGTTGTCCTATCGCGTCGCCGGCTGCTTCTTCACGAATACTTTCCAGTTGCTCTTCGTGCTCTTTCTGAATTTGCTCGCGTTCAGCGTCGATCGCCGCGCGTTGTTCTTCGACGATTCGTTCCATCGCCTCCTCGACATAGAAGTTCCGGATCCCGGCCAGCTCCTGCAGCGTGTGCCAGTAGTTCAGCCGGTCACGACATGCGAATACAAGCGCTCGGGAGACTACGAGCCTAACGAGCACATCCTGATCGTCAATGGCCCAGACGAATGGCACGGCGTGCTCGACCAGTTCTTCTTCGCTATCCAGGTATCGATCGATCGGTAAGAGGTCGGCGGACTCGAAGCCCGCAGGTACCATGCGGTAATGTTCGTGTAGCGCGGGCATCAACAAGGCGTAATCGGCAAAAGTAAATGCGAGGTCCATCTCGGTGACTTCGCCGTCGGCGTTGCGGTACTCGAGTTTCTCAACCGGCCAGTCGTTTTCGGCCTGCGGATTGCCGCCAAAGCGGACCCGTTCTGCGGCGCGGTCGCCGCCATCCGGATTGACCAACATGAATGGGTGGGCGCGGCTTTCGAGTGCGGCGCTCGCCACAAACCAGGCGTCGAGCAGCGGTTTCTTTGTCTTGGTCTGTGTCCCGCGATTAATCAGATGCAAACTCGTGCGATTGCTGTCCAGCGCGCAAAGAAATCCCGACAACAAGTCCTCATGGCGTGCCGCGGATGTCTGCGCCACCACAACCTGCCGGTGCCCAATGCCGAAATTTGCGAGTTCAAAGCGGTACGAATGGAACGGGTCCTCACCCGGTTTCGCGGCCGGATTGTCGTAAGCACGGACCCAGCTCAGCACTTGTACAGGCAGACGCGATCCCAACAAATGCGAGAAAGCCGGCAGGCCGTCGCCAGCCAGATGGTCTGCCGACACCAGCGCGACGACTTCGGTTACGAGTTGCAGTTCCTCGCTCGAAAAGGCCTGCCAGTCAAAGCTGGCAAACCAGGAGTCGTGTATGGCCGGAGTGTAATTATCGTTAATTTCCAGCGCGGCGATTCTGAGCGCGGAAAACAGTATCGCGAAACCAGCGGCGTCACGCTCGAAGACCTCAGCTGCCGTCGCGCAGGGGTTATCACTGTCAACCAATTCCAGCTCGGGCAGTTTTGTGAACCAGGGATCGTCCAGTTGACCGACAAACCTGACCAGTACTGGATAGTCCTGCCAGGCCTGCAGGTCCTGCAAAGCGCGTTCAACTCTTGCCCGTCGTTCGGCCGGCATCTCAACCGATCCGTGCGCACGTTGTTCGAGCATTCCGGACAGAGCGCTGGCGTCGAAATGTTGGGACCCGGGGCCGATGCTGCTCGCATCGACCGATTTGGCGTTTTCGATATCCAGTAATGACCGCAAACCGTTAATCTGCTTGTCGATCTGCCGGCGAAGTCGTTCGCGGCTCTGATCATGTCGGTGCCGAATGGCGTGCAACATCAAATGCAGCGACACAGTCGGTCCGTAAGCGAGGAACTGTCCGCCGGGAGCAATAGTGCCCTTGAGTCTGTCGAGCTCTGCTTGCAGTTTCTCGCTGCTGCCCGAATCCAGGTCGAGTTGCTCCTGCATGGCCGCTGCCGCTTCGGCGAACAGGTCGTTAGCATCAACGGGATCAGGGCCGTCGAGCTTTTGTCGCAAATAGCGTTCTATCCACGGGAGATTGTCTTTCAGAATCCTGGCGTCGTCGGCTTCCGGCGCCAAGTCCTCAAGCGAGTCAGAAAAATATTCGCCGAGAGGTTTCGCGAGTATAGGCAGCGTCGTCGTGCCATCGGGCGGAATCAAGTACAGCGGATACTGGTAACGAATGGCGGACGCATCACGGTAGGCATTGAGCAGGGCCGGTAACACCGCGCCCTCAGGTAGCGTGGTTTTCGCTGCCGCAGCCGGTTCGCCATAATGGAATCGGCGGAGCAGGTCGATCACGTCGGTGTCTTCTATGGAATTCATCGTTGCTCCGGGCTAGATGGCGAAGTGATCCAGCGCCCTGTTCATGCCGGCGAGCCTCTCGTCGACGCTCATCTCCATGCCGACCGAGGTCATCATGTCGTATCGCGGCGCATCCGGATTGTGATAGAGAATCCCCAACGGCAGGACAGAATCGTCGGCCGCGATTGCGAGGGCGGCCGCGATGTCCGACGGGTCATGCTCGGCGTGATTCGGGAATAGTCGCTTGACGTTGTCCGCGACCTGCACACCTTTCTCGTGTGTAAGTAATTGCATCCTTGCCGGTTCATCCTGCAAGGCCTTGCCGATCGATTCCACATACACCGGGCAGCGCTGGATAATTCGGACGAAACTGGTTCCCTTGTGTTCGTGCGCTTTCCTTATCACCTCGTGGCGGAGTGGGGCATTCCAGTCGACGATTTGGGCGACGAAGGAAATATTGGTGACACCGAGAGTCACAGTCAGCGGATTCAGCGGCGGTAGTAATGCGCCAGATGGATGCGTGTTGGTCGGCACATCCAAAGGAGTGGTAGGAGACGTCTGTTTCTTGGTCAGTCCGTAGATGCCGTTATCGAATACCAGCAACGTAATATCCATGTTGTAACGCATCGCGTGTATCCAGTGGGCAGCCCCGATCGAGAAACAGTCACCGTCGCCGGTTGCAACCCAGACATCCAGATCGGGACGCCTCGATTTAACACCGCAGGCGACCGGTAACGCGCGCCCATGCAGGCCGTGAAACCCGTAGGTCTTCATGTAATGCGGCAGGCGGCTTGAGCAACCGATACCGGATACGGCCACCGTTTTCTCGGGGGCAATCTGGGATTCCCGGCAGACCCGGTGTACCGCCGCCAGGATTCCGTGGTCGCCGCAACCGGTGCACCAGCGTGGTTCCGCACCGCAATAATCTTCTAATGTGAAATATCGGTCCTTGACGTCGAGGGACCAGTCACCTTTTAAGCCGAACATGCTTCTGCTCCTTCTGTCTCCGTTAGATTCGCCTGGATGACTTTGCCGATGGTGCCAGGTTGCAACGGGTGGCCCGGGACCTTGGACCAGCAATGGATATCCAACAGCGTGTGCGCGCGCAGGATGAGCGCGAGCTGGGAAATACGGCGGTTTTCTTCGTTGATCAGGGGCGAATCAAGATCGTCGCTGTAATTGATCTCGATGGTCATGACCTTCTTGAATCCCGAAAAGATCTTTTTCAGACCAGGTTCAAGAGGCGACAAGAATCTGAGGTGGACCGAAGACACACTGTGACCTTGCGCCCTCGCGCGGTCGACTGCCTCCTCAATTGCACCCAGCGTTGAGCCCCAGCCGACAATCAGCAGATCCCCGGTGGGATCACCATGAATCTCGGGCGGCTTCATTGTCGCGCCCAGTGCCGCCAGCTTTCGGCTGCGCATATTCATGCCTTCCTGGTTCGAAGCGGAGTCGTACGCGATCTTGCTATTTCGGTTGTGCGCCAGGCCGGTGAGGATGTATTCGCCACCGCGCATGCCCGGTATGGGCCTTTCTGACAGGCCGCTCGTCTCGTCCCAGTTGTAGGGCGATACCTCTTTGTCCCAGGCGGACTGATCCAGTGGTGGAGCAAACCACTCATCCGTGACGTCGGGCCGTTCTATTGGCTGGACACCGGTAGCCAGGTTCGCGTCCGTTAGTATGATCACCGGCGTACGGAACGTCTCGGCCAGCTTGCGTGCCATGACCACGAAGTGGAAACACTCCGAAATAGTGGCCGCGGCAACGACGACCTTGGGCGCATCGCCGGCCGCGCCGTAGAGGCTCGAAAGCAGGTCTCCCTGTTCCACCTTGGTCGGAAGACCGGTCGACGGGCTGCCGCGCTGGACGTCAACAATCACCAGCGGGACCTCGGCCATGACGGCGAGACCGATCATCTCGGTCTTCAACGCCATGCCGGGACCAGACGTGATGGTGCATGCTGTCTTGCCCGCATAGGACGCGCCGATCGCGAACCCGATCGCCGCTATCTCGTCCTCGGCCTGGTGCACGAAGCCACCGGTCAAGTGAAAGTCATCGGCGAGATAGTGAGATGCCGATGTCGCCGGGGTAATCGGATACATCGCGACGAGTTCAATGCCTGCAGCCATTACCCCGAGGCCTACCGCGGTGTTGCCATTGATAACAACCGGCGATTCCATGCGATCTTCTTCGGCCGTGGGAATTTCGAATACGTAGTCCAGGTTTTCCCGTGCGAATACATAGCCGGCATCGAACAGATCATGGTTGATCTTGATAACCTTCTCGCTTTTCTTTCTGAAGATCTTCGCGATCTCATTCTTGGCCGTATCGGTGTCGCGGCCAAACATCCTGCAAAGCATCCCGAGCACAAACATGTTCTTGCCCTTGCGAGGGTCGGGTACAAGCTTGAGGCACTCTTTCTGGATTGGCAGTTCGTGTACGACCAGCCCCTGCGCTGCAAAATCGGCAAGTGCTTCCTTGTACTGATTGCGAATTTTTTCTTCAGGATCTTCGGCCCACATGCTCTCCAGCAAAACGACCGTGCCTTTCCTGTAGGCGCCATTGTCAATGCGGGAGTAGAGCACCTGTTCGTTAAACGCGACGACCATTTCGGCTTCGTCGCCCATATTGGTCATTTCTTTCGACCCCATACGGACGCGGATGCCGCTGGCGCCCTGACGTTCTCGTGCGGGTGGCTGGATCTCGGCCGGAATGATTTCCACGGTCCAGACACCGTTGCCCATCTTGCCGCTCACCAGTCCCAGGATCTGGCCGCATTTTTGTGCGCCTTCTCCGGAATCGCTTACGATCTCTACGATGTACTCGGTAACCTGCTTGACGCCCGCCGTTTTTTCAGGGGACACAACTTCGATATCAACCATGTTCGAATCCTGATTTGCTGACTTACTATCTATCTCTCTTTGAGCTTTCTCTATCCTGGCGCGGAATTCTTCTGCAACGGCCCAGCGCGCCTCCTGTGCCTGTTCCAGATCATGCGTATGCAGCGATTTCCGCAGGTCGTAGCCCAACGTTTCTCGCAGGGCCCGCGGTACGGCGACCTTGACCCACCAGGTTTCATACCTTTTGAAGAGGTATTTGGTATCAACTGCAGTTTCGGTCTTTGTCATTGCCCTTCCCGTGTACCTTACTGCGCCTAGCCCTCTGAAATTAGGCTTGTTTTTGCTCTAAATTCTTCAGATTACGGATAGATTCAGCGGTACAAAGCGCGGATTTGTACCTGTACCTTCGGAATGTGAACCGAATACCGTCTTTTGGAAATAGGCATAAGCCGAAGCGGCGTAAGGGAACTGGCAACTACTGGTCAGGCGAGCCGCCGTATTTCGTCAGGAAGCGGTCGAGTTCGTTGGCGAACGTCTGTTTGTCGCGCTGACTAAACGCGGCCGGACCACCGCTCATTTCGACGCCACTGGATCGCATGGTGTCGAGAAAGTCGCGCATGTTGAGGCGTGCGCCGATGTTCTCTTTGGTGTGCATTTCACCGCGGGGGCTAAGCGCGTGCCCATCTTTAGCAATAACTTCGGCGGCCAGAGGAATGTCACTCGTGATGACGAGATCCCCGGCGCCCATGCGTTTGACGATTTCATCGTCGGCGACGTCGAAGCCTCCGGGGACTTGCAGCGTATTGATAGTGGTCGCGGAGGGTGTGCTCAACGGCTGGTTGGCCACCAGCGTCAGCTCTACGCCGGTTCGCGTCGCAGCCCGGAACAATATCTCCTTGACCACGACCGGGCAGGCATCGGCGTCGACCCAGATCTTCACCTTCGTGTCTCCTTCACACAACCTGGCCGGCAGCTTGTGCTGACGCCCAGGCCCATTGGAAGTTAAAGCCACCGAGGTGGCCAGTCACGTCAACGACTTCGCCAATACAGTACAGCCCGGGCTGTCGCTTGCACTCCATGGTTTGGGAAGACAGCTCATTGGTGTCGACGCCGCCAAGCGTTACCTCAGCTGTGCGATAGCCCTCAGTTGAGGCGGGTTTAAGCGTCCAGGCCTGCAATATCGCGCCAATCCTACGTAACCCGGAGTCCGGAATTTCGGCTATGCGCTGGTCTGCAGCAATGGGCCAATACAATTCCTGTAACTCCAGTACCAAAGCACGAGGCAGATGCTCGGCAAGGACCGTTCGTAACAGGGCCTTGGCCTGTTTGGTCTTGGCATCCAGGAGAAGATCCCCGGCGTTGGCTGCAGGCAGGAGATTCAGAGTGATGTTTGTACCGGCTGACCAGTAATTGGAGGCTTGCAGTGCAGCGGGTCCGCTAAGACCCCGATGCGTAAACAGAATGTCCTCGGTGAACGTCGTGCCCGACGCGGTAACGGCCGCCGGCAGACTGACGCCCGATAGTCGATCCGTCAGTTCGTGCATTGCTCCGGAGAAAGTGAATGGTACGAGCCCGGCACGCGTGTCCAAAACAGTGAGCCCGAATTGTTTCGCAAGGCGATAGCCAAAATCTGAGGCACCCATTTTCGGAATGGACAGCCCGCCCGTAGCGATGACCAGCGAGTCGCCTACAAAAGCGCCTTTGGTATTCTTTACGCAATAACCATTGTCCAACGCAACGGCAACATCTTCACAATGCGTCAATATCTCAACACCTGCGTATTCACATTCAGTCTCGAGCATAGCGAGTATTTCTTTCGACGAGTTGTCGCAGAAAAGTTGTCCGGCACCTTTGTCGTGGAACGCGATGCGATGTTTCTCGACAAGCGCGATGAAATCCCACTGCGTGTAGCGACTTAACGCTGAGATGCAGAAGTGCGGATTGGCGGACAGATAGTTCTCTGGACTGCAGTGCAGGTTGGTGAAGTTGCAGCGCCCACCGCCTGACATAAGGATCTTCTTGCCGATCTTGTTAGCGCTCTCGAGGACGACAACACGCCGTCCACGCTGGCCGGCGGCAATCGCGCACATCAGGCCGGCGGCACCTCCGCCAAGAATGATTACATCAAACCTGGCTGGCACAGGCTTTGTCCTCGTAATTTGGAAGAGTAGTATAGACGACCTTGATCAATCACAGGGTGGGTCGCCAACAGGCTGGAACCCCTTGGAGTTATCGATGCAGAAGATTGCGATCGTTTGTGCTTTTTTCATTGTTGTCATGGCTGCCGTCCTCGGGTTGCTCGTCATTTTCGAAATGATGAGTTTCGAATCCGGTGTGGCGAACATGCTGAAGTATGGCGGTGCGATAGCTGTGCTGGGTGTTGCCTCGGCGCTGATTTCTCTAATGATGGGCAGCAATAAGGAGAAGAAATGAACACAAAACATGTAATCGCGCTACTGGCGTTAATCGTGCCCGGTATTGCCATCGCCCAGGATGCTGGCAAGTACCAGTGCACACTTGGTGACCTTGTGCGCCGTGTCGAAATTTTGACCGAACCGGGCTTGACGGTCCCTTGTGAAGTTCACTACTACAAGGACACGGAGGCGCCGGGAGAATCCCAGGTGCTCTGGAGCGCACAGGCCCAGGCGGGTTACTGCGAGGCAAAGACTGAGGAATTCGTAGCCAGGCTACAAGGCTGGGGATGGAGCTGCGACGTCAGTGCTGCGCCGACGCCCGAAGCGGCACCAGCGCCCGAAGCGGCACCGGAAGCCGAAGAGCCGGAGCCACCGGTCTACGACGATACGGATGTATTGAGTCCTGGAGACCCGTCGGGTAGCTAGTCGTTCGCCCGTCCGGTGTGAATCTGATAATCACCGATCATGATCATGTCGCCGGGTTCCAGATCGGTGCGGATAATCTTCTTCCGGTTGACTATCGTGCCATTGAAGCTGTTCAGATCCTCGATGCGAACATAGCCACCAGCGCACAGCATCAGCGCGTGGTACCGACTCACAAACTTGCTATCGAGTCGCATATCGCTGTCTGCATCACGTCCAATGAGGATGCGTGACGCGGTTTCGTCGACCTTGAGGACCTGTTCAATCTTGCCGTTGCGGACGACTTCAAAGAACGTGATTCCCCCGATGCTCTTTTTCTGATTCTCCGGGTCCTGGTCTTGTTTGCCTTTTTTCGATTTATTGGGCGGCACATCGATTTGCTCAACGCGCAGCGTCGCGGTCGCCTCGTTCGTCATATCTGTCAGCTCCGCTGTCAGGATCGCGATGCGTGCATCCTTGTCAGCGATGGTCTGTTTCAGCTCAGGTATGTCTGTCACCTGAGATCGCAGCAACTTGCATTCACTCCTGGCATCGTCAAGCTGCTTTTCAAGCGCTTCCAATTCACCTCCGAGCTTGTCGGCGGTCTCGAGGTCCGCTCTTAGTTCCTCGACCGACGCTTCCAGCTGCGCGTTCATGAAGTCGAGATCCTGGTTCCTGGATCTCGTCTTGTCGGCATTGGTCATGGCGATTTCCAGCGCCTGCTGCTCCTGCTCCAGATCGGCGATGACAGCCCTGCGATTTTCCTCACTTTCGCGAAGAGCCTGTCGGGATTCAGTAAGCGCTTCAATGAGTTGTGCGATTTCGGACCTGCTCTTGCTGGCGTGCTTTTCCTCAGGCGTTTGCGCTGCTGGTTCGCGCTCCGTGATGCGTTCTTCTGCCTTGTCGGCTTGGCGTCGAACCCTGCCATGCGAAGGAAACACATGCGGTAGCAACTCCAGGTCGCTGGCAATCCTCCTGACCATTTCGTGCCCGATGGTCCGCGTTTCCTTTTCGTAGCACTCGTTCAGCAGAGCGCCGCACAGCTTGCTGATGGGGCCCGGGTAACCACCCGTGAATCGGTAAATAAGCGACTGCGCTTTTTCGTCGATGTCCACGGCGTTTGCATTGCCAGCCTGGTCCAGTCGGTAGTACATGTACTCGGCTGTCTCGCCTTCGGTGAAGACACGAATTTTATAGTCGATATGACTGCGGAATCTCAGTTCCTGCAGCGCAGGCGATTCGATGATGCGCGCAATGCTCGAGTCTCCAGCTATGACGACGCTGAGCACGCGCCGGTCGTCCACCCGGGCCGCAGCTATCCAGTGCAACTGATCCAGAACAACCGGCCGAATCATGTGTGCGTTGTCAATCACCATTAGAACTGTGTCGCCGATCGAGGCGCGATGAACGAGAAACTCCATGGTTATGCTACGCAGCTCCTTCAGCGTGCCCATGATGTCTCTGAAACCGAGTTGTCGCAAAAACGTGCTGTAGAAGTCAGTTGCTGTACGACAGGAGTCGTCAATCGTCGCGAAGAATACGTCGTCGTCGAGATTACTCAGGTACCGATTGAGGAGCGTCGTCTTACCGGACCCTTCCGAGCCGCGAAGGACCACGAGGCAATCGGTCTCTTCGGTCGCGCTTACGAGGTGCGACATCAACAGGGAATATTGCACCGAGTCAAAGATTTGCGACGGTGTGGACAGGCGCGCGAACGGTGCCCGGTTCAGTTTAAAGAACTCGAGATACTTCGCTTCGGTTACAGGGTTCTCTTGCGCTTGTGGCACGCGTTGATTCCCGTGTTTTCTTATTATTTTCCGGCGTGCTGCCGGTCCCCTCGTTGTTACAATTCCTATTCTTATATAGGCGGCGCGGGGTTTGAAGGGTTAATTCGAATAAATTCTAGGGAAAATTTGTAAGTTGCTGATAATAAAAGAGAAGAAAATCATCAATTTTATGTCAAATCAGCCGGTCCCGGATCGTGATCCAGGCTGGACAGGCTGGAAATTTCATCGAGCAATACCAAAAAACCCCGCCGAGGCGGGGTTTTCAGTAGCTAGTGCTCAAGGTGCACCGCCGCAGCATCGACATGTGGGAGTTCGTGTTCCACCTCCTCAGTCAGGTGCTCAGCATTACGAATCCAGTTGCAGGGCTCACAGGTGCAGGTGGTTTCGTCATGGCGCAGATGCTTGTGCAATGCCTCGACAAACTTGATGCCTTCACGCAATGAAACACTCAGGGTTTCTGTTGTCATGTCGTCTATGTGTTTGAAATCCTGCATGCAGGTTTCCCAGCCGCAACCCTCACCTGTGCAGTGATTGCACCGTTCGCCGGTGGCTTCAAACATGTTCTTGTGGTGATAGTTGTGGTCTTCGATGACTTGCTGGAGCAGCAATCTGGGGTACATGAGCGCTTCAATCAGTTGTTGTCGCATCGCTTTCTCCTCTCAATACCGTACCCAGTTTAGGACGAACGGGCGATGTACTCAACTGCAATAGATGGCATGCTTGATGCATGAAGTACAGACACCTGGGCAAAGCCGGAATTCGGCTCAGCGAGCTCTCCCTCGGCTCATGGATCACATTCGACACACGATTTGGCGTGGAGACCGCGGCCTCGTTGATGGCGGCGGCCTACGACGTCGGCGTGAACTTCTTCGATAATGCCGAGGCGTATGCGCATGGCAAATCGGAAGAGGTCATGGGCGCCGCTCTCAAGAAGCTCGGCTGGCGGCGTGGCAGCTACCTGATCTCAACCAAATTCTACTGGGGCCTGAATGAAGGTCCGAATGAGGAGGCCACGCTTAATCGAAAATACCTCCTCGAGGCCGTCGACGCGTCCCTCAAACGCCTCGATATGGACTATGTCGATCTCGTTTATTGCCATCGCTCCGATTCGACAACGCCGATCGAAGAGACGGTCTGGGCCATGCACAACATTATCGAGCGCGGCAAGGCACTGTACTGGGGGACATCAGAATGGTCAGCTGGCGATATCCTGGCCGCGATCCAGATTGCCGAGCACCATCACCTGCATAAGCCGATCGTCGAGCAACCTGTCTACAACCTGTTCGATCGTGGGCGTTTTGGCCCGGAGTATGACGCGGTGTACGAAGACTTCGGTTATGGCTCGACGACCTGGAGCCCGCTCGCCTCGGGATTGCTGACCGGTAAGTACAACCAGGGCATCCCGGAGGGCAGCCGCGGTGCGCTGGCGAGGTATGACTGGTTGGAAGAGCAGCTCACGGATAAGGTGCGCATCGCGCGTGTAGCGGCACTCGAGCCGCTGGCGCAGGAAATGGGCGCCACGCTTGCGCAGTTTTCACTGGCCTGGTGTCTGCAGAATCCTTATGTCAGTTCAGTCATCACGGGTGCCACCCGGGTTGAACAGGTACACGAGAACATGAAAGCCCTCAATTTTGTTGACAGCTTTACGCCGGAAGTTACAAGTGAGATCGAGAGGATCTTCGCGGGGGAGTGACAGTATGACGACACGACTATTTTTCGCATTGCCGCCCTAAAATACCGCCCGAACCAGCAGCAGAAATCCAACTGCAGCGATAGGAATGCCGATTGGTGCTGCAAGTACCGTGATCGTGATGGCGGTGCCCGCCGCCATAAGCGCGAGCCCGATCAGTGCGCAGATCAGGCGACCCACCATTTCAACGATAAACGTCAACACGCGCCAAATGGCGTAAAACGGCCACAGCAGGATGGGTATGTCTCTGTCACTCATGTCGGCAATCATACTGCAATCGATTCTTCCTCCGGGTAATATCCGGGGCCTGGAGAATCGATAAGGATAAGAAGATGATTCGCGTATCTGTTTCCCGTGTCTTTGTTTTACTGGCCGTTCTGGGCCTGGTCGCGTGCGAGAAGGCCAATGAACCTGTTGAAACTGTTGAAGAAACTGCTGTCGATGTTGTGGCCCAACTCGACGAGTTGTACCACGAGTTTGACGAAGAGAACCTGGCGCTGAATCCGATCTTCGCGACCTTCCGTGGCGATCATCGATTTAATGACCAGTGGGGGCCACACGATTTTCTCTCGGATGAGTACGCCGAGGCAATGTATGACCTGCACAAGCGCTACCTTGCAAAGTTGCTTGAATACGATCCGGAGGAGCTCACAGGGCAGGATCGTCTTAATTACGACATCTTCCAATTCGATCGTCAGAACGCGGTCGAACGCGAAGAGCAGGGTTACAATGACTACGAAGGACTGACGCCGGTCAGCCAGTTCTTCAGCGTACCGAATTTTCTGCCAATGCTGGGCTCAGGCGCCGTGGGACAGCCGTTCGAGACGCCGCAACATTACGACGACTGGATCAAGCGTTCGGGCGGATTCGTCAATCACGTCGACCTGTCAATTACGAAGATGCGTGAAGGTGTCGAGCTTGGTGTTGTGCAGCCGCGTATCCTGATGGAAAAAGCACTGCCACAGCTTGCCGCACAGGTTGTTGACAGTGCTGAAGTGAGTGCGTTCTACGGGCCGATCGCGCGCATGCCGGAGTCGTTCTCCGATGAGGATCGTGAACGCCTGACGGCTGCCTACGAAGACCACATCATGAATGTTCTCGTACCGGCTTACGCAAAACTGCATGACTACATCAACGATGAATACATGCAGCACACACGCGAGACAGTTGGCCAGTCAGATAGCCCGGGCGGTAAGGATTACTATGCGTTCAGGGTGCGTGAGACGACCACCACCGGCTATACACCTGAGGAAATTCACGAGATCGGCAAGCGCGAAGCCGAACGCATTTATGCCGAGATGAAGGGGGTGAGAGATGAGGTCGGTTTTGAAGGTACGATGCCTGAGTTCTTCGAGCATCTACGCAATGACACGCAGTATCACTTCAAGTCCGAAGAAGAGATTTTGACCGCCTACGACGAACTTCGGGACACCATCGATCCGAAACTCGACAAGTTGTTTGGCGTTAAGGCCAAAGCGCCCTACATCATTAAAGCCGTCGAACCATTTCGGGCACAGTCCATGGCCGCCGCGCAGTACTTCCCAGGGACCCCCGATGGGTCACGGCCCGGCATCTTTTATGTGAATACCTACGATCTACCGGCACGGCCGAAGTGGTTCATGGAGTCGCTCTCGATACATGAAGCGAATCCTGGTCATCATTTCCAGATCTCGGTCGCACAGGAAGTTGAAGAGCTGCCCGCCTTCCGGCGCTTTGGCGGATACACGGCCTACAACGAAGGGTGGGGCCTTTATTCAGAGTCACTGGGTAAAGAGCTCGGCATGTATACCGACCCTCTGCAGTACTTCGGCTCACTGTTCGGAGACATCTGGCGTGCGAATCGCCTCGTTGTCGATACTGGCATGCACGCATTGGGCTGGACACGTGAAGACGCTATCGAGTACATGGCATCGAACTCGCCGATAACGGACACCGATGTCGTCGCCGAGGTTGAGCGCTACATCGCCATCCCGTCGCAGGCGCTGGCCTACAAGATCGGCCAGCTCAAGATTCGCGAATTGCGTAATCGTGCTGAAGAGGCGCTCGGCGACCAGTTCGACGTTCGTGCATTCCACGATCTCGTGCTGACATCGGGCGCGTTGCCGCTGTTTGTGCTCGAGGCCGAAGTGGATCGCTGGATAGCGCGGCAGACGGGCTGAACTGCAATTGGTCGGGATTTTCCACATGCCCCGGTTCGCGCACATTGCAGCGACCTGGGACACAGTATTGGGTGCCCAAATACGGTAAACAAGGAGATTACTGGCAGTCTGCACAGCGCCTCGTTCAAGGCGATGTGACATAAGGGATAACGGGATGCCACGGAACGGCTCACGTGCATCAAAATCAATAACTTACACGGTAATCCTCGTGGGGATTCTGCTGTCCGGATGTAGCACGCTATCTCCCGATGTTGTGCAACAGCCCGTCGAACCGCCCGACGTTGTCGTTTTAGACACGACACCGCTCGAACCGATCAGCGTCACCCCCCTGAGCCGCCAGCCCTGGGAATTCGAACTTCCAAGCGTCGCAATCGTCATCACGAACAGCCAGCCGGCCTACGCCGATGTGGCTGTCGAGCTCGCCGAACGCCTTGAGAACTACGAGGTTTACGATCTTGGCGGCGACAGCCAGCCGCCGGTCAGTGTCCTTCGCCAGATCAATGATTCGAATACGGACGTTGTTGTGGCTATCGGCCTGCGAGCTGCGCAGTCGTCCGTCGCGATGGCGGACAAGCCCGTTATTTTCAGCCAGGTATTCAACCATCAGGACCACGACCTGTTGAACGACAACAGCCGAGGTATCGCGGCCATACCCCCGCTCGATGCCCAGATCGCCGCGTGGAAGAAAATCGACCCGACACTGGTTCGTGTCGGCGTCATCATCGGTGAAGGCCACGACGATTTGATTGAACAAGCGCGTCTTGCCGCGGAACGTCATGAGATTGAGCTCCGCGTGCAGGTCGTACACTCCGACCAGGAAACGCTGTATTTCTTCCGCCGCATGGTTCGGGATATCGACGGTTTCTGGTTATTCCCGGACAACCGCATCCTGAGTGGCCGAGTTCTGGAGGAGATGCTTGATGACGCAAATCGACAGCAGGTGCCGGTGACGGTGCCGAGCGAGTCGATGTTGAAAATGGGGGCATCACTCAGCATTACCACGGTAGCCGAAGATATTGCCCGGACGATTGTAAAAGTCATTCGCGAAATCAAATCAGGGAGGCTTGAAGGACTGCCCCCGATTACGCAGCTTTCCGAAATTCGCGTTGAAACGAACGGTGCCATCCAGGTGGTCGAACGATGATGTCGGTCGCCATCGCTGCTCGCGATTGGGTTGTCGGTCGTTATGACTTGCTCCGCGATCTACTCAAACGCAAGCCAGCTAACGCTGCGAAGCGCGTGCTGGTCAATGAAATCTTGTCAATCCAGGTATTGAGTGCTGCGCTTTTCGGTGGTCTCGCAATTGCCAGCCTTTACTGGGGCGGGCAGTGGGTTCTACAGGATAACTACGGTCGGTGGGCGCTGCAGTGGACAGAAGAACTTAATGAACTGGGTTCACCGCTGTATTTGAGTGATGACGAGGAAGCACGGCTACGGCTGGAAAGTTTCGTCGAACGCTACCCCGAAATCGATCGTGTGTCGTACTTCACGAGAGATGGCGTGGCGCTGTTCTCCGTCGACAATGGTGATGAACTGGAGGCCGCGAAAGACCTTACCACCGACAAGCTCGATGATGCGGTGGCCGTGATCGGTGATCGCAAGCCCTACGTCATGAACAGTGGCGTGCTGAATCCGCGCCAGTTCGAGATCATTGCACCTGTCTGGACGGAGTCGATAGTTGATGACGGACTGTTCGACTTCGACGCCGCAGCACTCGAAGCCGAGACCAGGACTGAACTTCTCGGCTTTGTCGGCATTCACCTCGACTTCGTCATCTTTCATGATCGACTGTTGGCGAACATCAAGGGTGCGATCCTGATCCTGCTGGTTCTGCTTATTGCCTTTGCTGCCTACGGCCGGCGTGCGCTGCAAAGAGCATTGTCGTCGATATCGGACTTGCAGGACCCGATCAGAGAGCTTGCGAAGGGCAACCTGGGTGTCAAGTTCGAGCCGGCCGAGCATCGCGAGATTTCCGATATTGTTGAGGCGCTCGAAAACACGGCCTCGGCGCTGAGTGAGCGCGATGCCAAGTTACTTGAGATGGCAAACCACGACAGCCTGACTGGACTGTTCAATCGGCGTCGTTTTACCGAGGAACTGAAGAAAGAAATCATCAGCGTCATGCGCAGGGGGCACACCAGCGCGTTGCTCTTCATTGACCTCGATCAGTTCAAATACATCAACGATGCCTGTGGTCATCCGGCAGGCGATCGCCTGATCCGGAAAGTTGCCGACGAGCTGGGTCGCAGCGTACGTCGGGACGATGTTGTCGCTCGCTTTGGTGGTGACGAGTTTGCCATACTCGTACGCCACACCGATATCCACGGTGCGACGTCGTCGGCGGAAACGATTCTCTCGAATATGCGCCGTATGGCACACATCGAGGACGAACGAGTGTTCCATGTTCATTGCAGCATCGGTATGGCGATGATCACCGGCGACAATCTCCACTACGACGAACTGATTAATCAGGCAGACATCGCCTGCCGTGAGGCGAAGTCCGCCGGTCGAAACCGCTTGTCACTGTTTGCAGGCGTGGCCGATGGAAGGGAAAAGGACACAGCCGACGTTGGCTGGATGAACCGGCTTCGCAGGGCAGTGGATAACGATGAGTTTGAACTTCGTTTTCAGCCTATCAATCGAATTCATACCGGCGAGACAACTCACCATGAAGTGCTGATACGTCTTCGTGGCAATGACAACAACGTGGTATTGCCCGACGCGTTCCTGCCGTCCGCCATGCGCTTTGGACTGATGACAGAGATCGATTTCTGGATGATCGAGAATGCCTCCAAAGCGTACTCGGTGTACTCGGTTCCGGCACGAAGCCTGCGTTTCTCGATTAACCTCTCGGCCAACGCGTTCGAGAATGACGATCTGCTAGCGCACATCGAAACGTGTTTTGAGAAGTACGATGTTAAGCCCCAGGATATTATTTTTGAGATCACTGAAAGTCTCGCCATACGTCACCCTGTTCACGTAGAGCGACAAATCGCTGCATTGCGGGACATAGGCTGCCGGCTCGCACTTGATGATTTCGGAACTGGATACAGTTCGTTCAGTTACCTGCAGAAACTGCAATTCGACTACATCAAGATCGATGGCACTTTTGTTGAAGATTTGATGAACAACCCGGTCGACCAGAAGATGATCAAACTGATCGCCGAGATCGGTGCTGAGGCGGGCATGGAGACGGTTGCCGAGTACGTCCAGGACGCCGAGAGCCTGGCATTGCTTGAAGAACTCGGCGTGGATCTTGCGCAAGGCTACTTCGTGGGTCGCCCCACAAAGACACCGGTGCACAAGTCCACACCCATTTCACTCGACTCTCGACGCATGCGAGTACCGAACTTCCCGCACACCTCCTGATTTGAATTTCAGCTGTAACTGTCTATGCTGTAGCCTCTCGCAAAACAAACAATAACGAAATTGGGGGTTACACAATGCAAATAATTAAATTCAGTAAGGTACTAGCCGTTGCTGCGGCACTCACGATGTTCGCAGTTCCGGCATCTGCACAGGACGATGACGAAGGTCCGATTACGCAGGGTGAGGATGCGAAGTACGTGCGCGTCGTTCACATCAAATACAAACCTGGCAAGCGTGAACGCGCAATGGAAATCATAGCTGAGCATTTCGTGAAAGCCAGCGAGGCGGCAGGTACGCCAGGCCCACTCGGGGTCATTCACCTTCAATCTGGTGAGTGGGATTCGCTCGCCGTATGGAGCCTGGAAGGTGGCCTTGCCGATCTCGAATGGTATCGCACCGAAGACAATATCAAATGGTGGGCAGCGCTGGTTGAACAAGAAGGCGGCGAAGAAGCGGCCGGTGCGTTGTGGGGCGAATACCAGAGTCTGATAGACGAAGCAGAGTCGGATATCGGCCACTACCATGCTACAGAGGAAGACGAAGAGTAAGACGACTAAACATGTTTGCGGGAAAGGGCAGCTTCGGCTGCCCTTTTTAGTAGGGTTTGTAGGGTCGCTTGAGATGCACAAACAGGCCAATCAACAAGAGCGACAACGATACCCACATCGAAATGCGCCAGTAGCTCGTCGCAGGCTGCACAATCCTGAAAGACTCAACAAATACGGTCTCGCAGGCTCCATCGCCGGTATCAGTTCGTGTGGTGCTCGTGCCGCGTTTGCCACCGCCGGGGTTGGAATACGAGGCCAGGTAACCGCGCACCCGAATCTGGTCACCGATCTGGATCTTTCGCACCTGCCGGCGAATAAAGTCATCGCTTGATATCAGGTGGTTGTTCGACAATTGATTCATATCGAACGACTCCCACGCCTGCATGTTTCGTGTGAATACATTGCAGGTAAAGATACCGTTCCAGAAATCGAGTTTCTGTAGATCGCTTTTCGTGTTGTCGCCCCATACGACACAGACGTCTGCGACATTCAGGTGGTCATTTGCCTGCAGGTGCATGCGGCTATTGCCTTCGTGTTGCCGATAGGAAACGATCATGCCAGTGAGATCGTAGGCGTACTCGGGCTCGATCAGGTACTCGACGTCATTGACGGTCGCGTAGAACGGTTTCTCCCTCGTGGTCGTTTGCTCGGGCTCGTTCGCAATCTCGTTTACATACTCAATGTTCCCGGGCAGGTCGTTTCGATTCCAGAACGACGCCAGCAGCCACAAAAAGCTTGTTGCAATGAGGATGTTATTAAGTCGCATCGATTCGTTCAGGATCCATTCACAAAAATTTCAGTCGTCGTTAAGCGTCCCGGGACTACTCTGGTTGCGAATGACAAAGGAACGCCATGAGGAGACTGACATGGATATCGTATATGCCGCTGAAAAACCGAGTATCGCCAAGCTGTTAAGTGATCATACGAGCCGCAGGGTTGGTCCTGACGAGATCAAGGTCACAGAAAACCCGGATGAAACGGGCAGTTTCTATATTGGTTGGCAGTTTGAGAAGTACGTCCTGTCGCCGAACGGCCAAATTGCGGCCGATTCACTGCATCTTGTGGACTAGTCTCAGAGCAGCATCGACACGAGGCGGGAGAACGCGCCGGGATCTGTCACGGCGACGAAGCCCAGACCGCTCAGGGCACCACAAAGATGCGCATCGTGATTGATGCGGTCGTTGGCGTTCTTCGATGCCCACCACGAATAGCCGACGTAAAGAAAGGCAAACACCATGGCGGGCATTGGAATGAAGAAGACCAGCAGCATTGTTGACGGAAAATAGACGATGTAGGCGAACAGCACAGCCGAGATCGCACCTGAAGCCCCCAGCGATGCATACTGCGGGTTGTTGCGTTCCTTGTACCAGGTGCAGGTATGGCTGACGAGGAGACCCACGAAATACAGGGCTACAAACTTCCCTGTGCCAAGAAATTCCTCCAGCGGAAAGGCGAAGAAGAAAAATGTAATCATGTTGAAGAGCAGGTGCGTGGCGTCGGCATGTATGAAACCGCTCATGATCATTGTGTCGTACTGCTTATCACGCAGGAAGAAATACGGCCGGAACAGAAACTTGTTGATGATGTCCGGAAACTGGTACATGCCGAGCAGGCTGATGACGGTCGTCAGGATCAGGATTGCTGGCGCAGCGTAGTGTCCGGACTCGAACATGAAGTCTCCTTTAACGAACTCGCAAGTTACTTGTACACTGGCCCCTTATACAGCGACTGATCAGGTAAAGGGAAGTTGATGAAAAGAATATTCCAGCTAACGGCAATAGCGCTATTTCTTGCATCGGGTTCGGCACTTGCCGGTGATGCTGATGAAATTCTGGGGATGCTGGACGAGTTTCTCGCCAGTGCCGGGGCGGAATCCGCTCATGAGCGTTTTTGGGCCGATGACCTCGTCTACACGTCGTCACGCGGCACACGCACAACGAAGGCCGAGATTATGGCCTCGTTTGAGGGCGTAGAAGAAGACGGTGACGGTGAATCGGGTCCAGTGTACTCAGCTGAGGAAGTGCAGCTGAAGTGGTACGGCGATACGGCCGTCGTCGCGTTCAAACTCGTCGCGACACCGAATGACGACTCGCCCGTCGACTACTACTTCAATACAGGCACATTTCTGAAACGTGATGGCGAGTGGCGCGTAGTCGCCTGGCAGGCGACGAAGATACCGCCCGCCGAGGGAGAGACCTGAAATGACCAATCGGCGCTCGACCTGATTCACACTCGCAACCTGGGGGCAGGGTTTGGCAGACTTCCCGACGCCGACATGCAACAGCGAATGCTGGAGCACATGCACAGCATTTCAGGGTAGGTAGGAGAGGTTTTCGGGCACAAAGGCCGTCGCTGGTCTGTTGATCAGCGTTTCAAGGACAGCCGAACCGGCGGTGTTACCTTCGGCTAGCATCGTGAGTTGGTCGCGGGTCGCGGGAAAGAACGGCAACCAGTCGAACAACATGGCGCCAAATTTCATCACGCCAACGGGCATCGGTAACATCCACTTACGACGCCCTACGGCAGCGGCGACACGCTGGACCATCTCTTCCCAGGTAAGAACGTCCGGTCCACCAAGCACATAGGTCTTACCGACAGTCTCCGCGTCTGAAAGTGAGCCGACGAACGCGTCCGCTACGTCCTGGATATGAACCGGCGACATCACGACACCATTACCCTTGGGGTTCCAGCCGGTGTGAAATGCGACGGCGGGAATCGGTGGCTTCACGAGTTCGCGATAAAGCTGATTCGTGATTTCCTGCAGACCGTTGGAGTCGCCGAAGATCACGGATGGGCGATAAATCGTCCACTCCAGGCCACTTTGTTTTACGAGTTCTTCGGCGCGGAACTTGGTGTCCTGGTATGGCGTGCCAGGGCTCTTGACACCATTGGCGCTCATCAAGAGGGCACGCCGGACATTCAGCTTCTGTGCCGCATTTACGACACGCTGCACTCCGTCGAAGTGCAGTTTCTCAAACGTGATGCCTTTTCTCGGAAACGCCTTAAGGATGCCTATGTTGTAAATAAAGGCGTCGCAGCCGTCGAGTGTGGCCTCAATAGCGTCAACAGAGGAAATATCGCCGGCCGTCACTCGACACTTTTCTCGACTTGTGAGCTTGTCTTCACTGCCTGGGCGAATCAGAACAAACGGCTCGTGGCCGGCGGCGAGCAACGTATTGACGAGGTAGCCCCCGACAAAACCCGTGCCCCCAAACAGTGCAACTTTCATAGAATCCACTCCAGCTATTCGTGCGATTGTAAGTATCAGTAGAGACCCTGATGCTACCGCGGTTCCCTAATCCTCAAGATACTGGCTGTTGGCGCCGGGGCAAGCGGTTTGTCGGCGGCATACCACCTTACCCTGATGGGCCATGAGGTCGGGATTCGCAAAGCCGGGCCTTTTGCAGGTGGCATGATTCACTTGGTGTTGCGCTGGCAAACCTGCGAGCACATGGTGGAACAGGACCCTGCCAAGTTCCAACCCGCGTAGCCCGCTAGTGACTCAAAATTCTAATGATGGAGTATGACGTCCTCGAGCACGTCGTGAATTACCTGCGTCGCGATTTCGACGAGGAGTATCTTGCCGGCGATCTCAATGCGCTCGAAGCCATTCGGAGCAGGTGGCAACAAGGCGATTAGATCCGTTGGCAGCACCTGCTTCGCGATTCCTGGAGGAAGTGGCTTGCCACGTTGCAGGTTCTTGGCAATGCCGGGCGGCAGGCCTTTAGCGCCTTTCTTTCCCTTCGCGTTACCCTGTTGGGCCATTGAGTGTTCGCGATAGTAAGCACGAATGGTCGAGATTTCGCCATCCGAAAAACCAACCTGAACGCCGACTTCGCTGGCAACAGTCGGAACGGCGAAAGCGACCATCAGGGTTGCCGTGAGGGCGCTTAAAGAATATTTCATCATCAGAATTGACCGAGCAATGGCACTGCTGAAACACTAAGCGCTAAAAGGGCTCAACGCTGTGATTAGCCTCACATAATCTTCATAGCGTAAGCGCGGTCAGGCTATCCGCGCGGTACCCCAGTAGTTGTAACTGAGTGCCCTGAGACCCGGGATGTACATTCTCTCGTCATTGGTTATCTCGAAACCACTGTTCGAAATGAGCTCCGGGATGTCACGGTTCATGTTGCAGCCGCCAGCGAAACGGCTCCAGGCAGGATTCCATCGATGTTGCTGGCGACGCACCTTTTCGTCGGGCGCAATGCCGTGTTCGCAGAAGATCAGCTTGCCGCCAGGTTTCAATACTCGTCGCATCCCTTCGAGCGCCGATACTGCGTCCGGTATTGTGCAAAGCGTGTAGGTCACAAGCACCGTGTCCACGCTGTCTGCGTCCAGCGGTAGCTGCTCGCCAGGTAAGTCGATGAATTCAACATCGAGGTCCGACGCGTCGACAAGCGGTTGGGCTTTGCGCCGCATCGCTTCAGCGGGCTCGAGGCCCCAGATTTTTCGGACGTTTCGTGTGTCGTAGTAGGGCAGGTTCAGGCCAGTGCCGAAACCGATCTCGAGCACATCGCCCTCGGCGAGGTGTACCACTTTCTCACGTTGCTTCTGGTTAGGCCGCGACGCACACGCCCAATGGATCAGGTGTGGGAGCACTCTGTCCTCGTAGAAGCTCATTGCCCGGGCGGTTCGGAATCCTGGTGCTCTGATTTCCACAGCATCGCCATATGCACACGGTCATAGCCGCTCGGGTGGTCGTAGAATATGAATCGTTCCAGTGCCCCGGGGCTGATCTTGCGGTACTCACTCAAGCGCATTGCGGCCCTGGCGAAACCGTCGGGCTGTCCCGAGACGTTAATGCCGTAGTTGTCGGCCTCAGCTTCAGCAACTCGAATGATGCTGTTGGAAATTGGCGTCATAATGAAAAAGAAGACCGATAGCACGGCAGCGAACAATGGCAATCCGGCCGTGTCACCGACATCTCGAACGCCCCAGTTCTTGCCCCAACGATTCAGGGCTCGGTTGAATCCCCATGCGACGAACACGAAGCCAAACGCGAGCACCAGGCCAATTTGCATGGTCAGCTTGGCGCCATGGTTTAGTACGTAGTGACCCATCTCGTGGGCCATGACGGATTCGATTTCCTCAGGCGACGTGCGATTGAGCAAGTTGTCGTTAAGGCTGATGCGTGTCGTGCCAAACGCGCCACTGACATTGGCGCTGATTCGCGTCGTCTGCCGGGATGCATCAAACCAGTAAACATCATCACTCGGAATGTCGTTGGCTCTCGCCATTGAGATAATTGTGTCACGCATCGGCCCTTCTTCGAGCGCCTTGTAGTCGTTGAACAGCGGACTGATGTAAACAGGAAAGATGAACTGAACAAACACAAGAAACGCCACGGCGACGCCGGTGCCCCAGGCCCACCAGGTTTTTGGTGCCTTGCGAATGACGCCGTAGATCAAGGTAATCACGATGCCACCCAGGACAATGCCGACAAGCAGGCCCTTGAACTGATCGCCCATCTATGCACCGAAGGTCTGCGTGGCGAGTTCGTATTTGTGCTCGCGGAAAAAGCCCTGGTAGACCGTTAACGGAAATGACAGCAGCGTGCCGATGACGATGTACTGAGCGCCGTAAATGAACGTATGTAACCAACGCCAGCGTCCGAAGCGTTCTGCAAAATCGCGCATCTTCGCGGACAGGCGCGTGCCGAGTAGCAACCACGCGACACCGATACCATAGAGGAAGCCCCAGAGCTGCAACCAGTAGCCGCCTTCAAAGTAG
>Ga0209456_10000410_pt1 | contig 23346 bp, 18 predicted proteins | sample COG_11_FD_184755 | JGI IMG/M metagenome (GOLD analysis project Ga0209456, IMG submission 184755) | Pelagic marine sediment microbial communities from the LTER site Helgoland, North Sea, for post-phytoplankton bloom and carbon turnover... | ecosystem: Environmental > Aquatic > Marine > Neritic...
GGAGTGCCACCCGGGATGGCCCTGCTCCGAACGAGCTGCATGGCGACCCACACCAAAGATCACCTGGACAAGGTTCTGGAAACATTTGCCAAAGTCGGGCGTCAGCTTGATTTGATTTCCTGACCGGATCAGGCGCCGGACGCAGAATCTTTTCTCACCTGGACTTTCGCGAGAGCGGGTTGCCTCGCTAATTTCCCTGTATGATGGCTTGTCGAATTCTTACCGAAATCCACACTGATGCAGGTTAATTTTATCCGCGCCGGTTTATTGTTTTTTCTAGCGACCATCGCGTTCTGCTGTGCGGCGGATGAGAACGCCGCCGCCGCCGCCGACTTTCGCCCCAGTCTGCTCGAGGACGAATGGTACAGCGAAGGTTGGGATCAGATTTTCTATTTCGAAGACGGAACATTACTCGTTTCCCAGATAACGATATTGAACATCGGATTTGGCAGCCACCATGCCGGTGTATTCACCATGCTCGTGGCCCCTGGCGGCAGCAAGACGATCATCAAGCAGAGCCGTTCGAACCGGGACTGGGTATTCTCCGAAAGTTCGCTTGATTTGGAGATAGCGAAACACCGCTTGCGCGGCCAACCGCCGGTTTATCGTGTACTGATTCGTCAGAAATCAGATGAGGTAGATGTTACATTCAAGTCGATAGCGGCGGCCTGGCCCCTGGGTAGAACTCTGGAAATCGAGGAAGCTCATCAGTATGTGAGCTTCTATGCGCCGCTGGCCGAAGCCGAAGGCCGCTACAAGCTGGGGGCGGGCGATGAGTCGGAAGGCTCGGAATGGAACAAGCTGCAGGGCGGCCGCGGTTTTGCCGTGCGCTATGTAAACTCGAGCGGACTGCACGACCTCATACGCAGTTCGACGCGGATCGTCGATCTGGAGCAGTCCGCCCTTAGCCCCGTTATATACACATCCGTGGACATCGAGGGTGGCGTGCAGGTCCATCTTGCGCTGTTTCAGGACGGTCAATTGTTGCACGAAAGCGGAAATTTCGATCTGCAGACAAGGGGCAGGATAGAGACCGCGGACAAGGACACTCGGAACATTCCTGATGAGTTTGCAGTCAATATCGAGGAGGATGAATTCACTCTAACGGGAACCGTCGAAATTGAAAAGTTCCTTGCCCGGGTGGATCCCGTTGATTCATTGAAACCCTTTGTACGGACGATAGTGAAACTGTTGAATACGCCAATTCAGTATAGATACCTGGCGAAATATGACCTGGATTATACGCAGGGCGGCCAAAAGAGCCGACTCCAGGGGCGGGCCTTGATGGATCATATGGTGCTTAGATACGAGAGAAAACGCAGCAACCGCACAAATAACACGCGATAAATGCGGGCGAATGGCTGAACCAGGCGCGGCAACGGTTTTGGAAGCGGGCGCGGACGACCTGCCCAAACCTCGTATTCCCAAAAAGCACGTCACCTTCCTCGATCACTGGATTTCATTCCTGATCGCTGCCTACATTCCCTTTCTGGTGGTCGCCGGTGTGCTCAGTTACTTCAGTTTTGAGATCGCTAAAGGTCTCAAGCTGGATGCTAACATCACATCGCTGATGCCCGACGGCGTGCCCAGTGTCGACAATCTAAAAACCGTCATCGATAAAACCGGCGGGTACAACAACGCGATGATACTTGTGGAATCACCGGATCCGGAAGCCGCGTTTCGCTATCTCGATGATCTGGGCGCAAGGATCAGGCAAGAGGATTGGGTTACCAGCGCCGAGTACTCGGAGAACACTGCGATATTCGAACGCAACAAGCTGATTTATGTCGATCAGGAAGATTTGCAGGAAATGGACCGGCGCCTCGCTGAGCGCATGGAATTCGAGAAAAAGAACCTCGACTTCAGTGTCGATGGGATTCCCGTGGAAGTTACTATCAGGGATGCGCCCAGAACCCGTCCGGCACTCGAGTTCGAGGACATCGAGTCGAAGTACCGGCGGAAGCAGGCGGGCAGCAGTACCACCAAGTTGTTCACCAGCGAATCGAAGGATCTGACCATCCTGGTTGTGTTTCCCCAAGGAGGCACCACCAATGTTAAGTACTCCAGAAAAATTATCCGGGATCTCGAAGGGATCATTGCAGAGTTTGATCCGCAGTCGTACCATCCTGAACTGAGCGTCACGATTGGTGGAAGGATCGCAAATCGCGTTGCCAGCTTCGACTCCATCATGAGCGATGTCAAAGATAGCGGCTTGTGGTCGATTCTTGCCATATTCCTGGTGGTTGTGCTGTTTTATCGCCGGCTCATGGCAATCTTCTACATCGGGTTGCCGCTCAGCGTTGGATTTCTTCTCACATTTGCATTGACCAAACTGGTGCTGGGCGGGCTCAATCTGGTCACGGTTTTTCTGGTGCTGATTCTGTTCGGACTGGGCATCGACTTTGGAATCCACAATCTAGCCCGGTATGACGAAGTTAGAAAGAGCGGCGCCACTATGAGGACCGCGCTCAGAACGATCTACGCGAAAACCGGCCAAGCCTCGCTGCTGGCGGGGATCACCACGACCTGCGGTTTTTATTCCCTGATGTTGACCAACTTCAAGGCGTTCTCGGAGTTTGGCTTCATCGCGGGCAGCGGTATTGTGCTGACCCTGTTCACGATGTATGTGTTTTTTCCTGCGCTGATGATTTTCGCCGAGAAAATAAGATTGTATCGACCGCCTCGATTCAGTCAGATTCAAAAAAAATTCAAGACGCGGCCGTTTCCGGGGGTGGGGCCGATCATGGGCCTTGGAACGATTTTTGTCATCGCCGCACTCTATCTGGCGCCAAACATACAGTTCGAGGACGATTTCGGAAAAATAAAAACGAAAGTGCCCAAAATTTCCGAGACCAACAACAAGATAAAGAAAGTGTTTCCTCTGCGCACCGACAAAGCCATGGTATTCGTCGAGAAGCTTGAAGACGTGGCGCCGCTGGTGGATGAACTCGAAAAAATCAGGCTTTCCAGAAGCGGTGACGACGTTACCATCGAAAAAGTCAAGTCGATCTACAGCGTGGTTCCAAAGTCGGAAGACCAGTACGAGCGGTTGGAGGCCATCGACAGCATTCAACATAAACTGTTGGAAGCGAGGCGATTGCTCAATGATTTCAGTACCGAGAACGATCCGCGAAAACAGGACATCGAAGAAGCACTTCAATATTTTGGCGTGTCGCCGCTGACCGCTCAAGACCTGCCGACCGCGGTCCAGCGTATGTACACAGGAACGCCGGAGTCGGGCGGATATCTCATCTATATCTACAACAGCAAAGGCATGTCCAAGCTCGAGAATGCCGAAGCTTTTGTGAATGACATCCGCGAAGTCGAGGCCAATGGTAAAAAGTTCCACCCCGCGACCGAGGCGATGATATTCGTCGACATGATCAACCTGATGAAGCAGGATGCGGCGCGTGCGATTGGAGTCGTGTTGACCTCGGTTTTCATCGTTCTTCTGGTTGCATTCAGGAGACTAAAGCACACCATCGTGGTTATGGTTCCCGTTGTAATTGGTATGCTATGGATGCTAGGCCTGATGGTGGCCCTGGACATTCGGCTGAACATTTTCAATATGGTAGTACTGCCTACGGTGCTTGGGATCGGGATCGATAACGGCATCCATATTTTTCATCGCTACCAGGAAGAAGGCGGCCGTGTTTTCCACGTGGTCAGAACCACGGGCGGCGCCGCTTTCCTGACCACGCTGACGACTATGCTGGGTTTCGCCGGGACGTTGACCGCGTCGAATCAGGGTCTGCAGTCGCTCGGCCTGGTGGCCTGCCTGGGATTGACCTGCTGTATGGTCAGTTCACTTACGGTTTTTCCCGCGATCCTGCAGTGGACGGATACTGTCCGTAACGCCAGATCATGACGCCGTTTCGAAATCTCGCAATGGGCGATTGCTGAACTTGTCCCACGCCGTCTCTTTGTCTGTTTCACTGGCCAGAATGCTGCCGTCGGGGCGGCGCTCCAGGGTCGGATCGATATAGTATCGGCCGAGCTTTCGGCCGTCCGCCTGTTCGAACGTATCGTCCAGATATCCCTTTGCATTTAGATTCAGGATCGTCGCGGGTTCGCCGTCCGCGCCAAACCAGTGCGCGTTGTCCGTATACTCGGTGGTTTTGAAATATTCGTAAGGTGCCAGGATCCGGTCACTGGTTTGCCTCACGGCGAGGGTCCGGTCGTCGATGCGTTGGATCCGTTCGTACTGCCGAACGTGGGCCTTGCCCTTCAACACGACCTGTGTCGAGACGAGATTGTGGTGAGCATGCGGCGGCTGACAGGAGTTGGGGGCAACCCACCAGAGCTGCAACCGCCAGAGCTTATCATCAGCGGATCGCGTGATCAGTTTCACCCTTGGGCGGCCATCAGCGAGTTCGATCATTCCCTCATAGATGTCGCGATTGATGTCGATTTCCTGATAGTACTTGCCCAGCTCCTCCGCAAAGTGCTCAGCGGTGATCTGCTTCGCTTCGAGTCGATTGATCAGCTCGACCACCTTTCGGTACAACGCACTTTCCTTCACCGCATCGTTGTCGATATTCAATACCTGAAGCAGCCTGGGAACGGCGAAAGGGGCGGCCACCACCCCGAGTCCAATTGCCGCAGACAACAGTATGAAGTCGCGGCGCTTTACGCGATCCATTGCCGGGATGTGATGCACTTGTTCGGTCATGATGGGCCTCTGGGAATCATATGAGCAGTATATCACCGCTCATGATTGACCACCGTAGAAACGTGTTTTCTCGAGATCGCCATGGCCATGGTAAAGTGGATACTGATGAACAATATTCCAGCCATGCTAATCCAGAACAATAGGTGATAACCAACAGGTGTGCCCATGATCACGGGCGCAATTGACAGCAGGAACACGACGAACGAAAAAGAATCCCGTTTGCCGAGGATTTTCAGGCTGTCCAGCGTCTTGAACAGCCAGTTGGTCCGCGCTGTGCCCATTTTCTGGTCCAGATCCTGATGCACGGCCGTCATCGTCCCGGGCTGTCGGGTGTCCACGAGATACCAGGTCATTCCGCCAACCAGCACCAGCATCACCAGCACCATGCTGATCCCGAGAGGAAGCACCCATCCCGCAATCGCGTATTCGTGAGCCAGGGTGTAGCGTTGATAACCGATGATCAGGCAGACGGTGAACACCACATATACCAGGTTGTCGCCCACCGTGTCGATCCAGGCGCCCAGGGGAGATGCGCGGAATGTGCTTCTGGCCAGCTCACCATCGACCCGGTCCAATGCCGCACACAGCTGAAATAGCGTGCCGCCGATGGCTACGTCGGTCAGCCTGCCCCGGGAGACGAACCATGCGCCGATGAATCCCACGATGGTTGTCACCAGCGTCATCTGGTTGGGCGTGACGCCGAATTCGCAGAGCACTCGGCTGATAGGAATCGAGATCCGCGAGTTCAGGTTGCGGGAAATCGGGCCGGATGTTGATTTGGTCACGTTGGCAAAAATGGCGTCTTTGGCGGCCTTGATATCGTGGTGCTCGATCACGGGGACGACATAGGCTCCCGTCGGCGAGTCCGGATGCCAGAGAGGATCCGGTTCTGAAGACCCGGTTCGCTCCATGCGTGGCGCCGCCGGCACGAATGCGGGATGTTCGCATTCGAAAAGCAATTGCCATACCGGATTTCCCACGACCACGTTGGCATCGACATGGATATCGGTTTTTTCAATCCGGGATTGGGAAGTTTCCCAGCGAATGTCCCTGCCTTTCAGCCGCGGATCATCGCCACATCGGGATCGCGCCGCGTCCGCATAGGATCCCGCAACTATGATTTTGCCGGCGCCCGCCTGCATGGCGCCCAGAATCAATCGCGTCAGCACCATCACCCCGGCTACCTTCAGAAATGCCGGACTTTGTCCGGGTTCCACATCGGGGAGGTGGATGGTGACGGTTAACGGTTCCGCTTCAGCTCGATTCATATTGATGCTTCTCGCCGCTCATGGGCAGGTATATGAACCTCATGAGATGGAATGCCAGAGTCAAAACGTACCAGACGGTTATCAATATCAACCCGATCACCGCATCGCCCAGGACCAGCGCGATGAGCATGCACAACAGGAACGGATTCCGGCGTGCAATGAAGATCCGGACGGAATAATCGAGCCTGGTATAGTCGTGAAGTTCGTATCCATACAACCGTTTGTACAGACCGGTGGCAATCTTATCCGCAAGAAATGACGCTATCAGTAATGCGTGGATCTGCGCGATCTGATTGGACGTATCGAGCAAGGCCCCGCCGCTCAGCGACCACCCGAGGCCGATGTACCATGCCAGCAGATACACGAAATCGGAGACATGGTCCAGCAGATCCCCCGACTTGCTGGTCCTCAAGGTTACCCTCGCCAGCTTGCCGTCTACGGTATCCAGAAACGCCATGGCAAAACCCATGATCGTGGCGAGCCAGTATTGACCGGTGAAAAACGGAACTATGGCCCCAAAGGACAAAAGCATGCTGAGCAGGGTGACCTGATTGGGTGTGATCGCTGTAGGGCTGATCATCCTTACCACCCAACGGGCCGGCAGGTAAAAAACATACTTGGTTATGAAATCGGTGGCGCCTTTGTAAACGGCTGCGAAAGTGATTTTTTCAGCACGACGCAAATCTTCGCCGGAGTTCACGGCTATGACGAACGCGCTGACGCGTTTGCGGGTCGCCTGTATGTAGGTGCTGATGTCGGATTCGTGAACCAGTTCTACGGCGGGATCCAAATATCCTGCATGCGTCGTCGCGCCGACAAACCGATTGTCCATGTCGTAGCGGGTGTCCCGACCGGTTTCCTTGAGATACTCCAGAATACGGTTGTCGACCACGACGCCGGCGTCGATGACCAGAGCGCGCCCATTGAATTCGGGAATGGAGCGTTCCGTCGTACCCTGGTCCATCTCCACCGTATTTACCCGTATCTTCGTCCATTTTGAAAAATCCGGCCGGACGAAGTCCTGCAACTGCAGGGGGGAACTACATATGACGCTGGCCTGATCGATGCCGATCTGAGAAAGCTGGCGCAGCAGTCGCTCCAACAGCGTCATGCCCCACAGGTTTGCCATGGCAAATCGGCCCGTGGCGATCACGTAGGCCCGGGAAATACCTCTCGGTATTTCTGAGTTTGATTCGATTATCATTGGGCTGCCAGGATGCGCCGAACCACCGAACGGCCAAATAGATAAAGCAGTACGAAGTTTACCAACTGGCCCAGAGGGGCGCCAGTTTGGCCGATCCAGTAAATCATGATGACCGTCGTCGCCAGGCCGGCGATGCCCGCCATGCGCTCCCATATCAACGGCGCATCTGCGCCACCTTTCACGACTATTACCGACAACTGGTATTCCGCGAGGCCGTTGAAAATGAACGCGATTGCCAAAATGGCCATGATCGGCCAGGCATCCGTGTAGGCGTCGCCACCGATCAATCGGACGAGCCATGGGCTGAGGCAAGCAGTTAACAACGGCAGCACGATCATGATCGAATAGTAGAGGCGACGGTCCCGGCGGTAGCTCTCCGCGTCTAGACCCGCGGCCAGTCTAACCGACAGCGGTCCGGCGAGTATCCTGGCGAGCTGACTGAGTACCTGCGCCCCCTGCCGCGCGATGTGGTAGCCGGCCATTTGAGCGAGCGGCAGCATGACGGCAATAACGACCCGGTCCAACTGGCGGAAGCCGCGACGGTAGAGCACCCGCTGATAGTCGGGAAAACAAGCCCTGAGGCGTTTTATCACGCCGGCCACGGATAGGTCGTGTAAACTGATGCGCATCAAGATGCTGCGCAGACTCCAGCACGCCAGCAAGAAGGTAATGAGTACGCCAATCATCAAACCTGCGAACAGGTAATCGACGCCCAGGGCCAGATACAGCAGGAAGGCGAACAGTTTTTCACTCGTCGCTGATCCCGAGTCGAGTAAAGAATCCAGCCAGTACTGCTGCCGGGCGAAAAAAACCGGCGTCAGGATGTACTGGAAGTTTTTCAGCAGAACATGCGTGAAGGCGAACGGTAGGGCCAGCTTAACGTTGATTTCAGGCGCGGCGGCCTGCAGTTCGTCCAGGAATAGATAGCCAAGAACCAGCAGCAGCGCGACAAATCCAATAGTCGCAGACAGCCGGATCAAGGTCGCCGGCCCGATGACCTTCTCCACGGCTTCTTCGCTTAGACCCTGATCGATGAGTGGTGTGGCTTCCCGTATGACCTGAAAATGCAGGCCAAAGTCCAGCAACACCTTGGTCAGCATTACGATTGCGGCATGAACTCCGATCAGGCCCAGCACGGGTTTCGGCAGCTCGCGCGCGAAGTAAGCCAGAAACAGCAGTGACACTACCGCAACGGCGGCCCGGCTGACTACGATCTCGATAGCGGCGTGCAGTAGGCTTTTATGTTTGGCCTGCATGGATCTAACACACCTGCCGGTCGCCGTGCCGGTGCGGATTCCGGCACCATCCGATTACAGAAAAGGTATCGCCTAGGAAGCGACCAGCGACAAATTTGAATTCGCCAGTTTTGAATTCGATTGGCGGGCCCAGTTCGAAACCATGGATTCGGCTTGTGTCCTGTCGACGGGAAAATCCACCTCACACCAGTCCAGTCCCTCGATTGAGCGGACCTCTACCCGGTTTGTCTGGGCGATGGCACCAATCGCGGACAGATACCAGATGTCAAGCGCGCCATCCGACTTCATCAACTCGTTCAGCGTGTCGACGAAAATACCGGGCCCTCGCCCGTGGAAATAGATCATTCCGATGGACTCGCCGCCGATCCGGTCAGTTGTCAGGTTTTTTCCGATCTCCAGAAGAGTGCTTCCATCGAGGTGGACCTTCATGTCGTCTTCATCGTAGTGGTCTTTCTTGTCGATGGCCAGAGTAATTGGTGCGGCGGGTGCGTCGAGCAGCCGCCTCAGTACCTGATAGTGGAAGATTGTGTCACCATTGATCAATACGAAGTCCGCATCCATGACCCGTCGTGCCATCCAGCAGCTCACAAGATTGTCGGCTACCGCATAGAACGGGTTGAATATAGCGTTGATCGTGCATCCTTTATAGACCAGCCTCAACTCGGCAATTTCGTCCTGCAGCACCCGCGCCTTGAATCCGGTGATCACGTATATCTCTCGAATGCCGCACTTCGTGAGTTGAGATACCTGCCAGTCCAGCATGCTCCTGCCGGACAGCTCGATCGTCGATTTGGGCCGATCCGACGTCAACGGCAGCAGACGCTTGCCCTGACCGGCGCCTAGAATAATAGCTTTCAATATTTGTCCCCGAAATAGTAATCGTTATATGCCGTGCTTTATAGCAATTCACTCTGAAAGTTGCAAAGCAGCTGGAAACGTTTTGTCCCGTATGACAAGCGCCTGGCGTGAAAAGCCAACAAACTTGAGAATCAATTGGCGTATTGCACCTCAAAAGGCCAGCCTGCGTTACAAACTGGAGATTTTATCAATTAGTCTAAATGGGGTTTGTAGTCAGATTTGACAAGGTGGGAAAAATTATCCCGAGCACCGCGGTGGAATTTTCAAACCGGGACTATGCGGGCCGGCTCGCCTGCCTGAGTTCGGTGTAAAGGTCATCCAGCGCGTCACAAACATCGTCGTCGCTGGTCCTGGATATCAATTCGTCGTTGATGTGAAAGGATTTATAGGTGAGGTTCACGCTGCCCAGGAATGCGTACCGAAATCGAGGTTGTTGGCGGCGAAGGGGCTCTACGAGCACGAACTTGCAATGCATGGGCAGCAGGTCGGGATGGACAAAGCGAAACGCGCCAATACCGCTGTCTGTTAGTTTGTTAACCGTCTTTTGCGGAAATCTCCGCTCGCTGTCGTGGCCGATGACTTCGATATGGCTTCCCGTGGCAGTGAGCCGCCGCAACAGGCTCAAGGTCCTTGCATCAGAGATATGGGACACCGCGACTCTGATTTTCAGCTCATTTCCGGGCATGAGCCCGCGGCGCAGGCAATCGATCAACAGGTTTCCGTGTCGCGAGGGAAGGAACTGCAGGTCGATGTTTCCAAAACTTTCCGGCGGTGATGAACACCGCCGTCGGGGGTGGCCGAAAAGGGTGGCGAGGTGCTGGCGAACATAGCGGTACAGGAGAGCGTTTCCGTAAATCCGCAGCAGCAGATTGTATCCCGAATCCTGGTCGCCTATGACCTCGAATACTTCCTGCTCGACGACGTCGTTTCCGGAAGGATTGTAGGTGCCAAACAGGCATATGTGAGACTGGCTGCCGGCTTTGGACGCCAGAAACATTTTTAAATGCATCCGTCGTTTGAGCAGGTTTTCGGGATGGCGAAAGGCCAGGGTCGACGAATCGAAGCCGTGATCCTTCAGAAATTTCTCTGCCCCCACGTTGCCGGATTTATAGTAGGTGTTGCCCGACAGCAGCAGTTTCACTCTTACGCCCCGTGCACGTGCATCGACCAGCGACTTACAGAGCCTCATATTGCGCAGGTAGTAGGTTGCTATGAAAATTTCTTCACCTGAGGGTACCGCGTGGATCAGTTTCAACAGTGACTCGAGCAGTAGTGAGGGCGTGGCGGGTCGATTGACGAGCAGTGCGGTGTCCACTAGTGCAGCATGCGGGTTAGTCCAAATCGTATCACGCTCGGTACAGGAGTAGGCTACGCAATATGCGGTCTACACACCGGCAGGCGGAACCACCGGAAGTCCGGGATCGTTGGTGTCTTGTTTTCGCCAACCATCGAAAGCGCTCATCTGGTGTACGCAACTCAGCGTGCAGTATGGCGCACATTCTTTACGGGTGTCGAACTCCCGCTCGATATCCTTTTGTGTGTACTGTGTTATCGGTATGCCCGGATAACCCCGACGTTGGGAACACAGGTGCACGTTGCCATCTTCGCAAATATACAGATACCTGGACCCGGCCCGGCACTTCCAGGAGTTTGGCTTTCCGTGCATCAGGTTCTTTTGAAACAGCTTGTAGTTGACGCGGTGTGACATGGAGTGGGAGAGCCCGGTGACCCGTTTATACGTGTCGAACTGCAGCTCGCTGAAAGGTTTTATCTTCCCGGTATCGTCGTGCAATACGCCCACGCTGTGGAAAAAACCGTACTTCCGGGCCGTTTTTGCGATGGAGAATGCATCTTCGGTTCTTTCGTCGCTAATGCCAAGAACGGAATTGATATTTACTTTGAACTTGGCGTGCATCGACAGCAACTCCAGTTTGCCTTCGATGGCCTTGAGGCTTTTCTGGGAGACGTCATCCGGCTCCAGGTTGTCAATGCTGATCTGCATCTCCTGGAGGCCACAGTCATTCAATTCCCCGATGCGTTTTTCGTTCAACCGGTATCCGTTGGTGATCATGGTTGCGATCATGCCCTTGTCTCTTATCAGGCGGATGATCCTGGTCAGGTGGGGATTCATGAGGGGTTCTCCCCCGGTGCATGTAATCGCCGCCGTGTTGAGTCTGGAGAGTGATTCCACCCTTTCCGCCAATAGTTCGGCCGGTACCGGGGGCGAAAAATCATCGTATTCGTTGCAATATCCGCAGCTCAGATTGCACCTGCGAGTGACCACCATCTGCGCGAGCAGTGGATTGTAGCGCGAGGACAATGCTTTCCATAAAAAACGTCCGATACCCGGGCCCATGCCGTTTCCGATTGATTCGTATGTCTTTGACATGTTTGAATTGGGCCGTTGAGCCCCCATTTATCCAATGAACAGGGATTTGACTTATATGCGGCTTCCGTTTCCAAAACGCGCGATGTGTGTCGTTCCGGATATGGCGACGCAATATTACCTCATCTGATCATCGGTTTGATGCATTGTTTTGAATAAGCGATTTATTGTTCGCTGCGCGCTGGTTGCATTGCTGGCGGGAGACGGGCCGTTTGCCGTTGCCGAGAACCTTTGCGGTGAAATTCCCCCTGCGGCATTCAAGTCGCTGGAAGGCACGCCGTTCGAAAAGGTCAGGATCCAGGCGGATGAGATAGAATTTCCCGGCCGTAATGTCGTTATCCTGCGGGGTTACACCCAGCTGTTCAGGGGCGGACACCGGGTCAACTCGGATGCGCTGGTTTATTACAAGGCGAGGAACACGGTGGAGGCAAGGGGCTCCGTTACGCTACAGACCCGGGAAGGGGACGTCGTGAAAACAGACGTTCTGGCCTACGACATAAAAACCGGCATGGCCGTATCCGGCCCGGCGGAGTTTTCGATAGCAAACCGCCCGAGCGAGTATCTTGGTTCGGCGGACAGTACCGTCAATGCCTTTGGAACAGCGGCGCGGGTCATGTTCGAGTCCGCCGATATCATGCTGCTGGAGGAAGCGGATGTTACGAGTTGTCTCGACGGTGAAAAAGACATCACTTTCCATGCCGAAAAGCTGAGGGTTGATCTAAACGAAGGGGTGCGCACCGGGACCCGTGTGAAGATCAAGATCGAAAATCCCGGTAAACACCGAAAACTGAGTGAACTCCAGAGGCTTATAGAGTGAGTAATATCTCGCGCCGGCCCACCGCCTCAGCGAGATCCGGTTTGCGTTCGCTCAGGTCGCAGTTCGATCTACCGTTCCATCGGCATAGTTCAACAAGGCATCCCGAAGGTTTCTGTTGGTACGACGTTGAGTTCTTCGCAACCAGATCAACAGGCCGTTCAGCAGTATGATCTCGTAGAGAAAAAAAAGAACCGGTATTTTCGCCATACAGGATAGCGACAAGGCGATTGTTCTTTTGTTGGAGCTCAACAATGTCCACAGATGGACGCTGCGCAGTGAGTGCGCCTGGTACGTTTTGCCGAATGCCCCCCGGTCAGGGTGGCCACGCAGTTCTCTTTCGGCACTGATCAACTCATTGTCCGGCTCGGAAACCAGGTGCTGCAATCTGATATACACACAATGACCCGCACGGAGCAGCGTGGTAGCGACCCCTGATCTGAAATCCAGTTCTATCGGATCTAGTGTTTGTGAGCATTTTCCGGTGTTACCATGCACCCAGCAGTCGTAATTATCCCGGTGAAATTCCAGGGCACCGGCCTGCAGTGCATGGCTCAGGCCCGCTGCAATTGCCAACAACCATATCGACGTCCCGTATTGGGGTTGAAGCGCCAGAGCCAGGGCAACATAGACCATGCCGAAGCCCAGGTGGTCGCACAGGCCGTCGATAAGTTTTCCAAACTCGGATGTCTTTCCGGTCAATCGCGCCAGTTGCCCATCTGCGCCGTCGAGGACGTGCCAGCCCGTCATGAAGACCAATCCCAGGATAGACATGGTGATGCTCTGGTAGTTATAGAAGCACCATGAAGCGATCAGTGCACTTGCCATGCCGAGTAGCGACACAGTGTTCGGACTCCAGCCCCATAGCGCAAAAAGGCGGGTCAACGCGGCACTGGCGGGATGAATGAGATATAGGTTGGAATATTCTTCTATCTCTCTTGTGCGCCAGTTTGACCGGATTTTGGATTCTTTGATTGCGTCGACCCTGTCTAATGAGTGTTGTTTCGCGCCGCCGGGTTTGATGCTGGATCAATCGGCAGGTTGGTGTTTGCTGTCTTTGGGTTGCAGTACATACAGCCGCCCGGTCTGTTTCATCAATCCAGCCATGCGTTCCGCCCTGTCTCCCTGTCCCCAGAAAACGTCGGCACGTATATGTCCCTTTATCGCTCCACCCGTGTCCTGGGCCAGCATGACTCTCCGGTAGGATTCCATGCTATGCGGCAAAGTAGTTTCAAGCCAGACGGGTGTTCCCAGAGTTATGACGCCGGGATCCACCGCGATGCTGCGTTCCGCAACCAGCGGCACGTTCAGGGAACCATAGGGACCAACCTCTGGGGCGATTCGTTCCGAAAAAAACACATAGCTCGGATTGCGCCGGAACAGGGCGCTGACGCGCGACGGATTGTTGCGCAGCCATTCACGGATACTGAACAGGTTTACATCATCCTCGTGCAGCTCGTCCAGCGTAATCAACTCCCTTCCGATCGATTGGTACGGGTGGCCGTTCTGGTCCGCGTATCCCACGCCGAGTACGGTGCCATCGGGCAGCATCACTCGGCCAGAGCCCTGGATATGGAGGAAGAACAAGGCGATCGGATCGTCTACCCATACCAGTTCATCGCCCGTCAGAAGATCCGGATTTTCGTCCAGGGACGAACGACTGTAATAAGGAACGACTTTGTTTCCACTGAGTCGCCCGCGCAGACGCTTGCCCTCGAGTTCCGGATAAAGATCCGACAGCTCGATGGCAATGAGATCGTGTGGACGCTTGTATATCGGGTAGCGATAGCGCTCGTTTCGTTGCAGGCTGCCGGAAAGCAGCGGCTCATAGTAGCCGGTGATGAGACCGGAGCGTGCACCGTCGACGCCGTAAAGTGCGTGCGGGACGAACCATTTTTCGTAGAAGATGCGAACCTGTCGATCCGTCGGATTCGACAATTCGACCGCGGCACCGCACAGGGCGAACCATTGGGCGTGATTATTGAGTTTCGAACAGCTCCTCAGCAGGGCGCCCCAGGACTCGGCATGCCGGTCGTCCTTCCAGCCGTCGAGCTGCGACCACTTTACGGGTTCTCCGATCCCGGGGCCGGGAGTCGTCGTGCACCCCCAGAGAAGTGCTGCGCAACATAAAAGAAAAACGGTTCTTTGCAGCGGCATAAGAGATTGGAATGATGTCGGGACCATGGGATAGTATACATAAAACGTAACTATCCTCATGAGGAGTGTGCATTGAAATTTGAAGGTACGGATCGGTACGTCGCCACTGCGGATCTGATGATGGCTGTAAACGCAGCCGTGGTTCTACAGCGTCCGTTATTGGTAAAAGGAGAACCGGGTACCGGTAAGACGCAATTGGCAATCGAGGTGGCGCGGGCACTGGAAAGACCGCTGATAGAGTGGCATATCAAATCGACTACGAGGGCGCAGCAGGGATTGTACGAGTACGACGCGGTGGCAAGGCTGCGGGATTCCCAGCTCGGTGAAGAGCGTGTGCACGATATCTCGAACTATATAAAAAAAGGCAAACTATGGCAGGCTTTCGAAAGTGAGGAACAGCCGGTATTGCTGATCGATGAGATCGACAAGGCCGATATCGAGTTCCCCAATGATCTGCTGCTGGAGCTGGATCGCATGGAGTTCTTTGTGTACGAAACGAGCCAACGTGTTAAAGCCCGCAATCGACCGGTGGTGGTGATTACCAGCAATAACGAGAAGGAGCTTCCGGATGCGTTCCTGCGCCGCTGTTTTTTTCACTATATCCAGTTTCCCGACCGGGAAACCATGCAGTCCATCATCGATGTCCACTACCCCGGTCTCAAAAAGGAATTGTTGAGGGACTCTCTGGAGGTGTTTTTCGACTTGCGCGAAGTGCCGGGTCTGAAAAAGAAACCTTCTACTTCCGAGCTGCTGGACTGGATCAAACTTCTCGTGGCGGAGGACATTCCCCTGGAAGCACTGCGGTCGGAGGAGCCGCGGACCGCCATCCCGCCCCTGCACGGCGCGCTGCTGAAGAACGAGCAGGATGTCCACCTGTTCGAACGGCTTGTTTTCCTGAATCGGCGCGATGCTCGTTGAGTTCTTCGAAAAACTTCGCTGCGCGCGCATTCCGGTGTCCATTACCGAGTTTCTGACGCTGCTGCAGGCACTGCGTGAACGTGTGGCCGGATTCGATGTCGAGGAGTTCTATTTCCTCGCCAGGGCAACGCTGGTCAAGGACGAACGCCACTTCGATCGGTTCGATGTCGTATTCGGGGCACACTTCAAGGGTTCCGCGGAATTATTCGATCGAATTGTTGGCGAACTGCCCGAAGAGTGGCTGCGCAAGCAGGCCGAGCTGCTCCTGAGCGAAAGCGAGAAGCGCGAAATCGAGGCCCTGGGCGGATGGAATCGGCTCATGGAAACGCTGCGTCAACGTCTGCAGGAACAGGAAAAGCGCCACCAGGGGGGGCGGAAATGGATCGGTACCGCCGGTACCTCGGCTTTCGGTGCGTACGGATTCAATCCCGAGGGTGTTCGCATTGGACAGGAAAGATCCCGCAATCAGCGTGCGATGAAGGTATGGGATCGCCGGGATTTCAGAAACCTGGACGATGATCTGACACTGGGCACCAGGAATTTGCAGATTGCGCTGCGAAAATTGCGCAAGTTCGCGAGAGAGGGTGCGGAAGAAGAGCTGGACCTCGACGACACGATTCGATCCACGGCGCGTAATGCCGGATTTCTGGACATCAAGCTCGTTCCGGAGCGCCACAACGCGGCCAAGATATTGTTGTTCTTCGATGTCGGTGGATCCATGTATCCCTATGTCAAAAGCTGCGAAGAGCTGTTTTCCGCTGCACGCAGCGAATTCAAGCATCTGCAGAATTTTTATTTCCATAATTTTTTGTATGATCATGTCTGGCGTGACAATCGTCGCCGCCATAGCGAAAAACTGCCCCTCCTCGACGTGTTCAGAACTTACGGCAAGGATTACAAGGTGATCATCGTCGGTGATGCAACCATGAGCCCCTACGAGATCACCGTGCCGGGCGGCAGCGTCGAATACTGGAACGAGGAACCGGGCGAGGTGTGGATGAAGAGACTGCTGGCCGCCTACTCGAGGGTGGCCTGGCTCAATCCGGTCCCGGTGAACCACTGGCCCTACACGATGTCCCTGCAGCTGATCAATGAGATGCTTGAAGGCCGGATGTTTCCTTTATCGGTAGACGGTCTGGAACGCTGCATTCAGAGCCTGAAGGGTCAACGGATAAGCAGCAATACTATTAATCCGGCGGAAATCGGCGGCAATCGTACAGGCAATGACATGTGAAAATGATCAGCAATATGAAATCGGAGCAATAACATGAGTGACGACAAGGTAGCCATCGTGACCTGAACCAGCCAGTTAATAAAACAGGACCTCGAGATTTTCGATTTGTCCGTCCTGTGCACACGATGCGCGCAGCTTTTCGGCGGTATCCTTGGCCTGCTCCAATGATTCGAACTCGCTCAAAGCAACCCAGGCTTCTATCTGAATTCGGCCGTCGATGTAGTGCAGGACGATGTGCTCGATGCTGTCCGCGCCATGAATATGCTGCCAGGATTTCCGTAGCTGCGCCGTAATTTCCGATCGCAAAGGCAGGTGCGACGATCTTTGATACGCGGCATCGTCCTCCGAATCGACATGAATCGTTATATCCGTGATGTTTTCGAATCCGGTTTTGAGGCTGTAGAACACGGCGTCCCCGATCCGATGGCCTTCGGAAACACTGATTTTTGAATCGACCAGTACATGGCCATCCACGAACACGTCAGATCCCATTCGCCTTGTTCTCAAATCGTGGATATCGGCGACACCCTCGATTTTTCTGGCTGCTTCGCGGATTGCAGCCAGCTGCTCTGCATCAACGCCGGTGTCGATTAGTTCGCGAACGCCCTGCCGGATCATCCCCGCGGCAACATATACGATCATCACGGCAACCAGTACAGCCGCCGCTGCATCCAGCCAGGAAATACCGATCATGCTGCCGCCCACGCCGATTATGACGACGATCGATGAAAATGCGTCGCTGCGGCTGTGCCAGGCGTTGCTGCGCAGGAGATCCGAACGAATGCGCTTTGCGACCCGCATCGTGTACTGATAGATGATTTCCTTGCTCAGAACAGACACCGAGGCGACCACGAGTGCCCAGAAAGTTGGGGTCTGAATAGGCACCCTGCTGAGAAGGTCATTGGCGGCGTCTAGAGCGATTGCCCCCGCGACAGTGACGAGCAGCAGACCGAGTACGATGGTTGCCACCGTTTCAATTCTCTGGTGGCCGTAGGGGTGATCGGCATCGGGTTCCCGGCTTGCCTGCTTGGCGGCCCAGATGACGAGCACGTCCGTGACCAGATCTGAGAGCGAGTGTACTCCGTCCGCGACGAGAGACTGTGAATAGGATAGCTTGCCGACAGCTATCTTCAGAATTCCAAGCGCGAGATCCAGCGCGCCACCGATAAGTGTAATGCGTCTGGTTTCCTTATATCGCTGCATATTGGCAAAACCAGCCGGCCGCCCAATGGGGGCAGGAAACTAGTTGGAAACTGAGGGATTAGTGTCGATTCCACCCATACACAAGTACTTGAGTTCGAGGAACTCGTCGATTCCGTATTTGGATCCCTCCCGACCAATGCCTGATTCTTTGACACCGCCGAAGGGCGCCACCTCATTGGATACAATGCCCTCATTGATACCGACGATGCCGTATTCCAGCGCTTCGGCTACTCGCCATATACGTCCAATGTCCCGGCTGTAGAAATAAGCGGCCAGGCCAAACTCGGTGTCGTTGGAAATGCTTATCGCCTCGTCTTCCTCGTGGAATCGTATGATTGGAGCAACCGGTCCGAATGTCTCCTCGCGATTGATCAGCATGCTCGGACTGACGTTGGTCAACACGGTCGGCTTGAAGAAGCTTCCGCCCAATTCATGGCGTTCGCCGCCGACTGCGATAGCGGCTCCTTCGGAGACCGCGTTGTGAATATGCTGCTCCACTTTTTCTATCGCCGCCATGTCGATGAGCGGACCCTGCTGAACACCGGGCTCGAGGCCGTTGCCCACCCGCAGTTCGGATGCTGCACCGGCGAGCTTCTCCGAAAACTCATCGTAGACAGAATCCTGCACCAGGAAACGGTTCGTGCACACGCAGGTCTGCCCGGTATTGCGGTATTTGGAAGCAATTGCGCCGTCTACGGCTGCATCGATATCTGCATCGTCAAAAACCACGAATGGAGCGTTGCCACCGAGTTCGAGCGAAATTTTTTTGACGGTCTGCGCACATTGCGCCATCAACAGTTTCCCTATCTCGGTCGATCCCGTGAAACTGAGTTTCCGTACATGCGGGCTGGACGTCACCTCGTTGCCGATTTCGGTAGCCGAACCGGTAATAACATTCACGGTACCCGGCGGCAGTCCGGCACGATCTGCGAGTTCAGCCAGAGCCAGGGCCGTAAACGGCGTCTGTTTTGCCGGTTTTACGACTACGGGACAGCCGGCTGCCAGGGCCGGGCCGCATTTTCTGGTTATCATCGCGGCCGGGAAATTCCAAGGGGTGATCGCGGCCGTGACGCCTATCCCCTGCTTGATCACCACGATGCGTTTACCCGGAAGCGGGTGGTCTATGGTGTCACCGTATATGCGCTTAGCTTCTTCAGCGAACCACTCCAGAAAGGAAGCAGCGTAAACCGTCTCGCCTCGCGCCTCGGCCAAGGGCTTGCCCTGCTCGGAAGTCATCAGGGTGGCGATGTCATCTTGGTGCCGTATTATCAGATCATGCCATGCACGCAAGCGGGCGGCGCGTTCCTTCCCCGTGAACTGGCGCCATGACCCCCACGCTCGATGAGCGGCATCGATAGCTTCACGGACCTCGTCTATGTTCAAACTGGGAATAGTGCCGATGATGTCGCCTGACGCGGGATTGTTGACCTCGATTTCCTTGCCGCTGAAAGAATTGCGCCACTCACCGTTGATATAGCAGCTTTGCTTGAATAAATCCGGGTCGTTTAGTTTCATGCTATTACTCTTGTACTCTTGTCGTTAATTTAGATTTTGGACACCGAGGGCGTTCAAATTGTCCCGGGCGACTTTGTCGCCTTGCTCTGCGGCAAGTTTCAGCCATTTTACGGCCTCGATTCTGTTCTGAACTACGCCTTTGCCGTCTGCATACATGGCGCCAAGGTTGGTCTGGGCACCAGCGTAGCCCTGTTCCGCCGCCGCGCGATACCAGCGCACGGCTTCCTTGTCGTTTTTTGCAACCAGCAGGCCGGTCTGATACAAGGACCCGAGATCAGCCTGTGCCCAGGCGGCGCCGGCAACTGCGGCGTTCTGGATTTGGGGAAATGCCTTTTTGATCAAGTTTGTTCCCGCGTCCAGGTTCTGGTCCACACCACGGCCCCGGAGATACATCACCCCGAGTCGAAACTGTGCCCGGGTACTCCCTTGCTCGGCCAGGGGTTTGAGGATGGTGTATGCTGTTTCGTATCGACCGCTGTAGTAGGCGTCGATCCCTTTTGCCACCTGCTGTTCGTCGATCTTAACTTTCTGTACCGGGGGTTTTTTCTTTTTGTCAACTCGCGATGTGTCTGCACGCTGCCGCTGTCGCGCGCTGGCCAGGGCTGATTGACGCAGTTTCATCTGCTCGCGCAATAGATTCAGCGTCTCACTTTCGGGATCGATCGATGCGGCGAGTGTCAAGTTTCTCTCCACCTCATCGAAGCGGTCGATCGCCAGCGCTTTATTGGCCTGGTCGACATAATATCGGTATATGCCGGAGATGCCCGCCAGCGCTTCCTCGTTTTCGGGGTCGATGCTCAACGCTTCTCTCAAGTAGGGCAGAGCATTCGCTGCGGATGAACGCGTCAGTGCTTTCCCGCCATACGCGTCTTTTGCCTGAAGCAGCAGGGCACGAATACGGCTGGCGTTCTCGGATTGTCGGATTGTCTCCTGCTCCGCCGGCTGCTGTTCCTCGAGCCGTTGTTGTTCGGCGAGTTTTTCCAGCCGGATCCGTTCCTGTTCCACCCGCTGCTGTTCTTCGAGTCGTTGTTGTTCGGTAAGTTTTTTCTGCCTGTCGCGCTCCTCTGCCGCTAACTTAGTTTGTATCTGCTCATCCAGTTGCTTGCGCAGTGCCGCCATGCTTTCAATTTCGATGCCGGAGTTTTCGAGATCATCGAGAATCGCCACCGCCGTGTCCAGTTCTCCCCTCTCCAGGTTGTCTTTGGCGCGTTTTATCAGCGCCGTACCGATTTCGTCGATTCCTTGCCGCGCATCGATATTGCCTTCATCCAGTAACAGTACAGCCCGGAAGCTCGCAAGCGCATTCTCGTTTGCGGGTTCAATCATCTCCCCACGCTCCATCTTCTCCCTTGCGGTATCGAGAAGGGCGCGTATCCCCTTGGTTTTCTGGTCCAGGTCGCGGTATTGATCCATGCGAAAATCGTCGGCCTTGCGCGTAAACTTCACGGATTCAGGAAGGTCGGGCGGGGCGTCGCCCGGCAAAGGACGCTGAAGTATGTCTTGCGGGATTTTTGTACCCTCGATGTTGGACGGCACCTCGGTGACCTCACGCTCCGGCGGCGAAATGAACGGTTTTATCTGGGGCCAGAAGGTAAAGATCCCGACACCTATCAGAAATCCCAGCGAAATGATCCAAAACAGGGGATTCGATCCGCTTGGGACCCGTTTCGGCGGGACACGGGTCCTTGGGTCAGCGTAGAGCCTGGGCGCGTCGAGCTTGATTTCTTTTTGCGCAACTGTCGGCGGTTGGATTTGTTGCTCCTCTTCCGGATCAGCCTCGCCGTGGTTTTCGGTCTCGGTAAAAGCTGGCATGATTTCATCAACGGATTGCGGGCGATCCTGCGGGGCCGGTCGCATCAGACGGTCGACTGCGTCGAGTATCCGGGAGTCATAGCCCCTGCGGTACGTTTCCGCAGCGGATGGCAGCGGGTCTGGATTACCGCGGGTCAGTTCTGATAGCCGCGTGTTTGCAGCCACGGGGACGCGACCGGAAATGCACCGGTACATCACCGCCCCCATTGCGTAAAGATCCGTCCACGGGCCCAGGTTGCCCTGGTCATTGTATTGTTCAATCGCGCTGTATCCCGGTGTGACCCGCGATTCCAGTTCGGCATTCCAGATTGGCAAGGTTCGGTGCGTACTGCCAAACCCAAGTAGCAGGGGCAGACCGCTGTTGCGAATGAAGATATTTTCGGGATTGACATCACGATGGAGCAGTCCGTGGGAATGGACTACCCGCAGCCCCTTCAGCAGTGGAACGAACAGATCACACAGCTCGGCTTGCGCCAGTTCTCCATGCTGTTCCAGGTGGGCATTCAGTGTGATTCCGGATTCCAGATCCATCGACAAAAAAGCGGTTCCACCTGCTTCTGCATATTCCCTAACTCTGGTGAGATAGGGTTCCTGTATTTGCGAGAGGATGCGCGCCTCCTGGAGGAACAATGTGAGACCTTCCTCGAATCTGTTTTCCTGGCCTGGCAACGGTTGGACGGCGGTGCTGCCTGGAAGCCGATCCGCAAGCTCCCGGGGAAAATACTCCTGTAACCAGAACTCCTGCTCCGTATCCTCGAGGCGAGCGCGATAGATCACGCTGTGGCTGTTGGTGTCCACGACCTCGACGATCGCGTACTTGCCTACGCGCGTGTTGGCTTTCAGTGCACGGGGTTGGGCCATCTGGGGAACTGGTTAAGTGTAACCCTCTATTTTGCAATGGTTTTTGATCTCTGGTCCAGCCAAAGAAGCTGCAAATTCGATGGTTTTTACCGAATACCGACGGCGTTCAGCGTTTTTCGCCCTTGCCCGCGCATGCCGCCGGAGCGGCCGGGCTAGGACCAGTCCTGAAAAGATTGATAATCGCGACTCCTATGATAGCCATGGCGCCGCCGACCATGATTCGGAGGGTGAGGTTTTCACCCAGCAGCGCGACACCGCCCAGCACGGTGACAACCGGCAAGAGCAGCAGAAAGGGCATGACCTGGTTTACGCTGTACTTTCCCAGCAGGTGATACCAGATACCGTAACCCAACGCCGTCATGATGAGTGCGAGGTATGCCACCGCGGACCATACCAGGGTGCCGGCATCCTGGATTGCCGCAAGTTGATCCTTTTCGAACAACATAGAGGAAATCACCAATTGAGGCGTGGCAAACACGGCCACCCAGGCAATCAAGGTAAATCCACCGGTCCGGTCCAATGTCTTGACCATTACCTGTCCGACAGCCCAGGTTGCCGCTCCGGCGGCGACCAGCGCTACCGAAACGAGGTTGTTTTGAAGCGTAGGTTCACCCGCAATCAGCGTAACGCCCGCAAAAGCCAGGCCGATACCCAGGACATGTTTGAGCTCGAGCCGGTCTTTTAGAAAAATTACCGCACACAGGACCCCGAACGGAACTTCGAGTTGAACGATGATGATGGCGGTTGATGCGTCAAGACCTTTCAACCCGGTAAAGGTGAGGCTGTACTGAACGGCGGCACTTACCAGCGCTATCAGGAAAATTTTCCGCAGTGTTTTGTACTTCGGTCTCGGGACGAACCAGACCAGCGCCAGCGCGGTCAGACCGAAACGGAATGCCATCAGAAGAATGGGCGGAAAGTGGTTGATCGCAAGCTTGGCGAAGAGGAATCCGCCACCCCAGATCACGGCCACAGCGACAGCAAGACTCGCGTCAACGATTTTCAACTGATGGTGTCAGTCTGTTCGTTGCATTCGGGCCGACCGGGTCGAATTCCGGTACGTAGAAATTCCTCAAAGAGCCATATTCAGGAACAGCTGATTTTCTATTCTTTTTTTGCGTAGCCGATTGACTTCAATACTTCCGTGATTTCGTCCAGAATGACCGGGTCATCAATAGTGGCGGGCAT
>Ga0209456_10000411_pt1 | contig 23305 bp, 19 predicted proteins | sample COG_11_FD_184755 | JGI IMG/M metagenome (GOLD analysis project Ga0209456, IMG submission 184755) | Pelagic marine sediment microbial communities from the LTER site Helgoland, North Sea, for post-phytoplankton bloom and carbon turnover... | ecosystem: Environmental > Aquatic > Marine > Neritic...
TCCGGTTTCGTCTCCGACCGCCAGTTCACCAAGACCACGTCCAGTGTTTCCAGCGGGTGGGTTAAAGGTTTGAAATCAAGCACGAAACCCACACCCAACAAAATCACCGCGTGGAGAGCCAGAGCCATCAATAAGCTGACGGCAAAACGGTCATTGTTGTTGATGGAGGCAAACATCGCTACTTTTGCATCGCCTCTACACCATCAAAAAGCTGCCCCGCGATGTTCAGATCAAACTCCTTGTCTAACTCACGGATACACGTTGGACTTGTCACGTTCACCTCGGACAGCCAGTCGCCAATTACATCCAGCCCGGCAAACAGGATGCCGCGCTTTTTCAATTCCGGCGCTACCTGTGAGCATATCCAGCGATCCCGCTCACTCAACGGAACACCTTTGCTGCTTCCACCCTTGGCCAGGTTACCGCGGAAATCACCTTTACCCGCAAAGCGTGCCAGCGCATAGGGCACCGGTTCACCATTGACCACCAGGATACGCTTGTCACCCTCGGAAATTGCATCGATATACCGTTGTGCCATCACCGGTGTTGAGTCGTGGTGCGTGATCGTTTCCAGAATAACGTTAAGGTTCATGTCGGCATCACTGACCTGGAAAATGGATTCTCCTCCCATACCGTCAAGCGGTTTGACTACGCAACGCCCGTGCTGCGAAACGAACTCACGGATCAGGCTGGACTTACTGCTGATAACCATCGGCACGCAACATTGCGGAAAGTTATTGATAAAGAATTTCTCGTTGGCGTCCCGCAGGCTTTGCGGTTGATTGATAACCATCGTACCGGCCATTTCCGCCAACTCCAGCATATAGGTCGTATAGATATAGTCCATGTCAAATGGCGGGTCACGGCGCATCAGAATAACATCCAGTTCATCCAGGGGTTTGTTGGCTGCCGGTTTCAGGCTGAACCAGTCTGTCGTATTATCACGTACTTCCAACTGCTGCATGCCAGCGAACGCCCGCCCGTCTTTCGCGAATATATCCCGGGGCTCCATGTAGTAAAGCACGTGACCGCGCCGCTGTGCTTCCAACAGCATCGCAAAGGTGGAGTCCTTGTAGGTTTTGATCTGGCCGATGGGGTCCATGACCACACCGGTTTTCAATCCTTTCGGATTTGTGTTTTTAGTTTCAGACATTACTTTATCCGTCCTGGGGGTATCCCATTATCATGCGCTTGCCACTCCGATTCCAGCCATGCAAACACCCGAAATCACTAATTACCTTGATGCTCAATAATATGAAGAACATTCCTCAAAAACTACAACATGGTGGAAACCACTCATTTCTAAGGGTAAACTAATCGTCAGGCACCGATATGGGGGCGGTACATATGGCCTCATTATTGCGCGGAATGCAGCGAAAGGATTCACTGTAAACGTCGCACAACCAGGGAAGATGCTATGAGCCAGGAACAATTAAATTCAAAAGTAGACGGTACTGAAAACACTGCCGAGGCTAGAAAACTACGCGTCCTTGTGGTTGACGATAGTGCAACCATTCGCCGTTCTGCAGAAACCATGCTATCCAATGAGGGCTGCGAAGTCATTACAGCGGAAAACGGATTTGAAGCCCTGTCCAAAATCACCCGCTACCACCCCAACCTGATTTTTGTCGACATCATGATGCCACGTCTTGATGGTTATCAGACCTGTGCCATCATCAAGAACAATTCCGAGTTTCGTGATACCCCTGTCGTCATGCTCACCAGTAAGGACGGTTTATTTGATATGGCTCGTGGCCGGGTTGTCGGCTCGGACCAGTACCTGACCAAACCCTTTACACGTGAAGAGCTGCTTGGTGCCGTCAAGCAGCATACGACAAGCTGATATAAGAATTGGTCTGTGTTTCCGGGACAGTAGAATGTAAATCCTCGGGGTCAAATGTGATGAGTACTGTAAATGCTTCAGTTGAAAAACTATTGGACTACGAACGGCGAAGCCTCGCCTTCGAACCAGGGCAGATTGACGGGCAGGAGCAAAGCGGCGAATGGGCCGGGGTCATTTTTCGCATTGGCGATTTACGGCTGGCCTGTAATGTAAAACAGGTACATGAGTTTCTGCCTGTACCGGCCTTCACACCTGTACCCGGTACCAAGCCATGGATACTGGGCTTGGCCAACCTTCGAGGTGAACTGTTGACAATTGTTGATCTTGCCTGGTTCCTCAAAGGCAAAAGATCAAATGTTTCCATGCGCACGCGACTTCTCGCAGCAAGTCTTCGGGGCCGGCCTGTTGGTCTGCTTGTGGATGAGGTATTCGGTCAACGCCACTTTGTCAAAGAAGAGGGTAAGAGCACCCATTTGCCGAACGCTTCACCGCTGAAGGATTACGTTCACATGCAATACCGGTCCGGTAAGGACGTCTGGCAGGAACTGGATCTGGAAATCCTTTTTTCAAAAGATGAATTTCTCTTTGGCGCCACTGCCTGAACAATGCGGGATCACGAATGAACAAAGACCAGCAAGAACTTAAAAACCCGCGTTCACTGGGCGTCTACCTGGCAACAGGTTTATTGATTATATCCCTGCTCTTCGTGGCGGTCACATTCTTTCAGCTTGCCCGCAATGCGCAACACGAGCAGGAGTGGTTATCACATGCCACGAATGTGCAGGTCACATCGCAACAACTGGCCAAATCTGCCGGTGAAGCAGCGGCAGGAAACCTCGATGCCTTCCTTGAGTTGGGCACTTCCCGTGGCGCTATCGCTACTGCCATGGGTAAATTACGCCCCGCTTCCGTCCGCACCTACCTGCCGCCTGCTCCGAGGGCCATTGCCATGCCCATGAAAAAACTCAACCTGAGTTGGGACCGCATGAGCACCAATGCGTCAAGTATTCTCGAACGCGAAAAATTGATACTGGACCTGGCTACGGCACGTAAAATTGTTCAGGAAAATATTCCGGGCATACAGAAAAACACCGATACCAGCATAAGTGCTCTTACCCGAAGTGGCGCTCCCACCAACCAATTGGTTTTTGCCAGTCGCCAGTTGGTATTGGCAGACCGCATTCTGCGGCGGGTATCGGAAGTTCTGCGCGGCGGTAGTGATGCTGTCAAAGCTGCCGAGAGCCTTGCAAGGGAGCGGTTACAATTCGAGCAGGTGCTGACCGCCCTGTTACGTGGAAATTCGCAATTGGGAGTCACCCGGGTACGTAATGCAGGAGCGCTTCAATCGTTGGGAAAAGTAAGAACGCTATTTGAGAACATCAAGCCGCAAATCGACATCATCCTTGATTCTTCAAGTGATCTGTTCGAAGTACGCGGTGCCGCGGACGAAATCTTTCTCGGAAGCCGGCAAGTATTTGACAACGCTGCCAACCTCAAAAAAGCAATCACAGAGTTACCCAAGACACGATTATGGCCGTCTCTGACAGCGGCCGTCATAGGTCTCGCGGTTATGGTTTCCATGGTCTGGATATTGGTTTATGCATTCCTGTCAGCAGAACGACGCCGGGCAAAAGTTGCTGCCAGGGACAACAAAAAGAACCAGGAAGCCATTCTGAAATTACTGGACGAAATGAGTTCTCTCGCTGATGGTGACCTTACGGTGCAGGCCTCGGTAACGGAGGATATCACCGGTGCAATTGCCGATTCAGTCAACTTTGCCATTGAACAACTTCGTGAACTGGTAAAGGGCATAAAATTTACCGCCCAGGAAGTCGCCGGTTCGGCGATGGCAACGCGTGGTTCCACGTCAGAACTGGCCAAGGCCGCCGCGGCACAGGCAGAGCAGGTCGGTGCTGCAACGAAAATCGTGCAAAAAATGGCAAAATCGTTCGATACGACGGCCAGGCGGTCAAGCGAATCAAGTGACGTAGCCCGGAAGTCTGTAGATATTGCCCATACGGGTGGTAAAAAAGTCCGTGAAACCATCGATGGTATGGATACCATCCGTGAGCAGATTCAAGGGACTTCAAAACGCATAAAGCGACTGGGTGAATCTACCCAGGAGATTGGAGATATCGTAGAGCTGATCAATGGTTTTGCGGAGCAAACCAATGTTCTTGCTCTCAATGCAGCCATTCAGGCGGCATCGGCAGGGGGCGCAGGCAAGGGCTTTGCGGTGGTTGCAGACGAAGTTCAACAGCTGGCTGAAAGCGCCACAAACTCTACCAGAAGAATTGAATCACTGGTTCAGACTATACAGACTGATACATTCGAAGCGGTTGTTTCAATGGAATCAACTATCGTGGAGGTTGTTAGTGGAGCCCGCCTGGCGGAAGATGCAGGCACGGCCCTGGAGCATATTGAGCGTGTCTCAAGCGACCTGTCAAAGCTGATAGCCAGCATTTCAGATGAGGCCCATCAACAATCGACTAATGTTACCGAAATCTCCGGATTCATGAAGAGCGTACAGGAGTTGTCTATCCAGGCGTCTGAGGGCAGTGCGCGGGCTGCTCGTTCAGTAGAAGACCTGGCTGAACTGGTCATGCAACTCAGTGATTCTGTAACCGACTTCAAACTACCAGAAGAAGACTGAATGACTACTTTGTCAATCAATCATGGTTTGTCCCACTTAACTGAAGCCTGGGAATCGGGCTGATGTTACTGGAAGACTCAAATGTAAGCACCGTGCTGACCTGGGTTCGTCCCGATCTGGATAAGCACATGAACCAGATCCGTACCCAGATTGAGCACATTGCGAACAGCAGCTACGTCGGTGATGCTGTTGAAAGTACTGCGGAACACCTGTTGCAACTGAAGCACACTTTCGAAGCATTGATGCTGCAGGGGGCCACGCTGGTGGTCGAAGAAATGATTACGGTTTGCGACGAACTCCAAGATAACAGTATTCGAGACCGTCAAAAGGCATTCGGTGCGATGATGGATGCCATCGTGGTTGTTCCATCTTATCTTGACCGCTTGCAGGCCGGTCACCATGACCTTCCCATTTTGCTTCTGCCGGTCATCAATGAGCTGCGCGCGGCCTATAACGCAAATATAGTATCTGAAGCGACATTGTTCGCACCAAGCCTGGACGTGCCGCTACCGGAACTGGATGTCAATCCGGATGAGCACAAACCTGCTTTTGACGAGCCGTTTCCGGAATTTGCCCTGCGTATGCGCCGGCAGTGGGAGAACTCCCTGCTACGCTGGCTTCAGCAACAGCAGGACATTGAGCTTTTGACGCCGCTTCTCTCCGTTTGCGAAACACTGCACTGCAGGCTGGAGAGACTGGACCTGCGGCGACTGTGGTGGATTGCGTCAAAAGTTATCGGCGGATTGCTTGATGGGGTGACTGAAAACGATATGCACCTGCGGCGACTGTTCGCCCGTTTGCACCTGAACCTGAAGACGCTCTCAGAAGGCGGCGCAGACGCCACCGATGTGGAGTCCACCGACGCTCTCTCCCAGGCTCTACTGTTCCACATTGCACAGGCAAAATCAGGAAGTGAGAGTGTGGACCAGTTACGGGAACGATTCCAACTCCAGGAGTTGGTGCCTGACCGGGATGTGCTGATTCGTGCCCGTGGTGCCGTAACCGGCCGCAATCGCGAGTTGTACATGTCGCTCGGTGCGGCCGTTCGCGATGAGCTCTTAATGGTCAAGGATGCGCTCGACCTTGAGTTGCGAACCGGTGAGGTCAGATCCGAAAGCCGCGAACATAGTCATGAAGCCTTACTCAGACTGCAGGACACCCTGAAGATGATGGGGCTTGGCGATTCCGCTCAATCAATAGAAAAACTGGAGCCGGCGTTCATTGCCAGTGAAAATCCCGAGCAGGGCTCGCGTAAATCTCTACTAATGGGCTTGGCGGAAGAATTGATTCGCGTTGAATCCGTTCTCGAAGAACAGATAGCCACCCTCGGTGAACCGTTACTGGAAGATCAGGAACAGGGTTATATCAACCTGCCTGGGCATGAAATGAATCGCATCCGTACCCATCTGCTGGGTGAAACCGTTACCAGCCTTCACCAGGTACAGAGTAGTGTACGTCGTCATTTTGAAGGTGATCTGGACGCAGACTTTGACAACCCCATGGAACACATTGCCGGCGCCATGGAATTAATGGGTGAGCCCGAAACTGCTTCGCTGGCCCTGAAATTGCGAAACGCACTCGGTAACCTGTTAAGGCATGCCAGGTCAGAATCAACGGTGGCCCCCGGCAAGCTGGAGATTGTCACAGATGCTGTCGCAGCATTCGAACTCTACCTCGCTGGCTGCCGGGACCAGCAACGCAATCGCGGGCGGTTCTTTGAAATACTCAAGGATCGTCTCGATCAATTGCCTGTTGGTGAAATGGAAGCGGTCAAAGTTACTCCAACTCCACCGGCAAAAACACCTGTCAAAGATGACCGGGTAGCCGATGCCAAGGGTACATCCGGGCTGGTAGCACTCGATCCTGAGTTGCTGGAAGTATTCCTCGAGGAATACGAGTCCGTCGCTGACATGCTTGCCGAACGGATTCCTGAATGGATGCAACATCAGGAAAAAATCGCGGTGATAACCGATATCCGCCGTGGCTTCCACACACTCAAGGGTAGTGGTCGCATGGTGGGCGCAGATGAAGTGGGCGAATTTGCCTGGCACATCGAATCACTGCTCAATACCCTGTTGGAAGGCAACATAGAATCTTTTGAAAATGTGGCGTTGATTGTGCGCTTGTCCGAAGCCATGATGCCGGCCCTGAAGCAACGCCTGCAGCAGCAGCCTTCAGAGTTGAGTTCTGCAGCCGTTCAGGAGCTGACCCGGCAGGCCGATAATATTGCCACGGGTGAAGAACCCCAATGGGCAAACCTGAATGAGGTCTTGCCACCCCCCATCTCCGCCCTGCTGCCAGATGGTGTTAAATCTGAATCGGCTACTGGAAGCCGATCCGACGACATTACTGGTACACCTGCCGAACTCTCACCGAAAGACCTTATGTGCAAGGAGCTGGCTGAGAACCTTGTCGTTTTGAAGGGTCTGATTGATCGTATTTCAAGGGACCGCAGCAGTACCGCAAGTGAAGCCGAAATCATCGCCATCCATACCATCGCCGGAACGACCGCACTTGACCCGCTGAGCAGGGAATCAGATGTTGCCAAGGCCCTGGAAGGTTTTCTGGAAGCGCAGCGGTTTAGCGGCAAGACGTTCACTGATACCGCAATGTGGACGGTGGCCAGCAGCCTGGCTCACTTGGAATCCTGCCTGGCCATACATGAAAATGACACGGAAGCAAAGCTTGCTGATGATGAGGAAAGTCAAATCGCGCAACTGATTGCGTTGACAGTCGAATTTGAAGTTTCGCGGCCGGCAGAGCTTGATTCCGTGCCGGAAGATGCCGTGGTTGAAGACGATCCCATCGTTGAATCAAGCGTTGAAACCGAGCCACATGGCGAGCAGGAAGACCGGACGGTTGAAGCCCAATCCGAACCGGTTGACAACGAAATACTGGGTATTTTCCTGGAAGAAGCCACAGACATCCTTGAGCGTTGTGATTCGCTGCTTAACACCTGGCATGACAACCTGTCAGACCTGGATATCGTCCAGAACCTGCAGCGTGAGATTCATACATTTAAGGGCGGCGCACGTATGGCCGGGATCAATGCCCTGAGCATGCTTAGCCACTCCATGGAAACATTGCTGGAACATATTGCAGGCCAATTGATGCCATCATCGGTATCCGCGATAGAGGTGTTGGAGCAAGGTTGTGACCGGCTGAATGTGTGGACCCAACAGGCCATACAGGGCGCTATTCCAGAGGTCGGTGACGCACTTGACCTGTTTAATGAACAGGTCGATGCATTGAGCGCCGCGCCGCTGAAACCTGCGGCCACCACCGAAAAACCAATCAGGATTGAAACTGCACCTGAAGAGCTGCAGGAAATACCCGATGTTGAAGTACCCTCGAGCGAACCGCAAGTCAGCGAGGAACTCACCACCGAATCTGCGGGCTCTCAGCAAATCCGCGTGAATTCAGACCTGCTTGATTCATTGGTCAATTCCGCCGGTGAAATCAGTATTTTCCGCTCACATCTTGAGCAGCAGGTCGGGCAATTACGGGAAAACCTGAAGGAGTTTGATGTAACGGTTTCACGTCTGCGCGAACAATTCCGCAAACTTGAGATTGAAACTGAAACCCAGATACGTTCACGCTATCAACAGGAAGCACCGGAAGGCTCAGAAGAGTTCGATCCGCTGGAAATGGACCGGTTCTCATCCATACAGCAGTTGTCACGCAGCCTGACGGAGTCTGTCTCCGACCTTCTGAATCTGCAAGAGTTACTAGACACCTCCGCACGAAAATCTGAAGCCCTGTTGGTGCAGCAATCCAGGGTAAGCAAAGACCTGCAGGAAGGACTGATGCAAACCCGCATGGTGCATTTTGGCACCATCGCACCACGGCTGCGCAGGATCATCCGCACCACTGTAACCGAAACCAAGAAACAGGCACGTTTGCAATTGCGTATGACCGGTGGCGGTGACAAACTGGACCGGAACGTACTGGAAAGGATTACCGCACCACTGGAACATTTACTAAGGAATTCAGTCGCACACGGCATTGAGAAGCCTGCAGTAAGGCGTAAGCTCAAAAAATCGGAAGAAGGTCAACTCACCATCACCGTCGCCGCTGAAGCTACTGAGTTTGTAGTGCGTGTTGAGGATGATGGTGCGGGTATTGATCTCAATGCCATTCACAAACGGGCAATTGAAAAGGGCCTGATGGAAAAGGACTCAAATCCATCACCACAACAACTGCGACAACTCATACTTTTTAGTGGGCTTTCCACATCAAAGACCGTCACGGCGCTTTCCGGGCGCGGTGTTGGCATGGACGTGGTAAACAGCGAAATCAAACAAATTGGTGGCTCAATCGAGATAGACTCCGAGGAGGGTAAAGGCACACGCTTTACGATCCGGATACCATTCACCCTCGCCGTCATGCAGGCTATCAGCGTGATGGCTGGCGAGCATACCTACATGATTCCGGTGGCAAGTGTTGCCGGTGTGGCTCGTATGCTGCCCACCGATTACGAGGCACTTCTGGCGCAGACGAATCCCGCATATGAGTTTGCCGGTGAGTCGTACACAATTCTTGATCTCGAACCTCTGCTTGGTGAACCGACAACCCCACTTGGTGATGACACCATCTCGATACTGATGATCAAATCCGGTGAGCAACGTGCCGCCTTCAGGGTATCCGCGCTTCTGGGCCACAGGGAAATCGTTGTTAAACCGGTAGGGCCGCAGATCAACAGTGTCCCGGGTATACTCGGTGGAACCATCACGGGTAATGGCCAGGTGGTAATCATAATCGATGCCGGTCCGCTTATCAGACAGGCCGTACTGACCGGTGCGCGGCCTGCACCACCGATGGAACATACTGACATCCGGCCACAAAGAACGCTGGCGTTGGTGGCAGATGATTCCATCACCATGCGTAAAGTGACGACACGTGTACTGGAGGCCTATGACATTGAAGTTGTCACCGCAAGGGATGGAGTAGAGGCAACTGAAATGATGCAGGACAGTGTGCCCGACCTGTTATTACTGGATATTGAGATGCCCCGCATGGATGGTTACCAGGTTGCGGAATACGTACGTGCCGACGTCAGGCTACGCAATGTTCCGATCATCATGATTACCTCCAGAGCAGGTAAAAAGCACCGTGACCGTGGCAAGCAAGCGGGTGCCAATGCCTACCTTTCCAAGCCGTATAAAGAGTCGGAACTAATCACCGAGGTCAGAAAATTGCTGCGCAATCAAATGGAATAACATGGCTGACAACGAAATCCGTACCATCCTGGCTCCATTAACTGACAGTTATGTCATGCTTCCCAACAGCGCCGTGGGTGAAATATTGACATTTACTTCACCGGAGCCCTTTAAAAAGGGTCCGCCCTGGTTACTGGGTGAAATGGCCTGGCGTGGCTGGCAGGTACCGGTTATCAACTACGAGCGATTGCTTGACCCCGGCAGCGTCACGACGCTTACAGCGAAAACCCGCATCCTGATAATCAAAACTCTCGGAGAATCCACCCAGGTCAATTACATCGGCCTGGTCATACAGGGCTTACCCAGGCTAAAAAAGGTAAGCGAAAGCACCCTGGTTGAAGAACAGATTGATGAACTGCCCGATACCGTGTTCAGTAAAGTTGCTATTGATGGCCTGCAGGCGGTGATCCCTGAACTCGGCGATCTCACGCGAACCGTTGAATTGGCCGCTTACGACAGTTGATACCGGTACGGCATTCCATTTTGCATTAGCCCAAACGCCTAAATGCCACCGGTTATTGCCTGCAGCACCGCTATAGCCGCAGGTCCCGCTGTTTCAGTTCGTAGCACTCTTGGTCCCAGGGACACCGCGACCACACCATCTGCACGCAGTTGTTCTATTTCCTCTTCAGTAAAGCCACCTTCAGGTCCAACCAGGATCGAGAGGGAATTACCTGTAATGGATAAACCCGAAAGCTTGTCTTGCGCGAACGGGTGGAGCACCAGTCGCGGGGATTCATGGGCGCCTGATATCCAGTCGCTTATAGAAAGCGGCTTATTTACTTCGGGCACAATGGCACGCCCACTTTGTTCACAGGCGGAAATAACCACGCCTTGCCAGTGCCTGATTCGTTTGGCCTGCCTGGATTCATCCAAACGCACCCCGACCCGGTGGCTCATCAGGGGTTGAATACATGACACACCCAATTCCGTGGCCTTTTGCAATGCACTATCCATCCGCTCACCGCGGCAAATGGCTTGGACCAGTGTTACTTTCAAGGGAGACTCATTACCCGGAGCCTTGCTGCCCGTAATGCTGACAAGCAACCCTTGAGAATGAATTTCGACAATTTTGCCTGAATAGTCGTTGCCATCGCCATTAAACAAGGTCACGGTATCACCCTTTGACAGTCTCAATACACGCGCCAGGTAGTGACTGGCCGGTCCCGTCAACTCAATGCTTTTTGCCGATGCCAGTGGCTGTGGCGTATGGATGCGTGACTGGCGCATTGACCCGGACTAATCCCCGGTCGCAAGATCGATGCCAGCCATGGCAACGCTTGCAAGCTGCCTGATCTCTGTGGAATTAATCACATAGGGCGGCATGAAATAGATGACATTTCCGATCGGACGAAGCAACACCCCTTGCTCCATGGCATATTGGTACACCTTTATACCCCGGCGCTCTTTCCAGTCGTATTCGACCATGGGCTCACGTTGCGCCACCATCTCCATCGCCAGGATCATACCCGTCTGGCGGATATCACCCACGTGGGCATGATCGCGCAAAGGGGGAATGGCCTCCAGCATCTGTGCAGCCAGCTCGCGGTTGTCAGCCAACACGTCACGCTGTTCGAAAAGTTCCATGGTCGCCAGTGCCGCCGCACAGGCAAGCGCATTACCCGTATAACTGTGCGAGTGCAAAAAACCCCTGAGTGTCGTGTACTCGTCATAGAATGCTGCATAGACCTCATGACTGGTCAAAACGGCCGACATCGGTAAATAGCCACCGGTCAGTCCCTTGGAAAGGCACATGAAATCAGGCGCTATTCCTCCCTGCTCACAGGCAAACATACTGCCGGTTCTGCCAAACCCCACGGCGATCTCATCGGCAATCAAATGTATCCGGTATTCGTCGCATAATGCACGCAAGCCGGTCAGGTATGAAGGTGGGTACATGCGCATACCACCTGCGCACTGCACCAGCGGCTCGATAATCACTGCGGATATTTCACCCTCGTGTTTTGCAAATATTTCTTGCATCTCCGCCAGCTTGGCGCGGGCATGTTCGTCCCATTGAGCACGCGGCAGGGCAAAACAATCCGGGCTGGGGGCGACCAGTGGTTCCATCAACAAGGGTTCATAGGCCGCCTTGAACAGGCCGGCATCGCCAACACTCAGTGCGCCCAGTGTATCGCCGTGGTAACTGTTGGATAAAGTTACAAAGCGTTTACGGCCCGATTCACCGATATTACGCCAGTAGTGGAAACTCATTTTTAGTGAAATCTCTACTGCGGAAGCGCCGCTATCGGCAAAAAATACCCGTTCCAGCCCAGCCGGGGTGATCGCAACCAGTTTTTCGGCCAAGCGCACCGCCGGTTCATGGGTAACACCTGCGAGGATAACGTGCTCCAGCCGGCCGGCCTGCTCACTGACCGCCGCGCTGATGTGTGCATTGGCGTGGCCAAACAGGTTGACCCACCAGGAACTGATGGCATCGATATAACGGTTGCCCTCCATATCTTCCAGCCACACACCCTGTGCGCTTTTGACCGGCAATAATTGCAGCCACTCGTGGTCTTTCATCTGCGTGGTCGGATGCCAAAGCACGGCAAGGTCACGTTGACGGATTTCTTCGTTTTTACCCAAATCTATTGCCCTCTCACGGTACAGTACACGGTCATGAGTCTGCTATGATGGGCAGTCACGCCCTGCCGTGCAAGCCGGGTCTTACCTCGATTCAGAATTTTACAGATCACCGATTACCGGATAATCAAATCACTTCGAAAATATGATGACCGAAACCCATATGAAAGAACTGCTTGCAGTGGCATTGCAGGCTGCAAAATCTGCACGCGAACTGATCCTTTCCTTTTATAACGGCGCTTTTGATATTGAGATCAAGGCCGACCAGACACCGGTTACAGTGGCAGACCGCAAGGCTGAACAGGTCATTCGCAAGACGATCAACAGTGCTTTTCCCGATCACGGAATATTTGGCGAAGAATACGGTGCAGACAGCAAAGACACCGAGTACCTGTGGCTGGTCGATCCCATAGACGGCACAAAGAGCTTTGTGAAACGTTACGGTATGTTCTCCACCCAGATCGCGTTGATGTACGCGGGAGAACTGGTACTTGGTGTTTCCTGTGCTCCCGCCATGGATGAGTTGGTCTGGGCAACACGTGGCGGTGGTGCATTCGACGCTGAAGGTCAATTGCATATCAGCCAGGTTGGCACAATTGATCAGGCCAGCATTTCCACCGGCAATATTCAAAGCCTGGCCGCAGACAGGCGTTGGGCCGCACTTGGGCGGATACTCGCGAACGCGAATCGCACACGTGGTTACGGCGATTATTATCATTATCATCGCCTTGCCTCGGGTCAACTCGATGCGGTCATCGAATCCGATGTCAACATACTCGACATCGCCGCACTCTGCGTTATTGTCACGGAGGCCGGTGGTCTGTTTACCGATCTCGAAGGTGGTAAACCAAATCTCGATACACGCTCCGTGCTGGCTGCAACCCCGGCCCTTCATGCTGCGATATCGGCGGAACTCAAGCAGGCCTGAACCAGATGGCAAAGCTCCCAAAAATTCATGCGAGGCGCGAACACGACCCCGGAAAAATGTTCAAAGTCGAAAGACTCGACCTGGAATTCAGCAACGGGAAGAAACGCACTTATGAGCGGCTACGTTCCCATGGCCTGGGAGCGGTGATCGTGGTGGCGATGCGGGACGACAACACGGTTTTGCTGGTTAATGAATACGCTGCCGGCTTACATCACTATGAACTCGGGCTGGTCAAAGGCCGGCTCGAGCACGGTGAAACGGTGCTGGAAGCTGCGCAGCGGGAACTCATGGAGGAAATCGGTTTTGGCGCGCGTGACCTGCTTGAACTAACCGCATTGAGCCTGGCACCGGGCTACATGACCCATGTCACCCACGTTGTACTGGCGCGCGACCTCTACCCCGCTAAACTCGAGGGGGATGAACCGGAAGAACTTGAGGTCGTACCCTGGTTGCTGTCTGATTTATACACCCTTGTGCAACGACCGAACTGCACCGAAGGCCGCAGTATCGCTGCACTGTATATCGCCAGGGATTATTTGCAAAAGGAAGCAACATAGATGTCAGACCTGAACACAGCAAGCGTACTGGAACAACTGGTAGAGATCAGCCGGCGGGCGGGTCTCAAAATCCTTGAATGGTATCAGGGCGATATGGGTATCACTCTGAAATCCGATGACTCGCCACTGACCAGGGCCGATCTCGCCAGTCATGAACTGATCGACACAGAGCTCTCAAAGCGGTGGCCTGATATCCCGGTCTTGTCAGAGGAGTCGGCAGACATTCCGTGGGAAACCCGGCAAAACTGGCAACAGTACTGGCTGGTTGACCCGCTCGACGGCACCAAGGAGTTCATCAATCAAAATGGCGAATTTACCGTAAACATTGCCCTGGTTCGCGATCATCAACCCATCATGGGTATCGTTCATGTACCGGTAAGTGACACCAGTTATTTTGGCGCGCGGGACATTGGGGCCTGGTCCCAGCAAGGCACCGGTGAAGCCAGGGCAATCCGTGTCAGGCTGCCCGCCGCGGAACCGGCGGTGATCGTCGGAAGCCGCTCTCATGCCAACCCTGAGCTCACCAGTCAACTAGACCGGCTGGGACCGTATGAACTCACCAGCATGGGAAGTTCATTAAAATTTTGTCGTATCGCGGAAGGCCTGGCCGATTTTTACCCGCGATTGGGTCCGACCTGTGAGTGGGATACGGCAGCTGCGCAGGCCGTGGTCGAAGCCGCAGGTGGCAGGGTGGTTAGAATCGACGGTTCAGCTCTTGATTACAATAGTAAGGAAGCTTATTTGAACCCTTACTTCTTTGTATACGGTGACACTTCAAAGGAATGGCTCCTGCCATTTCAGAATCAAGCCTGATCCAAATCTGTTCCATTTGGCTTACTGCTCGAGCAGGTTTTCCCGTGTGGGTCTAAGCTGGGCGCCGCAATGGCGCTATTTACTGCCAGGAACCGCTTATGTTCAGGATGGCCAGTATGCCGCGGGCACAGGGATACGCAAGAGCGGCAAAGTACATCCCAGGAGTTTCTGGGCCACTTGTTTCATGTTGAAAGTGGAGAGGCGCTGCGGTGGCGGTATTGCTTACCAGGACACAGCACAAGTACGTCCCTGTAGCTTCTTTCTCGACTCCTGTCTCGCAAGGTCCTGTTAAGCAATACCGCCACCACAGCTTTTACCTGACCGTAGTTCATCCATCAGAAACCATTGGCCCATGCCTTTGCACGTAGCAGAGGGTGTGTGGCACCTCTCTTCAGGACCGTGAGCGACATGGATGTCGCGACCGAGCTTACAGGGACGTACTTGCAGCGTGTCCTGAAGAGAGGTGCCACATGGCCTCTGCTATCTTGACGAAGCACCAATGAGTTCCCAGTTAGACAGAATCCGAATATACACAGTGCATATCTGACACAATCGCGCCGCACATCCATGTGCTCCTTCGCGAAATACCGTTCATCCTGAACATAACCGCTTGGCCTCATTTACCCTGTCATATCATCAACCAGGTATTAATTTAGAACCACCACCAGGTATATTTCCCCCGCTCAGATGCCGGCAATTAATTCAAAAAGCACCATTACGCTCCTGTTTTGACCGGGCTCGGTAGTTAAATCAAAAACCAAAAATGTTTGAATAATGACCGCTTACGGTGACATACTCATCCATACGCAGAAGTTAGCTAACAAATGGGGAGGTCATCTTGAGTGCGATTTTGATCGGCATTCTGGAAGACGATACAGATCAATCGGCACTGATTCAGGTCTGGCTTGAGGATGCCGGCTTTGAAACACAAGTGTACGCCACTGGTCCTGAATTCATACGAGCTATCCAGCAGGAAGGCTTCGATTTAATGCTGCTGGACTGGAACCTTCCTGAAATGAGCGGATTGGAGGTACTGGAGTGGGTGCGTCACAATGTCCACGATCATGTACCGGTAATATTCCTGACAACCCGCGGAGAAGAACAACACATCGTGGCGGCGCTTGAAGCTGGAGCCGATGATTACGTCAGCAAACCGGCTCGTCCGCAGGAACTGGTCGCACGCATCCGGTCGCTGGCTCGTCGAAGTGGCCTGGTGGAACCTGAACGAGACAGCATCGAACTGGCTGCGTATTGCCTCGATCGCAAAGCCATGTCAGTAACCATGGATGGTGTCGATGTGCCGCTTACCCGTCGGGAGTTTGAACTTGCCTGGATGCTCTTCGACAATCTCGATAAGATTCTCTCCCGTGAATACCTGCTGCGGCACATATGGAACGTTAGTGCGGCTGTCCAGTCCCGCACCGTCGACACACATATCTCTCGCGTGCGCAGTAAACTCAATCTACGTCCCGAGAACGGCTGGCGACTGTCATCTGTTTACCATTATGGTTACCGGCTGGAACAGGTAACCCAATAAGTCCCGAGGAAATTCCATGGCCACCAAAAAAGAAGATACCCAACAAACACCACCACCCGACAATGTAGATCAGATTCGTGAAATTCTGTTCGGTAACCAGATTCGTGCTGTCGATGAGCGTTTCCAGGCAGTCGAAAAACGAATGTCCAAGGAAAGCGAGAACCTGAGGAAAACCCTTGAGAAACGCATTCTTGAGCTAGAGAATCTGCTTGGCCAATTCCGTGACAATACCGGTGACCAACTCAGTCGTGAGAGTGCGGAACGTGATGCGGGCATCAATGAGGTAAGCAAGTCCCTGGCAGCATTTCGCCTCGATGCCGAAAATCAGCTTGCCGAAATGCAGTCGGATTTCAACAACGAAATCAAGCAGGTCCGTAAAGAATTATTAGTAGCACAAGAAACCCTGATGGACGGCCTGGCCTCGCTTCAGTCAGCGCAAACTGAACGCTCCGATCTCCTTGATAAAAGCAAGATCGATCGCGGTGAACTTGCGGGTTTCCTCAGCGACATTGCCGAACGGCTTTCGCCACCCCCCAAAAAGCGCGGCAAATAGGCCCTGCTCCCAGCAGGCTGAGGTGTCAGCTTGACTACCGAAAAGCAAACGGAACAGCAACGCAAGGACGATCTGGAAAGACTCCAGAAGCTGTTGCTTGGAGAAGATCGCAGCCGCCTGAATCTTCTTGACAAACGGATTTCAGAATTTGAAAGCCGTGCAGCCGATGTTGCCGAAGTGCTACCGCATGTCTTTGAGCGCATCTCAAAAGACCCCGTACTCGAAGCAGAACTTGAGAAACCGATGGTGCGTTCGATGCGCTCGGCAATCAAGCGTGATGCACCCGCTTTCGCGGAGTTCATGTTCCCGGTCATGGGTCCGGCCATTCGCCGGGCGGTCGCCGATGCGCTGAAGTCATTGGTACAACGTATCAACGCTGCCATGGAGCATAGTTTCTCGATCAAGGGGCTACGCTGGCGCCTGGAAGCAGCGCGCAGCGGTGTACCGTTCGCACAGATCGTTCTGGGCCACACGATGCGCTTCGCCGTGCAGGAAGCGTTTCTGATCGCCCGCGATACCGGCATGGTACTGGCACATGCGCATCGTGACGAGAACCTGGTATTGGATGAAGACGCCGTGGCCGCAATGCTGACGGCGATACAGTCCTTCATCCAGGATTCGCTCGGTATGAGCCCGGACGATCCGTTGCGCAGTGCTGAATTGGGTGATCGAACCATGTGGGTAATCAATGGCCCGGAAGCGATTTTGGCCTGTATCATCAGTGGTGCGCCACCACGCGACTTGCGTGACGAATTAATGGCATTGCTCGAATCCATCCATGCCCGCTACGGTGAGCGCTTCCACGAGACCGATGACGCACTTGCAAAGGAAAGCGGTCTTCGTTTGCTGATGCGGCAATGCCTGCGCGAGGAACTGGATGAGAAGCATTCGTCCAGCAAACGAAGTAAGGCACCTATCTACTGGTCTCTTGCACTCGCGGCGCTCCTCATCCTGGCGGGATGGGCAACCTGGCAGGAAAGTCAAAAACGTCAGTTTGAATCGCGGGTGATTGACCTCTTCAGAAGCCAGCCAGGGTACGTAGTTTCATCCAGTCGCAGGCAGGACGGTGCCCTGCTTATCGAAGGATTACGTGATCCGTCCACACCTCCTCCCGACGCCATACTGACCACGCGGGGACTCCCGCAACAGGGACTTCGGTTCCGATTTAAACCATTTCTGTCCCTTGAGCCTGCCATCGTTCTTCAAGGTCTTCACTCTTCCCTGGGCCTTGAAAACTCGACCGGCCTCGAATTGAAAGACCGCACGCTAGTGGTAAATGGTGTACTTCAGAGCAATCAGGCAGAAAACCTCACGAGACTCGCTGGCGCACATCCGCTGATCAACGCGGTTGATCTGTCAGGCACGAAACTCGCTGGCGCACATCCGCTGATCAGCGCGGTTGATCTGTCTGGCACGAGACTGAATGCTGAAGAGGCATTACGCCTTGCCCGCAGACAACTTGGCGCGCCAGATACCGTTGAGTTAACCCTATTGGATGGTCGCATCATGGTTACCGGATATTCAGATATCAGCTGGTATCTTGAGCAATCGGGAGAGTTACGGCAATTCGGCGAATGGAAAGTGGATTTTGAGCCCTTGCTAGGGGGATTGCGGAAGGGTCTGCTTGCCGATGCTGAAAAACTGAATGAGTCTGTCTTTTATTTTACAAGGCTCGACTCCCTGACCGCACAGTCAGAGGCAGATTTACAAGTGTTTGCGCAACAGTTGGCAAGCCTGATGCAATCTTCCGACAGGTTGGGCGTTGACATGACCATAACACTGATTGGCCAGGTCGATGGAACCGGTACAGCTGAGCAGAATGCCCTGACGTCACGCAAGCGCGCACAGCTGGTGCGGGACAGGCTCATCAGGTCCGGTATCGACTCGAATAAACTGCTGTTTGAATATCCGGCTTGGGTCAGTGGTAGCGAGAACCTGGCAGAACGTCGTGTAATTGTACGCATATCAGGGGAGAATCGATCATGAAGAGCGCCAAGGTGTGTATGGTCGGCGCCTTCGGCGTGGGGAAGACCAGCCTTGTCCGGCGTTTTGTACACCAGCAGTTTGATGAACGCTATCACACCACTCTCGGGGTTAAAATTGACACCCGAATCGTCGAAACCAGTAATGAACCGGTCAAATTGGTGTTATGGGACATGGAGGGGGCTGACCCGTTTGAAACTGATAAACGTCCTTTGACACGTATCCAGAGCTATTTGAAAGGGGCCCACGCATTCATCCTGGTAACTGACGGTACGCGGCCGGCAACAGTCAAGACGGCGTTGGGTCTGTATCACGATTTTTGCCGGAACCACCAATATATTCCGGCGATCATGCTGGCCAACAAGGCAGACCTCACGGCAGAGTGGCGATTTGACGATTCGGTTTTGCCAGACACCATTAACCTTTACCAAACCAGCGCTCTCGACGGTCAAAACGTCGAAGAGGCATTCATGGCGCTTGGCGAAATACTGGCTGCATTATGAAGAGAGTCAGTCGGCGAGCAGCACACTATATCCGTGATGAACTACTCAAACGTGAGCACTTCATCGTGATCGCACTCGATTCAGGACAGAAAATCGTATCGGTAAACCGCTCGACTCCGGACTGGAATTTACCCGGCCTGATTCGTGGTTCAGTTTTGCCAGATTCCCTGGCCTCGTTGCTCGATGCAGCGAGCGTTGCAGCTGAACCGATGGTGTTTCCATATGTCGAGTTGAACGGTTTTTACGTGGACATACATGTACTTGGCGATACAGAGTCTGCAGACCTCGTCATTCATGATGTATCGGCAGCTCACGAGAACGAACAAGTGCTGCAACAACGTGCCCATGAAAACAGCCTGCTGTCGGAGCAGCACGCAGCACTCAACTCGGAACTCGCTGAGCTGAACGAGGAACTTTTTTTGCGCAGACGCCAGGCAGAAAGGGCGAGTGCCGCCAAGAGCCGTTTTATCGCTTCGATGTCTCACGAATTCCGGTCCCCCATTGCTTCTATCATGGGTTATGCCGATCTGTTACAAGCCGAACTGCCGGATTCGGACAATCCGAAGGCACTTCAGCGGGCATCGTGGCACTTGCTGACACTGGTCGAGAACCTGCTGGAGCAGGCGCGTGACGGCCAGGAGAATATTGCCCTGAACCCGACCCGCTTCAGTCTCGATCGGCTAACGAACGATATCGAGGCTTTGTTCAGAGCGCAATCGACGGCAAAGGGGCTCGGTTTTGAAGTTAAATCGTCACGCGAAGGAATCGTAGTCGAGTGTGACGAACTGCGCCTTCGGCAAATACTTATCAACCTGGTCAGCAATGCCTTCCGGTATACCCAAGAGGGCGAAGTCAGCGTCCACTTCAGACACCGCGATGACAAGCTCTATATCCGCGTGCGCGACTCGGGACGGGGTATTGAGACCGCAGATATCGAGCGTATTTTTGAAGAATTTACACGTGTAGGCGAAGGCAATACCTCCGGTGCCGGTCTCGGGCTTACAATCACGCGCCAGTTGATCAAACGCATGGGCGGTCAACTCAAAGTCGAAAGCGAACCCGGTACCGGAAGTGAGTTTCGCGTCGCTATCCCCTGTCCACTGGTTCCTGATGATCCTGCCGAAATGCCTCCGTTGTCTGGAACAGTGCTTTGGGTGGATGATGACCAGGATATTCTGTCCCTTTACCAGGTGGTGCTCGAGAACTGGGGTTTAGTGGTAATCACCGCCAACAGTGTTGCCCAGGCCAAAGACCTGTTCAACAAACATGATTGTGCGGTGGTTGTAACGGATGTGCATTTGACCGATGGTAACGGTGTTGAGCTTTTCAGGCATCTGCGTGCGCAACAGCCCGATGTCACCGGAATTATCATCTCCGGCTCTGGTCTTGTCGATCTGGCCCTGGAAACTGCAGGTGAAGGAGTGCACACTTTTTTGCAAAAACCAATTGATGCCGAGTTGCTCTACAAAGAGATTGCCGCGGCATTTGCCGGAGGTTGACTTGACCATACTGTCTGAGCAAGCGCATAAACTGATTGCAAAACAACGGCAGCGCTACATCGAAAGCATGCCGGCCAAACGCGACGTGATTCTCCAGTGCATGGCGCAAATCCGCGCCGCGGCGGGCAGCGGAGAACCGGATTTATGCGATAATCTTTTCCAGCAGATTCACCGCCTGGCGGGGTCCGCCGGCAGCTACGGATTTGAGGAACTGGGACAGGAGGCCTCGGTTGTTGACCGCTACCTGATCGCCAGGTCGCTCAAGCCCGATGATTTGCCCGAATTGGGGTCTATGTTACAGAAGCTTCTTGATGAGATTGACGAAATTATTGATAAGCATGGCTGATGCTTACCATCCCCAGGGTTTCTGGATAGTGCCTGCAACGAGAGCAGATCGCCTTAATGTTTTACCGACTTGATTGCTACGTGAGCCTGAAGGCCTCGAACCTGACGAGCGTCTATGATTGTTCTTTTGGGACTGATTCGACGTTGGCTTAGAAACAGTTCTCACGCCTTTACCATCCCTCACGGCAGAACGGGATTGAAAATAATATACTGTCAAATACCCAATACCGATCGCCACCAAAAATAGCCCTGCATATAATTTCATCAAGATCTCCAGTTGGAAGCGCATGGCCAACGGTACCAATTGCGTTGCATTTATTGACCGAGACGACGTGGCCACGCGGGGGGAGTCGCGTGGCCACTATCCCTGTCTTAACCCCCTTTAATTCCTTTTAAAGGTCGACATTCAATCGGTATAAAGCACGCGCCGGATTTCCTTGCCACTGACTGTTAAATAGTCCTTTCCATACGCAGTGGGGGAAGTCGCGATGACCAATGAATCATTCATTGGATGGAAAGGACTTGCATATAAATTACCACCTGTTTTCAAAGAAATCTGTTACATAATGTTAAATAAACAGGCTGTGACAACTTGACGCAGGGGCTTTTGAGGAGTATAAAATGCGCAACCATCCTGTTGGGGCTTGCCAAATAACTATAACGATTGACAAAACCAATAATAGAACACAGGAATATAAGCGGCTTCGGCCGCTTTTTTCTTGTCCGAGGAATCCAAGACCTATTCATGACATACCCCAAACTTCCCAAGTGGCAACTAATTGCGGTACCGGCTGTGAGCATCATGCTTGGTGTTTTCTATTTTGGTAAATATTTCGTGGCTGACGAGTTGATTCTCGCCAATCAGGAGAATTCAAGCTTGAAGCAGGAACTCCAATCTACACAGGATTTACTAGCCCGGGAGCAAACCCGTTTAAGTGTGGCAGAGGCAGAAGTCGATATCGTCAGGCGTGCCAATAATTTATTACGCTCATCCGAACGTGAACGTCAGGATGAAATTTCCAGCTTGGAGGCCGACCTTGAGTTTTACCGCCGTCTCGGGGGCGCAAATGGATCACAGGCACCATTGACCGTACACTATCTCGAACTACAGCCAACAAAATCACCACGGGTTTACCGGGTGTTATTCAGCCTCACGCAAAACCTTCGTTGGGCCACCAATATTTCGGGGAATATCCAGCTTGGCATCGATGGTATTCGCAATGGTGTTGCCGAGCACCTCACGAACGAGCAACTCCTGGCAGAATCCGCAGGCCCCCTGAGCTTTCAATTCAAGCACTTCCAGCAACTGGAGTGCCTGATAACGCTACCCGAAGGATACGAACCAAGCCGTTTAACCATACAGCTCAAGTCAAAGAGCCTGAGAACGCCGGTTGAGCAATCGATGGAATGGCAAACCCTTATCAACCGGAAGGCGGGCGACCCACCGATAGATGAAGCGCCGCTATCGAATGGCAACGGGATGCGTGGCAACCTGATTGAAAAAACCACTCCGAACCGCCATAGTTAGTTTACCCGAGGACGAATAGAAACCGTATGCAAAACCAGATACCAACAGACCTGATCAAGTTTACAGATGCCGCTGCCAGAAAAGTAATGGAATTGATCATGGAAGAGCACAACCCGGAGCTAAAGCTGCGTGTATACATCTCCGGTGGCGGGTGCTCGGGTTTCCAATATGGCTTCACCTTTGATGAAGAATCCAGTGAAGATGATATCGCCATCACCAATGAAGGCGTAACACTTCTCGTCGACCCGTTGAGTTTCCAATACCTTATGGGCGCCGAAGTGGACTACAGCGAAAATCTGCAGGGCGCACAGTTTGTTATACGTAATCCGAATGCTGCAACTACCTGTGGTTGTGGTTCTTCTTTTTCAGTTTGAGTCTTATGAACAAGTCCGGCACGGACCATCTCGCACGCTCCCGGCGTAACAGGTTTACCGCCGTTCGCCTTAATCGTGAATCCGAGTTACGTGATGATGAGCAGTGGGTAACCAAGACACTTGCTAATCCGGATACGCGCCTGGTACCACTCTGGCGTAGCCGCAGCCTGTTGGAGCGTAATGAGGCGGGTACCACGGCGATCTACCTGTCTAACACCGAACTCGTTGAACCTGACCGTATCCAGCCACCCACGCTGCTGGGTAACGATGGCGAACGTGAATATTTTGCCGTATCTGTCACCGACGCACAGAAAGATGCCATCCTTGCAAGACTGCCGAATGTGCAATTTGCTGATTTGCGCAGGGCTTCTATTGATATGGCAG
>Ga0209456_10000413_pt1 | contig 23296 bp, 19 predicted proteins | sample COG_11_FD_184755 | JGI IMG/M metagenome (GOLD analysis project Ga0209456, IMG submission 184755) | Pelagic marine sediment microbial communities from the LTER site Helgoland, North Sea, for post-phytoplankton bloom and carbon turnover... | ecosystem: Environmental > Aquatic > Marine > Neritic...
ATTTTCCGGTGCGCAGTTTGCACAAAAGCTCGGTCTCGCCGTTGGCGCTGGATTGTCGGGCTACGTCTTGTTTCTGTTTGGTTTCGTGTCCAACCAGGCGCAGAGTGCTGCGTCGCTCGCCGGCATACGATTGATGTTCAGTATTTTCCCGGCCGTGCTGGCCGTACTCAGCGCGGTTGCAATAGTCTTTTATCGACTTAGCGGCGACAAAGTAAGTCAGCTCGAGCGTGAGCTGGCCGAACGACGTTGATCGCATCGGGCATTAAAAGAGTTTAGGTGTTGCGTGCACCGATTGAAGTTGCAACCGCAATGGGGCCATACTCGACTGGATCCGTTGCCTCGATTTCTATAACAAGAAAGGAACAGTTATGTTGGCGAGCCATACATATTCGACAGGAGCGTTATTGATCTTGCTTGCTTTCGGTGCAAGTGCACAGGCAATCGCGGAAGATTCGGTCTCCCCCTCAGAATGGGGACGAGACGACGAAAGAGGCGCGGCCAATAGAATCACGCCACAGAAAGTCATTGAAGCATCGCGATTGATTACGGAGGGGCGAATATACGAGCTTGGCCGTGTTTACGAGGGCGGGATGCCACTATTTCCGGGTCGTCACTATAGCCTCACAATTCCCGGCGCTCCGACCGGCGGTCCGTTCGGTGAGAACCAACTCGTTTATCACGATGAAATGGTCAGTGGTCAGATTGGACAGGTCGGTACTCAATTTGATGGCCTAGGGCATATTGGTACTCGGGTAGACGGTGAGGACGTTTTCTACAATGGCTTCAAGCGCAGCGACTTCGGAACCGCTACTGGTTTGGAGAAACTGGGCGTTGAGAAGGCGGGAGTGTTTCTGACTCGTGGTGTACTCATTGACGTGGCGGGTTATAAGAAGATGGACCGACTTCCCGTAGGAACCGTCATTACTGCGGAAGACCTGCAAGGCGCATTACGGCATCAATCTGTAGCGTTAACTGAAGGCGACGTCGTATTGATTCACACCGGGCATGGCCAGCTTTGGATGGTCGACAACGATGAATACAATCGGGGTGAACCGGGCATTGGCATGGATGCTGCGCTCTGGCTGGCCGGGGAAAAGGTGGTGATGGCGGCAGCGGACTCCTGGTCCGTCGAGGTTATTCCTTCAGAAGACCCCGAGACCGCGTTTCCGGTACATCAAGAACTCATTGCGAGACGAGGAATCTACCACCTCGAGAATCTTGACCTCTCGGAATTGGCAAGGGATCAGGTTTACGAGTTCGCTTTCATGTTTGCTCCGGTCAAGTTCAAAGGTGCCACCGGTTCACCGGGAAACCCGATAGCGATCAAATAAGGGAACGGCCGCTTGTGACCCCAAAATGGCGGTCTCGAATATGGGCATAGAGAACAATAACGTGGAGTTCATCGCGAAAAAAATCCTGATGGTAGCCCTCTGCTTCGGCATTCTGTGTGCCTGCACGGATACCGGAGACCGATCGACAGAGCAGCCAACGTCGTATGCGGCGGCGGCAGATATGGAAAGCTTCTGCGATCGCCTGCCGCGATCCGCCTACGCCGACTATCAGAAACATGAATCGAGTAATGACTGGTTCGAGGTCTATGAGGTCGAACCCGATATCTGGGCAATCTATGAGCCGTTTCAGTGGCAGGAGGTCATTTCATATTTGATTGTCGGCACAGAATCTGCTGTGCAGTTCGACACCGGAAATGGAATCGGCAACATAAAGTTCATTGTTGATCAACTGACCGACAAACCGGTTCGCGTACTCAACTCTCATAGTCATTTCGATCACATTGGCGGCAATTATCAGTTCGATGAGATCCTGTCTGTTTCGACGCCGTTCTCTCTAAGCAGAACTGAAGGTATCCGCAGCGATGAGGTATCGCTGGAAGTATCACCAGAGGCTTTATGCAAAGGCCTGCCCAAAGGCGTCACCCGAGAAGACCATCAGATAAGACCCTATTCAATCAGCCAGACAATTGAAGATGGTGACGTGCTGGACATTGGCGGGCGCAAACTCGAGGTTCTCCACGTCCCCGGACACACTGATGATGCAATTGGATTGCTGGACAGAGACGCCGGTTTCTTGTGGTCGGGAGACAGCTTTTATGAAGGACCAATCTGGTTGTTTTTTCCTGAAACGGACCTGGTGGCGTATCAGGAATCGGTAGCGAAGATCGCATCATTGGCGCCCAATCTAACAGCTGTGTTTCCCGGTCATAACACCCCTAAAGCTGATCCCGCGCTGCTCGTTCAGTTGCGCGACAAGCTTGACCAGGTACTCGAGGGCTTGATCGAACCGGTTTCTTCCTCGGACGGGAATGTTGAATTTCGTTTTGGCGGGTTCAGCCTTCTGATGAGAGAAGATTACTACCGCGTTCATGACGACTAGTTTGCCGCTTTCGGGAAAAGCGGACGTATCGATGCTATCTGCCAGACGGATACTGTTCCGCGAGAGTCCTCAGGCGTTGCATTCGTTCCTCGCAGGCACGACGTGTAACATTCAGGTCGATCTTGGCGTCCTCGAAGCGGCGTTGCCGGGAGAAGTACTCAGCCGGATCGGTCCCGTCGGGCTCGAGACTGATTCGATAGCGTGTGCCATCGTATACTTCGTAGAGCGGGAACAGGCCGCTTGCCACCGCAAGGCGCACCAGTTCCACGGAGTCCTCGGGTTCAGACTTCCAGCCCGTGGGGCAGGGCGAGTGGAGTATCAGGAAACGCATTCCCTCCATCGACAGTGCAGTCGAAATCTTGCTCGAGAAATCGTCGGGATGAGCGATCGACAGCGTTGCGGCATAGGGAATTCGGTGAGCAGCCATGATCGACATGACGTCTTTCTTTCCCTCGATCTTCCCCCCGGGGGTGGTCGTCGTCTGGGCGCCGGCCGGCGTTGCCGAGGAGCGCTGCCCGCCGGTGTTGCCGTAGATCTCATTGTCGTAACAAATATAGATAATGTTCTCGTTGCGCTCGGCAGCCGCCGACAGCGTTGCCAGGCCGATGTCGTAGGTGCCGCCGTCGCCCGCCCAACAAATGACCTGGCCCGGTTCGGCGTTGAGGTCGCGGATCGTCGCTACGCCCGAAGCTACGGCCGACGACGATGCGAACGTCGTCGCAATGGTCGGCACACCATAGCTGGTTGTCGGAAACGCGCCCGCGGTGACTATCCCGCAACAGGCAGGGATCACCAGCGTACAATGGTCTCCAGCCTCACGAAGCGCACGACCCAACATCGTCAGGCCAACGCTCATTCCGCAGCCGCCGCAGTTGGTATTGCCTGGCCGGAGGAGACAATCCTCGGAGCAGGGAATTGCAGGACGATCCTGAAGCTGGCCTGGCGCCGTCTTTGTCGTCATTGCACAGTCTCCTCACCGGTCTCTATACCCATCCACACTGGTTCGCCGGCCTCGGTGCGCGAGGTAAGGTCGGTCAGAATGTGTTCGATCACGGCCGGTGTCACGTCTCCGCCGCACAATCCGGTTAGATAATTCTGGATCAGCACGTCGTCGCGATAACCCTGAAAAGCGGCGCGCGTGTCCTGCCAAAATATGCCCCCGATGCCGGCAGCGTAGTTGCGGTCCAGCACTGCAAGGCGTGTGGCCGACTGGCAAGCCTCTAGCAACGCGGCTTCGGGAAATGGCCTGAACATCTTCAGCTTCACAAGGCCGATCTTCTCGCCTTCCTCGCGCCGCCGCCTCACGACTTCACGCGCTGTCGTGGCCATCGTGCCGCTTGCGACGAGAATCAGTTCGGCGTCATCGGTGGCAAACGTCTGGATCATGTCGCCCGGGTCGCGGCCGAAAATCTCTGTGAAGCTCTCCCGGCATTCCTGGTAAACGTCGGGCACGCGTTTCGTCGCCTCGTCGATCTCCAGTCGCATCGACAGGCCTTCGTGGGGCCAGGCGAGCCCACCGAGCGTGCGTGCCTCGTCGTAATGCATACGATGCGGAAGGTCGAGATCGGGCAGAAAGCGATCGACATCGGCCTGTTCGGGAAGCGCGGTCTCGGTTTGGGTATGAGAGACGATGAACGCGTCCATGCACGTCAACACCGGCAAAAGAATGCGCCGATCCTCGGCGAGCCGGAAGGCAAGCAGCGTGGTATCCAGCACCTCCTGATTGTCCTCGCAATAGAACTGGAGCCACGCGAAGTCTCTGAGCATCAGCGTGTCACCCTGATCCGCCCAGATATTCCATGGCGGCCCCAGCGTGCGGTTGACCGCGACCATAACGATGGGAAGCCGGTAGTAGCCGGCCACCATGATGTTCTCCGCCATGTAAGCCAGGCCATTGGATGAGCTTGCCGTGAAGGCCCGTGCGCCGCTCATCGATGCGCCCATGGAAACAGCCATCGCGCTGTGCTCGCTTTCCACCGGCACAACACGCCCTTTGCTGAACGGGAAACCGGCCACGTACTCAACGATCTCGGTCTGCGGCGTGATCGGGTAGATTCCGCAGGCGACGCCCCGGGCCGTTCGATTGGCCTCTCCGGCAACGCTCAAAGCATAGCCGGCGGCATGGTTTCCGGTAATAACCTGTACAGGCATTGTCGCTCTCCGCTCCGGCTATAGATGGCTCATGAAAATAACGTTGCGAGGGCACTCGGCCATGCACACGCCGCAGCCCTTGCAATATCCGTAGTCGAATTCGAGGCGGTGACCCACTCGTTTAAGCACGCCTTCGGGACAGTAGGTGCAGCAAAGGTCACACTCGTTGCAGACGCCGCAGGACAGACAACGAGTAGCCTCTTTCGTGTCTTCGAGACCCATGTGTACCTCGTCAAAGGTCGAGCGTCGCGCAGACATTGGGAGCGCATCACCTTCCGAAACAGACTGGCGTTCGAAAAGGTGCAACTTCATGGCATCGGCACGAATAACGTCGTCGCTCCAGACGTCGACATCGCGCAACGCGTCGGCATGCTCGGTGATGCGAACCTGTTCGCCGCTAAGTACATTGTGAATATGTATGGCCGAGCGACGGCCGCTGCCTATTGCTCCGGCGACGGTCCCGTCGCGGGTGGCCAGATCGCCGATAGCGAATATCGGCGTTTCCAGCAGACCAAGCAGCTGCGTTCCCTCTCTCACCTCTGTCCCCTCAGGAAATACCGACACATCCGGAGACTGACCGAGTGCGAGGATGATGCGGTGGCAGGAAATTTCGAAGTCCGATTCAGAAATCTCGACGGGTGTGCGACGTCCTGACTCGTCCGGTTCGGCGAGTTCCATGCGCCGGCACAGAAGTCGATAGTGTCGCCGGATGCCGTCGCTTGCATCTTCGTGCAGGGCAATCGGCTGCGTCAGAAATTCGATGGCGACGCCTTCCTCCAGGGCCTCGTCGATTTCTTCACGGATAGCAGGCATCTCACGACGGGTCCTGCGATAAACCACACGCACGCTCTCGGCGCCCAGCCGTAACGCGGAGCGAGCGGCATCCATTGCCGTGTTGCCGCCCCCGACGACGACCACGTCCTCACCGTCCACGCGAACATCGCCTCGATGCACTTGATCGAGAAAATCGATGCCCTGGACCACAGCCTCCGTGCCTTCTATTCCGAGCCGCAGATCTTGCTGTTGCTGAAGGCCGGTGGCTACCAGCACTGCGTCTTGATCGCGCGTCAGTTCGAGCAATGTCTGGCGATCGATCCGATGATCTGTCTCAACGTTTACGCCGAGATCCAGTATCCGGTCAATTTCACGTGTGACCACGTCGTCGGGGAGTCGAAACTCCGGAATCCCCGTTCTCAACAGCCCGCCAACGTCGGCTCCTGACTCAAACAACTTGACCTTGTAGCCAAAGCGCGCGAGATGATAGGCGGCCGTCAACCCGGCGGGCCCGGACCCGACGACTGCAATACGTTCGTCGCGCTCTGCGAGTCGCTCCAGGGTTACAGATCCGTGGTCGCCGGCGTAACGCTCCATCTGGCGCACGTTGACTGCGCCGTCCAGTTCAATGCGATTGCAGGCCTCCATGCACGGAGCAGGGCACGCCCTACCGCAAATCGATGGAAATGGTGTGGTGCGGAGAAGAATCTCGAGGGCCTGGTCGGGATCTTCGCGGGCCAGGGCCGTCAAAAATCCCTGCACGTTGTTGCCCGCCGGACAAATATGATTGCATGGCGGGATCATCTGTCGACGGTGCGGCTGCTCGGTGGCCCACTGACCGGTCTTGATCGCCGGGAGCGCCGCACCGGCGCCTCTGAGAATGCTGGGCCCACGCCCGTGTTCCGGTGATGGAACTGCCTCTTCCGCGGGTTCTGTCTCGCGTGGCGCTTCAAGGAGCCGCACTTGCTCAAAGGCGCGAGCTGCCGCAATCAGGTTCGGGCCTTTGAAGCCGAGATGCTCGAGTGCGGCACTCATCTCGTGAAGCGGGTAGTCCAACATCCTGGCCACGGCGCCGGCGAGGGCGGTGTTGACGATGGGCACGCTTCGGGTTCCCAGTTTGTTATCCCTCGCAATAGTGGTCGCATCCACACTCGCAAGACGGTTACGGGGAAACTGGCCTGCAAATACCTCTGGTGCCTGTGGCGAGTTGATCAGTATCCAGCCGCCCGATTTCAGCCCGGCCGCGATCGACGGTCCGACAAGTGTCGGATCCAGCACAATGACGTGGTCCGGCTCGTAAATCAGATTGCGATTGGTGATGTGGTCTTCGGAGTAGCGGCAGAATGCCTGGATCGGCGCGCCAGAGCGCTCGGCCGCATACAGGCCAAACGCCTGTACCGACAGGCCCTGAAGGAACCGCGACGTGGCGATCAGCTTCGTCAGGGTGACACCACCCTGGCCGCCGCGGCCATGAACTCGGATCTCGATCATTGCCTCGCTCCGCGGGCAAACCAACGCCCGCGGTTGCTCCCACGATTGCTCGTGCGAGTAGTCATTCAACAGCTGAGACTATACAGATTGTGGGCGCGCGCCCGAATAAGTAGATTCCGTGCAAAAGCTGAGGAGAGCTAATTCCGCCGAGTTGTACTAAGCTGTGTTGATCCACCCAACCTGGAGTTTACAATGAAAAATCATAAGCGTGGAACGCGGCATATCGGCGTATTGGCGTTGGCTTTCTTGACCGCGTCGGCCATAGGCTGCGCGGAGGAAGAGCGCGACCTCCTGGCGGATGCACTGAGTGCGGCCTGGCCGGGCATGACGGAGAATGCGACAGTCGTTGACTGGGAAGGCAATGTACTGCAGGAAGGATCGAACGGATACACGTGTCTGCCAACACCGCCAATGCTCTCGGGTAATGCGCCGATGTGCATGGACAGTGAATGGATGAAATGGGCTGATGCATGGCAGAACAAGAAAGACTATGCGCCTGAATCGCTCGGTATCTCCTACATGCTTGTTGGTGACGAGGGTGCCAGCAACATTGATCCCTATGCAGAGGGTCCAACCGACGATAATGAGTGGATTGTAGAGGGCGCGCACCTGATGATACTTGCGCCCGCGGCGATGCTTGACGCATTTCCCACCGACCCCGACAACGGTGGCCCGTATATCATGTGGAAAGGCACGCCTTACGCGCACCTGATGGTGCCTGTCGGTCCACGTGACCAATAATCGACTTCTTTGTTTCAGTAGAAAAGAAGTAACACCGAATCAAAAGGAGTAAAGCATGGCTCACTATTTGATCGCACAGGTCAAGGTGAACGACGATAGCTGGATTCCCGAGTACGCGGCAAAGGTGCACGACATCGTGCATCGCCACGGTGGCAAGTACCTGACGCGTAGCGGCAATATCACGACACTCGAAGGCGCAGAATCCACCTTGAGTCTCGTGGCGATCATCGAGTTTCCGACAGGTGATGCGCTGCACGCATTCGTTGACGACCCGGAGTATGCGCCGTACGCCAAAGCGCGTCAGGACGGCACCGACAGCCACTTCATTGCCATTGATGCAACAGATGTGGCAGGCACGATTCCCTACCTTGCGGCGGGCGGCTAAGCCATAGCTTCAAAGCGCTTTGCGACTTCGTCGCAGATGTACTTGCCGATAGGAATCGCCGAGGTCGCGGCGGGTGACGGCGCGTTACAGACATGCAGGCTGCGCGGGCTATCCGCGAACAGAAAATCGTGCACGAGCGTGCCGTCGCGCAGCACGGCCTGCGCTCGTACCCCGGCAGGGTAGGGCTGAAGGTCCCGCAATTCGATTGACGGACAGTATTTCTGCACGCGCTTCAGATAACCGGGCTTCCAGAGGGAATCACAGGTTTCGGTGATGCCGATTCCGAGGTTCTTTCGGAGCACTTTCCAGAAACCCGGAAAATGCAGCATGTCCCCAACATCGCGCAGGTTAAGGTTAATGCGACCATAGCCCTCGCGTTTCCAGCCCTGCACCGCATTTGGGCCAACAGTGACGGTGCCATCGATCATGCGTGTCAGGTGCACGCCCAGGAAAGGCAGATCGGGATCGGGAATCGGGTAGATCAGGTGCTTCACAATGTCGTTCTTTGAGGCTGGCAGACGGAAATACTCGCCGCGAAAGGGAACGATCTGAAAGTCGGTGTCAATGTCCAGCATCCGCGTGACGCGATCCGCCATCAACCCTGCGCAAGTGATCAGGTATCGCGTCGTTATCGCTTCCCCGCCGGCGACGGAAACGGCGATATTATCCGCGGTTTCGCGAAGATCCGTCACGCGCGCATTCAGGCGAATCTCTCCGCCGCATTGTCGGAATTGCTCCGCCATCCGGATGCATATTTGTTGGTAGTCGACGATGCCGGTCGCCTTGACCAGGAATGCGCCGATACCCGCGACATTCGGTTCGCGCCGACGTAACTCATCGGCATCGATCAGTTCGACGTCGAGACCATTCTCTTTCGAACGTTCGAACAGCGCGAGCATGCGCTCATATTCGACTTCGTTCGTTGCAACCAGCAACTTGCCGCACTGCTTATAAGGAATGTCATTGTCTTGACAGAATTGGATGGTCGCCGCCAGTCCTGCCTTGCAGAACCTGGCTTTCAGGCTGCCCGGGGCGTAGTAGACGCCCGCGTGAATTACGCCGCTGTTGTGGCTGGTCTGGTGGCGTGCTAGTTGCGACTCTTTCTCGAGCAACACGATGGTGCTATCAGGCTGGTTTTGCTTGAGCTGCCAGGCCGTCGACACGCCAACGATGCCGCCACCGATGACGACGTAGTCATACATGAGTATTGCATCGCTCCGCGATGGGTGCTTACTCGATACCACCCATGGAATGGAACTTGGTATCAAAGTATTCGGCGATGCCTTCCTTGCCGCCCTCGGAACCGAGACCCGACTGTTTCCAGCCGCCAAACGGTGCGACCTCGGTCGAGAACACGCCGGAGTTTGAGCAGACGATGCCATACTCGAGGCGTTCGGCCACACGAATGACGCGGCCCACGTCACGTGTGAAGTAATACGCGGCCAGCCCGTACTCGGTGTCATTGGCCCGTTCTATAACCTCGTCCTCGGTTGCAAAGGTCTGGACCGCTGCGATGGGCCCAAATATCTCCTCATTTGCGAGTCGCATGTCGTCAGTGACGCCCGTAACCAGCGTTGGCTCGAAAAAGCAGTTGCCGAGTTCATGCGTGCCGCCACCGGTCAGGACGTCGGCTCCCTTGGACGTCGCGTCCTCCATGAAAGCCTGCATGTCGTTTACAGCTGTCTGGTTAACCAGCGGTCCGGTCGTTGTATCTTCGTCGAAACCGTTACCGACTCGAAGTGCTTCGATTGCAACCTTGAGTTTTGCCGTAAATTCTTCTGCAACGCCTTCCTGTACATAGATGCGGTTCGTGCAGACGCAAGTCTGCCCACAGTTGCGGAACTTGGTGGCCATACAGTCGGTGACCGCCGCATCTATATCCGCATCATCAAATACGATAAACGGTGCGTTGCCACCGAGTTCCAGGGAAACCTTCTTGACGCCCGTTGAACATTGTTCCATGAGCTTCTTGCCGACTGGCGTAGAACCCGTAAACGTGAACTTGCCGATTTTCTCGTGTTGCGTCAGAACTTTTCCTATCTCTCTTGAATTTGAGCCGGCGACAACATTGATAACGCCTTTCGGAATACCGGCCCTGTCGGCGAGATCGCACATCGCGAGAGCAGAAAGTGGCGTTTCTGTGGCGGGCTTGATGACGATTGTGCAACCGGCGGCCAGGGCAGGGCCTGCCTTGCGACCGATCATCGCGTTCGGAAAGTTCCATGGCGTAATGCAACCAACGACGCCGACCGGTTGCTTGTAGGTCTGCAGGCGTCGGTCGTTGGAAATCGTCGGGATCGTATCGCCCTTGAAGCGCTTGCATTCCTCCGCGTAGTACTCAATAAATGACGCGCCGTAGCCGATCTCGCCTATGGACTCGAACATCGGCTTGCCCTGCTCAGCCGTCATGATCGCTCCCAGATCTTCTGCATTTTCCATCAAGAGATTGAACCAGTCCCGAAGAAGGACAGCGCGCTGTTTCGCCGGCACGCGACTCCACGTCTTGAACGCCTCGGCGGCCGCCTCGACGGCGCGCTCCGCATCGGCGGCATCACCATTGGCCGTCGTGGTCACAATCTCCCCGTTGGCGGGATTTGTCACGTCGATCGTACCGGCACCGCCGGTGACCCACTCGCCGTTGATGAAGTTTTTGGTCTTGAGGAGGGATTCGTCTTGTAACGTGAGCATGGTTTTGTCTCGTGTTGCGGTATTCGCGAAGTTCGGAGGCGCATTTTGCCATCTTGTGGGCGCCGTAACAGCACTTTTCTCGAACGGAAATTCAGGTCGGTTTCGGCATTGCACGGGCAGCTCCGATTGCCGTATAATCCCGCGCCAGCGCACCATTGGGGCCGCGTGACAAGCCTGCCGAGAGGCTGCTTGAGGACCCCTCGCTACCAAATTCTTGGTAGGCACAGGCCCCGCTCAGGGGTTTTTTGTTGTCTGACGACAACGACATTGCGCTGGGATTGAATGGGCCGCTGGCCCTTTTTTTGTTTTTGAAACAGATAGTTAGGCGACAAAAGACAGGCAAAATGGGATGACGGGAGATGAGTTAGAGACATTGCTCGAACCGACCGTCGAGCGACTGGGCTACGAATTGGCGGACCTCGAGGTTCGGCTGAGCGGGAAGAGTGGTCTGGTGCGCGTATTTATCGACAAGCCTGAGGGTGTAGGTCTGGACGATTGCGAGAAGGTCAGCCGGGCCGTAAGTGCACTCCTCGATGTCGAGGATCCGGTGCCGGGACATTACGACCTTGAAGTGTCGTCACCCGGCCTGGATAGGAAATTGACGAAAGTACAACATTTTCAGCGGTTTACTGGTGAAATCGTGAAAGTTCAGACGCGCTTTCCGCTGGAGGGACGCAGACGATTCCGCGGCAAATTGTTGTCGGTGGATGAGGAAAAGATTGTGGTTGAGGTGGATGGTGAGTCGCACGGCCTGGCGCTGGCGGCGATCGATACAGCCCGACTGGTGCCCGGCGGAGTGTAAGCCGCCCGGGATATTTGGAGTTTCAGGCAATGAGCAAAGAGATCTTGATGGTTGTTGACGCCGTTTCGAACGAAAAGGGCGTTGAGAAGGACATCATATTCGAGGCAATCGAGGCCGCGTTGGCGTCGGCAACCCGTAGGAAACATGGCGAGGATATCGAAGTTCGCGTCGCGATCGATCGCGAGACCGGCGAATACGATACGTTCCGTCGCTGGCTTGTCTTCGACGACGACTCCACCGAGCTCGAAGTGCCGGACCGGGAGCTGCGCATGATCGATGCTGTCGACATCGATGAGAACGCGGAACCTGGTGGCTACGTCGAAGTGCCGATGGAGTCCGTCGAGTTTGGCCGTATTGCGGCACAGACCGCCAAACAGGTCATTGTGCAAAAGGTGCGCGAGGCGGAACGGGAGCAGGTTGTCGAAGAATACAAGGATCGCGAGGGTGAGATGCTGTCCGGTCTCGTCAAGCGCGTGGACCGCAATGGTGTCTACATCGATCTCGGTGGCAATGCCGAAGGCTTCGTTGCCAGGGAACAGATGGTGCCACGCGAGCCGGTTAGGCCACAGGATCGAATTAAGGCGCTATTGATCGAGGTTCGTTCCGAACCCCGTGGGCCGCAATTGTTCATGACGCGTACATCACCTCAGTTCCTGGTGGAGCTATTCAAGATTGAAGTACCCGAAGTAGGTCAGGGCCTGATCGACATACTGGGCGCTGCTCGTGATCCGGGCCTGCGCGCCAAGATTGCGGTCAGAAGTAATGACAATCGTATCGATGCGGTTGGCGCTTGCGTGGGCATGCGCGGTTCGCGCGTCCAGGCCGTCTCCAATGAGCTGGCCGGCGAACGCGTTGACATTATTCTCTGGGATGACAATTCGGCGCAGTTCGTCGTCAATGCGATGTCGCCCGCGGAGGTTGTTTCGATCGTTGTCGACGAAGACAAACACAGCATGGATATCGCTGTTGAAGAAGACAAGTTGTCACAGGCCATCGGGCGGGGTGGCCAGAACATTCGCCTTGCCAGTGAGCTGACAGGTTGGGAGCTCAATGTCATGACGGCGGCAGATGCCGAAGAGAAGAGCGAATCCGAGATGCGCGAGTTAATCGAATTGTTCTCCAAACAGCTCGACGTCGACGAGGAAGTCTCTCTGATCCTGGTCCAGGAGGGCTTCTCGACAATCGAGGAAGTAGCTTACGTACCGGCCTCTGAGCTCGTCGCGATTGAAGAGTTCGATGACGATATCGTGGACGAGCTGCGCAGTCGTGCGAGGGACGTGTTGCTGACACAGGCAATTGTGCAGGAAGAGAAGATCGACGAAGCAGAACCCGCGGAGGACCTGTTGAGTCTCGAAGGCATGGACAAGGGGTTCGCTTTTCTGCTGGCAAGCAGGGGCGTCGTCACACGTGAGGATCTGGCGGAATTGGCGACCGATGACCTGCTCGAAATCAATGAGATGGACGAAGAAGACGCCGCAGCGCTGATCATGAAGGCGCGCGCGCATTGGTTCGAGGAAGAACAGCAGGCATAGCGGCCTCTGTATATGTACGGAGTTAATGTATGGCTGAAGTGACAGTTACACAATTTGCTGAGGTGCTGAAGGTGCCGGTCGAAAAGTTGCTGACGCAGCTTGATGAGGCTGGTATCAAGGTCAGTGGTTCTGATGACACCATCAGTGACGATGCGAAGCTGGAATTGCTGTCTCACCTGCGTCGGGCCCACGGACAGGACGACACGCCGGCAACGGCCGCTGCGCCACGCAGAATTACACTGAAGCGCAAGTCGCAGTCGGAGCTTCGCTTATCCGGGACCCAGGGACGTTCCCGTACCGTAAACGTCGAAGTTCGTCGCAAACGCACCTACATCAAACGCGACGTGCTCGAAAAGCAGGCGCAGGAAGAACAGGAAGAACTTGATCGCGTACGGCGCGAGGAAGAAGAACGCGTCGAAGCGGCTGCCCGTGAGCAAGAACGACTGAAAACCGAACGGGAAGAGGCGGCCAGGCGCGAGGAAGCAGAACGCGAGAAGGAAAGGCAGGCACAGGAGAGTGCCGAAGAAGAGGCTCGGCGAGTGGCCGAGCAGGCATCGGCCGCGGCGGCTGAGGAAAAAGCTCGGCTTGAGAAGGCTGAAGCCGACGCCCGTGCTCGCCGCACCAAGGAAAAAGCGAAACCTAAGCCAGGCCGCGTCGAAACTCGATATGGCCGGAAAGAATTGCATGTTGCGGGTGATAAGAGTGGCCGGCGCAAACGCAAGGCACCGATGCGCCGACGCCCCGTAGCCGTGAGTGGCGACTCGAAGCACGGTTTCGAGCTGCCGACTGCGCCGGTCGTCCACGAAGTGGAAATACCGGAAGGAATATCGGTCGCAGAACTCGCGCAGCGCATGGCGATCAAAGGCAATGAAGTTGTCAAAGTGCTGTTCAACATGGGCGCGATGGTAACCATTAACCAGGTTATTGATCAGGATACGGCGACCCTGGTTGTTGAAGAATTAGGCCATATCGCGAAACAGATCGACTCGGCCGATATGGACGAGAAGTTGCTTGCTGACGAACAACAGGTCTCAGGCGAAGAGGTTCCCAGGCCGCCCGTTGTTACGATCATGGGCCATGTCGATCATGGCAAGACCTCGTTGCTCGACTACATTCGTCGCACCAAAGTGGCGGATCACGAAGCTGGCGGAATTACGCAGCATATCGGCGCATATTCTGTGGAGACGGACAAGGGTCGGGTCTCTTTTCTCGATACGCCGGGTCACGCGGCTTTCACCGCTATGCGAGCACGCGGCGCGCAGGCCACCGATATCGTGGTTCTCGTGGTAGCCGCCGATGACGGTGTAATGCCACAAACAATAGAGGCTATCGAGCATTCGAAAGCCGCAGGTGTGCCGTTGGTCGTCGCCATCAACAAGATTGACCGGGAAAACGCAGACCCTGACAGAGTCAAGAATGAACTGACACAGCATGAAGTCATCCCGGAAGACTGGGGCGGCGAGCAAATATTCGTCAACGTCTCGGCGATTACGGGAGACGGCGTTGACGCTCTCCTCGATGCCATCTTGCTGCAGGCTGAAGTCATGGATCTCAAGGCTGTGGCTGAGGGCCCGGCGCACGGGCTGGTCATCGAATCGAGCCTTGAGAAAGGACGTGGTGCGGTAGCTACCGTGCTGGTGCAGACCGGCACTTTGCGGCAGGGCGATATGCTTATCGCCGGTGAAGAGTACGGTCGTATTCGAAACATGTTTGATGAGACAGGCGCTTCTATCAAGGAAGCGGGCCCGTCGTCTCCGGCGGTTGTGTTGGGCCTCTCCAAGACGCCCGGTGCCGGCGATGACTTCATCGTGGTGAAGAACGAGCGCAAGGCGCGCGAAGTCGCCGAGTTCCGTCAGAGCAAAACTCGCGACGCCAAGCTCGCACAGCAGCAGGCCTCCAAACTCGAAGACATGTTCAGCAAGATGCAGGAAGGCGATGCTGCAAGTGTTCCCGTGATCATCAAGTCAGACGTACACGGCAGTGCCGAGGCGCTGCGCGATGCGTTGACGAAATTGTCGACCGATGAGGTGAAAGTTGACGTTCTGAGTTCGAGCGTAGGCGGTATCACGGAAACTGATGCAAACCTCGCGGCCGCTTCCCATGCTGTGATCATCGGCTTCAATGTCCGCGCTGATGCGGCGGCACGCACGGCTATCAAGGAGTCTGGCGTCGACGTCCGCTACTACAGCATCATTTACGAAGCAATTGATGACGTGAGGGCGGCACTGAGCGGTCTGCTGGCGCCGGAAGTTCGCGAACAGATCGTAGGGCTCGCCGAGGTCAAGGACGTATTCCGCTCGCCGAAGTTCGGTAATGTCGCAGGTTGTATCGTCAGCGAAGGATACGTGAAGCGTGCCAACCCTATTCGAGTATTGCGCGACAATGTCGTAATTTACGAGGGTGAACTGGAGTCGTTACGTCGCTTCAAGGATGACGTCAACGAAGTACGCTCCGGTACGGAATGCGGTATCGGCGTGAGGAACTACAACGACGTCAAGGTTGGCGATCATATTGAATGTTTCGAACGCATAGAGGTCGCCCGGACGCTCGACTGAGTGTCGGCGGTAAATCAACATGCCACGTGAGTTTTCCCGGAATCAACGTCTCGGCAACCAGGTGCTGCGTACGCTCAATGAGCTGCTGCGCTTTGAGACCAAAGATCCAAGGCTGGAAGGAGTGTCCTTCTCGGCCGTAAATCTGTCTCGGGATCTAAGTGTGGCGGAAGTGTATTTCAGCGTCCTGGATCCGAACGCGGATCTGGCGCCCGTTCAATCCGGCCTCGAAAAAGCGGCGGGCTTTCTGCGGGCAAAGCTGGGGCAGGCCATCAAAGTGAGGCATGTGCCCGAGTTGCGGTTCGAGCACGATGACAGTGCGGCTGAGGGTCAACGAATTGCCGATTTGATTGCAGGTGCACTCAACTCCGACGCGTCGCGGTGACTTCGCAGGCGCAACACGCAAAAAGCCGGAAAGAAGCGGTCGACGGGATCTTGTTGTTGAACAAGCCACCGGGAATGACTTCCAACCGGGCTTTGCAGGCGGTTAAACGCCTGTTGAACGCAAAGAAAGCGGGGCATACGGGTAGCCTTGATCCGGCGGCGACAGGAATGTTACCGCTGTGTTTTGGTGAGGCGACGAAAGTGTGCGGCTATCTGCTGGACGCGGACAAGACCTACCGGGTAACTGCACGGCTGGGAACGGCGACCGATACGGCAGATGCCGATGGCAAGGAGATCGCCACCGCGGCGCTGCCTGAAATGTCTGCGGAGGACTGGGACGTTATTCTGCAAGGTTTCGTCGGCGAGTCCATGCAGGTACCGCCTATGTATTCGGCATTGAAGAAAGACGGCAAACGCCTTTACGAGCTTGCCAGGAAGGGAGAAACCGTCGAACGGGAGTCGCGGCCGATCACTGTCCATGAGATCCGGTTACTGGAGCTCGGGGGATCCAGGCTGGTGTTCCGGGTGACCTGTTCCAAAGGGACCTACGTAAGGACCCTGGTCGAGGACATAGCACGCCGCGCGGGGACTGTCGCGCATACGGCGTGCTTGCATCGGGAGTCGGTGGGGAACTTTCATGCAGAGGACATGCTCGACCTCGCGGCTGTCGAATCCCTGGCCGAGGACGGTCAGATGGCGCTGAGGGAGAAGCTGTTGGCACCGGATGTGGCGTTGATGGAGTTTCCGCCGGTTAGTCTGGATGAGAGCGCCGCCGCTCGTTTTAGTGGCGGACAAGCAGTCACGGCGACTGAGAAGAGCACGACTGGGTTGGCGCGCGTATACGGCGCCGGCCAGCGGTTCTTGGGTGTGGGCGAGTTTGCGGGTAACGGCAAGCTGGCGCCGCGACGAGTTTTTCTCACACCCTTGAAAAACCGGTTAGATATTTGATTATGGGGTGTTAATGGGCCCAAACAGGCGCTAGAATACCGCGCTGCGAAAAGGGCTATATATAGAGTTAATTGGAGTAATTGAAAGATGTCACTTTCAAGTGAAGCAAAGCAGGGCATTGTTGCCGACTACGCAAGAAGCGAAGGCGATACAGGTTCACCCGAAGTTCAGGTTGCACTGCTGTCGAAAAGAATTGCTGAGCTTACCGAGCACTTCGGCGAGCACAAGAAAGATCACCACAGCCGTCAGGGTCTTCTGAAGATGGTTAACAAGCGTCGCAAGTTGCTTGACTACCTCAAGTCCAAAGACCAGGACCGCTACCGCGAGCTGATTTCCCGGCTCGGTCTGCGCCGCTAATTCAGCGAGCGATTTTGGCAATGTAAACATCCGACGTGTCGTTCCTATCCGGGACGGGCCATCGGTGTGTATTGCCTACATTTCTTCTATTTGAGTATTCATCGTGAAATCGACAACAAAGACGTTCCAATATGGGGAACACAAAGTAACTATTGATACGGGTGCCGTCGCCCGTCAGGCTGACGGTGCCGTGATCGTCGATATGGCTGAGACCATGGTCTTGGTCACAGCAGTAGGCAGAAAGGCAGCCGACCCGGGCAGAGACTTCTTCCCATTGACGGTCAATTACCAGGAAAAGACTTACGCCGCTGGCAAGATCCCTGGTGGGTTCTTCAAGCGTGAAGGCCGTCCAGGCGAGAAAGAAATCTTGACGTGCCGCCTGATAGACCGCCCGGTGCGCCCCTTGTTTCCGAAGGGTTTCACCAACGAGGTCCAGATCATCGCAACGGTGATGTCCCTGAACCCGGATGTGAATCCTGATATTCCCGCGTTGATCGGTGCATCCGCCGCGCTTGCCATTTCAGGCATGCCGTTCGCCGGCCCGATTGCTGCCGCCAAGGTTGGCTACAAGGATGGTGAGTACCTCCTCAACCCGGGCGTGGCCGCCGTCGCCGATTCGGATCTCGAACTGGTCGTTGCGGGCACTGAAAATGCTGTGCTCATGGTTGAGTCCGAAGCCTCGGGCCTTTCTGAGGAAGTCATGCTTGGCGCCGTGATGTTCGGCCACGAACAGATGCAGACGGCCATCGCCGCGATTAACGAACTCGCAGCCGAGGTTGGCAAGCCGGCCTGGGACTGGCAGGCACCGGAAGCAGACGAAGCCCTCGCTGCAGCTGTCGCCGCCGAATCAGAATCGGGCCTGGCCGACGCCTACCGAATTACGGACAAGCAGGAGCGCCAGGAAGCCGTTGGTGCAGCCAAGTCGGCTGCCGCGGAAGCGCTCGCAGGTGGCGAGGATGCCAGCTGGTCGGCTGAAGACGTAAAAGGCGCGTTGTCCAAGCTCGAGAAGACCATCGTTCGTCAGCGGGTCATTAAAGGTGAGCCACGCATCGACGGCCGCGATCAGGGTACGGTCCGCCCGATCGACGTCTCTGTTGGCGCACTGCCACGCGCTCATGGGTCTGCCGTGTTTACACGCGGCGAGACGCAGGCGATCGTTGTTACGACGCTCGGCACCGGCCGCGATGCGCAGATCATCGATGCGATCGAAGGTGAGCGCAAAGAACCCTTTATGTTGCACTACAACTTCCCGCCGTTCTGTGTGGGTGAGACTGGCTTTGTCGGCTCTCCGAAGCGACGTGAAATAGGTCATGGCAAACTGGCTCGCCGCGGCATCCAGGCCGTTATGCCGAACATGGATGACTTTGGATACGTCATCCGAGTGGTTTCGGAAATCACCGAGTCGAACGGTTCCAGCTCAATGGCTTCGGTCTGTGGTACCAGCCTGGCTCTCATGGATGCTGGTGTACCGATCAAGGCGCCTGTTGCCGGCGTTGCGATGGGCCTCGTCAAGGAAGGGGATGACTTCGCCGTGCTGACCGATATCCTGGGTGACGAAGATCACCTGGGTGATATGGACTTCAAGGTCGCTGGTACCGACGTTGGTATTACGGCACTGCAGATGGACATCAAGATCCAGGGTATTACTCGTGAAATCATGAGCAAAGCGCTGGACCAGGCGCGTGATGCGCGTCTTCACATCCTTGGCGAGATGAACAAGGTGATTAGCAAGCCTCGTGAACAGATGTCCGAGTGGGCGCCGACGATTATGACCATGAAGATCGACCCCGACAAGATACGTGACGTCATCGGTAAGGGCGGCGCAGTCATTCGCGCCATCACGGAAGAGACGGGCGCCTCCGTGGATATCGACAACGATGGCACGATCCGCATAGCGTCCGTGGACGGCGCATCCGGCAAGGAAGCTCGTCGTCGCATTGAACTGATCACGGCCGACGTTGAAGTCGGCCGAATCTACGAGGGCAAGGTTGCTCGCCTGATGGACTTCGGTGCATTCGTGACCATTCTTCCCGGTAAGGACGGGCTAGTGCATATCTCGCAGATATCGAACGAGCGTGTTGAGAAGGTCAGCGACAAGTTGGCCGAGGGCGACGTCGTGCAGGTCAAGGTCCTCGAAGTCGATCGACAGGGTCGAGTGCGCCTCTCCATGAAGGAAGTGGACGCGGCATAAGACCGCTTTCGCCAAGAACCAGGAAGGCCAGATCGCTCGCGGTCTGGCCTTTTTTTATAAGCCCGGTCTGGCCGCGTACGGTTCCAGGAACCCCAGAATGCGCCCTGGCAAGTAGAAAGATGGGCGCCAAGGCGGGCCGCCATCGATGAATCCGACATGACCGCCAGACTCTGCAACTTCGAGGGTTACGTACTCCGATAATCGGTCCGGCTCAGGGATCACGCGCTGCGTCATGAACGGGTCATCCAGGGCATTAACGATGAGTGTCGGTGTCTGTATCCCCTTGAGATAATGTACGGAGCTGCAACGATCGTAGTAATCCTGTTTGCCGGCGAATCCGTGCAGAGGTGCGGTCACGGCATCGTCAAATTCAGCGAACGTGCGCGCATTCATGGCCCGGTTCCAGTCGAATGCCGCGGTGTGACGATCGAACTTTCGCGTCACAGCAGACTTCATCCGTTTTAATAGGTATCGTCTGTAAACCCTTGAAAAACCAATATCTAGTGCGTCGGCACATTCGTGCAGATCCAGAGGCACGGAGATCGCCGCGGCGGCGCTCAGCGGGGTGTCAGATTCAGATTCGCCGAGGTATTTCAGTAGCACATTCCCGCCGAGGGAATAGCCGACCGCCAGGAGTGGGCCGGGATTCCCCGAAGCCTCTCGTCGCGCCTGAAGTCGGTCCAGGAAAAAACGCAGATCGTTCGTTTCTCCTGCGTGGTAGCGGCGTGGCAAGCGGTTACGGTAGTCGCCACAGTCACGAAAATGAAGGACACAGGATCGCCAGCCCCGGTCCCTGGCAAACTCCATGAGCATGCGCGCATAGGACGATTCCGCCGACCCCTCAAGCCCATGCAATATGATCAGGAGTGGCGCCGAATCCGGCATGGAATCGGCCTCAACGAGCCAATCGACGGCCGTGATGTCGCCATCCGGGAGTTCCAGGCTGTCGCGGCGCAGTGCGGGCCTGGTGCGCCAGGACCACGGCAAGCTGGCGTAGATCGTTTGAGCGTGGCGGTTGCGTAGCCAGCGAGCCGGCTCGAACGCGCTTCGAATAACGCGTATATCGGTGTTCTCTAGGGTCATCGCCGGAGGCTGGCCAGGTTTGTGAACTGCATAAGAAATTGGCAAAAAAATGGCCCCCTGCTTGCGCAGGGGGCCCGCCGTGGAGTGATTTCACCTTCAGGCGTTTTGCAACAGGGGGCGGGGGAGCGTATCCCCGTTGCAATGTTGAAGCTAGGCTATGTAAGGGGTTGATGTCAAGATGTGCTGGCTACCAAAATCCGTTTTCGATGGTGGCCATCGCGGCGGAACCGGTGCTCACGGCCGTTTGTCCGCGCAAGGCGAGAAGCTGCCAGTTCTCCATGGCCCATTGCCAGACGTCTGTCAGCCGACCGTCGCGCAGAGTTGGTGGCGGATTTTGCCGCAGGGCGACGAGCGCCGCGAAAAGTACGCGCGCTCGGCCCCTGATGGGAATCCCCTCGGCGCCGGTCAGTTTGCTTAGTTTATCGCCGTTGGGGTGCGTAATAACCGGTATGTGGACGTAGTCGGGAGTGCGGTAGCCCAGTAATTGCTGAAGCCATATCTGTCGGGGTGTCGAATCCATCAGATCGATACCCCGCACAACCTCCGTTACGCCCTGGAGATAGTCGTCGACGACGACGGCCAGCTGGTAGGCAATAAGCCCGTCGCGCCGGCGGATGACGAAGTCACCTGACTCACGTTCGAGGTGTTGGATTTGCATGCCTTGCAGGGTGTCGGAGAATGCTATCGGGGTATTCGTCGTGATTACGCGAATGGCGGTCTCCGACGCGTCACAGCCAAGCCGGCAAGTTCCCGGGTAGACAGTGCCCAGAGGGCCTCTGCGAGCTCCTTCGAGGTCACGACGCGAACAGCCGCAGGGGTAAGCCAGTTTGCGATCCAGGAGCGACTGCAAGGCTGCTTCGTGCGCCTGCCGGCTGGCACTCTGCATTATGACGTCGCCGTCCCACTCGAATGCGTAGCGATCGAGAGCTGTGAGGATGGCATCAGTCGCGCCAGCCTGTTCACGCGGCGGATCGATATCCTCGACGCGAAGCAGCCATTGTCCGTCGTGAGTCCTGGCTTGCAGATAGCTTGCTACGGCTGCAACCAGCGATCCGAAGTGTAGCGGGCCGGTCGGTGATGGCGCGAACCGGCCAATATAATGCGCTGGTTCGTCGCTCACCGTCGGTGGTCCGTATTAGCGGTAACGATCGTCCCGGTCGCGGAACTGTCGTTCGGCGAGTTCGCGACGCTCCTGCGCTTCAAGGCACAGCGTCGCAACCGGTCGCGCTTCCAAACGCTTCAATCCGATTTCTTCACCCGTCTCGTCGCAGAAACCGTAGGATCCGTCATCCAGGCGAGCCAGCGCGGAGTCAATCTTGCGAAGCAACTTGCGCTCGCGATCTCGGGTTCTGAGCTCCAGACCGAATTCGGATTCCTGCGTGGCGCGATCGTTAGGATCCGGGAAGTTCGCCGCTTCATCCTGCATGTGGTGAACCGTGCGGTCTACTTCGAATATCAACTCGCGTTTCCAGGCGCTCAAAATCTTGCGGAAATGCTCGACCTGAGAATCGCTCATATACTCTTCCCTGCGCCTGGGTCTATAGGGCGCGATTCCGTGAATCGGCCCGGACAGGACGTCGCCCCTGGGCTTGGCGCGGCGCGCGGGGGTCTTACGAGCGGCCGGCTTGCGGGCGGGCGTGCGCCTCCTCGAAGGTACCTTCTTCTTGCTGGCCGGCTTTTTCCTGCTCACGGCTTTCTTCTTGGCCGGCTTTTTCCTGCTTACGGCCTTCTTCTTGCTCACGGCTTTCTTCTTGGCCGGCTTTTTCCTGCTCACGGCTTTCTTCTTGGCCGGCCTCTTCCTGCTGACCGCTTTCTTCGTCGTCTTCTTCTTCCTGCTCACCGCTTTCTTCCTGGCTGGCCTTTTCTTGCTTCCGGCTTTCTTTTTGGCGACTTTCTTTTTCGCCACCTTCTTTCGAGCGGGAGCCTTTCTCCTGCTCACGGCCTTCTTTTTGGCGACTTTCTTTTTCGCCACCTTCCTGCGAACGGGAGCTTTTTTCCCGGAGATTTTCTTGCGGGGGGTTGTCTTTTTCCGCCTCTTGCTTGCGGCTTTCTTTACGGGCATTTTTGACTCCTGCCGGGGAAAGAAAAGGCCGGAATTATACATGGCTTGCGGCGGCATGGAAGGGTTATTTTTGCGGCGATATCGGGACCTTGCCGGATTGCCGGCCGGCGCACTGGCACTGGTCTTCCGTGGGCATTGTCTTTTTTCGGCGACAATCGTTTTATTGTAAAAATTACATTACACTTACCGACTTTTACGGGATATTGCCCTACATCACCCATGCGATTAAGCAAGATCAAGCTCGCTGGCTTCAAATCCTTCGTCGACCCTACCACTATCACCTTTCCGAGCAGCCTCGTAGGCGTGGTCGGGCCAAACGGGTGTGGCAAGTCGAACGTCATTGATGCGGTTCGGTGGGTGATGGGCGAAAGCTCGGCAAGCCGCCTCCGCGGGGACTCCATCACTGACGTGATTTTCAATGGGTCAAGTTCACGCAAGCCGATCGGATCGGCGTCAGTTGAATTGCTTTTCGATAACAGCGAAACCACGCTGGAAGGCCAGTACGCGAAATACGCGGAGATTTCGATCCGGCGAGAAGTGACTCGCGATGGCATCTCCAACTACTTCCTGAATGGCACGCGTTGTCGACGAAAGGACATTACCGGGGTTTTTCTCGGTACAGGCCTCGGCCCACGCAGCTATTCAATAATCGAGCAGGGCATGATTTCACGCCTGATCGAAGCCAAGCCGGAAGAGATGCGCGTGTTTCTGGAGGAAGCGGCGGGCATTTCCAAGTACAAGGAACGCCGTCGAGAGACATCGAA
>Ga0209456_10000414_pt1 | contig 23294 bp, 20 predicted proteins | sample COG_11_FD_184755 | JGI IMG/M metagenome (GOLD analysis project Ga0209456, IMG submission 184755) | Pelagic marine sediment microbial communities from the LTER site Helgoland, North Sea, for post-phytoplankton bloom and carbon turnover... | ecosystem: Environmental > Aquatic > Marine > Neritic...
GTAATCGATGCGTACCTGGACATTGTCCGGCTCGAGTTTCGTCGCACTCTCGAGCAGGAATTCTGCGTCATCGAGCACGCCGAGGCGCAGGCCGATGGTTGCCAGCAGTCGCATGCCTTCAACGTGATGCGGGACTTTCTGCAGGAACTGGCGACAGATATCCTCGGCTTTGAGAAGATGACCCTGCGCGATCAGATCCATAACACCGATGAGCGGTTGCGGTAATTTTGACAGGCGCTCGAGTTGTCCCTGTACCTGTATGGCCTGCCGCTCGAGGCCTTTTTGCCTCATGATATCGAGCTGTCCTCGCCAACTCGACTCGAGTGCCGGGTTGAAGCGGCACGCCCGGGCGTAGGCTTGAAGCGCGTTGTCGAGGCGGCCCCAGTCCCGGTACGTATGGCCCTCTTCCTGGTGCGCGCGCCCATATTCGGGCGCAACCGACTTGAGCGTCTCCAGGCACTCGAGCGCCGCATCGAATTGCAATGTGTAACGCAGGCAAACCGCCTTCATGTACAGGGCTTCGACGTTCCGCGGATCGGACCGCAGTAGGTTGGCCAGATCTGCCAGCGCGTCGTCGAAACGTTTCGCGACAATCTTTTCCTGAATCGATTTCAGGCCTGTCTGTTGGCGAGTTGCCTGCACTTTCTCGTCCCGCAATCAAAGACGGCGCCCCGGTCAGGGGGCGCCGTGCCCTGGCAATCCAGACCGTATACGAGCGCTCAGAAGTGGAAGCCTGCGCGCACGCCAACCGTCAGTGGCTGCACGTAGGTAACAGCGGTCCGGTCGAAAACGAAATTGCGCGCAACCTCGGCGCGTTCGTCGGTCACGTTATTGATGTAGATCTCCGCATCCCACGACAGGGCAGTGAGACCTGCGCTGATTGATCCCATCACCCAGCTATCCATCTCGTCGCGGTTGATCGTGATGATGTCGCTGAAAGCCTCCGATGACCAGCTGATGCTGGGCATGACGTGCCCAACCAGGCCCGTTGAACCCCAATCCCATTCATAACGCGCGCGCAGCGTGCCCTGGAATTCCGGCGCGAACGCCAGATCGTCGCCGTCTCTGACGTCGTTGGTCGGCGTCAGGACGTTAGTGATTTCGGTATCGAGGAACGAAAACGCACCCGTCACGGTAAGTCCTCGGGAGAAGTCCGGCAACCAGGTGAAGTCACCTTCCAGACCCAGGACTTCCGCATCCGCGGCATTGTCCGAGAAGAACAGGTTCGTGATACTCGGGTCGAAGATTGTCGTCTGCAAACTTTCGATATCGACAAAGAACAATGCCGCATTCAACTGGAACGAACCGTCCAGGTAGCTCGATTTGAGGCCGAGTTCGTAATTCGTGACGTCATCCGTGTCCAACGCGTACGGAACCGTAAATGTGCCGCTGGGATTCACGCTACCGCCTGGACGGTTCAGCAGGCCGGGGCGGAAGCCCTCCGAGATCGTTCCGTAGTACATGTGGTCATCGTTCGGCCGCCACGTGCCGGTCAGCTTGAAGATGACGCCGTCGGTCGATGCCGTGTCCGGTGCGCCGACATCGTTGTCCGACGCGAACTGCGCCGAGATATTGGTACCGCCGCGCTGATTATCCTCGTAAGTATCAAATAAGCCGAAGTTGAAAAACGACGAGTTGGCGCTGCCCTCGAAGTCGACTTCGATGTCGTAGTAACGTGCGCCAACGGTAAGAGCGAACTGGTCGTTGAAGTCGTAGGTGGCTTCGCCGAATATGCCGAGCTGCTCGTCGGTGCGCTTTACGTCGTTGCGAAAGATGACGTCGGCCGGGAAGGGGCCGGCATCGGAGAAATAGCCGGCCTGCGCGCTATTAATTGCGCCTGGAGGCGCGTTTACGTTGGTCAATGGATAATTATCAGGAAATCCTGGCTGGCCTGTACCGGATATAGCGGCGGTTGAACCCGGGTATGTAAAGTCGTTGCGCTCCTTGAGTTCCAGGTCCTGGTAAAATGCGCCCGCCGTCACGCGAAAGGCGCTTGCCTGGTCCGTCGTTAATCGAATCTCGTGGCTCCAGACCTCGACGTCGGTGTTACTGGCGACGAACAGATTGGGCGGCTGGCACGTGCCGGTCGGGGCCGGGAGAGGGGTCGCCTGGTATTGTGGATAAGTTACGGTGGTGTCGCAGATGTAGTAAGGCAGGTACTGGCCGACGAACAGGTAATCGGTGTAATCGACGGTCTGGTCGGTCTCGCGGTCGGTGAACGCGCCCGTGTACAGCACCTCGAGCTCGCCGAACAATGCCGTCGCCGTCCAGGACGTGTTGCTGACGTCGTCGTCAAGGGAGTCGGGGCTGAAACGCTCGACCGCAAGATCGCCAACGTTCGGATCCGAGAAGAAAACGCCGTCGGAGTCCAGGTCCTGTTGCGTATATGCGATGTCAAATCGCCACATATCGTTCATGTCCCAGCGCGCGCTGATGCGGCCACCGGTGTAGGTCGTCTCGTTGAAGTCTTCCTCCACGAGAGCAGTGTTGTCGGCCTCGAGGAAGGTTACCCCGGAAAGATCGGCCGTGGACTGGAAACCGGCCCGATCCGAGCTGACCGGCACGCCGTTGGCACGCACAGTACCTTCGGGCCGGAACCGGCCACTCTGGCTGGCGTCTCGGGTGCCGGCTACGTTATCGATCCAGCCGCCTTTGGTATCGGTATAGAAAACGCCGCGCAACCCGAAGGTCTCGCTGACCGGGAGATTGAACATGACTTCGATATTGCCGCTCGTGTCGCCGTCCTCGATCGTGGCGGCGCCGACGCGAACGCTGCCATACATCTCACCGAGATCCGGTTTGTTGGTTATCAGCCGTACGTTGCCGGCCTGCGAGCTGCCGCCGAACAGCGTGCCCTGCGGGCCCGATAGCACCTCGATGCGCTGCAGATCGGCGGCGTAAACGTCGAGATTTCGACCCGGCTGCGCCAGCGGCTGCTCGTCAAGGTAAAAGGCAACGTTCGGCGCCAGTCCTGCAACACCGGCAGTCGTCAGGTTCGGCGTCGTCGAGGCGACGCCTCTTATGTAGATCGTGTTCTGGCCGGGGCCGCTACCGCCGGCAGTGACGCTCGGCAGCTGCATGACGTAGTCGGAGAAATTGGTAATGCCCAGCTCTTCGAGAGCTTCACCGGTTAGCGCGGTTACCGCGATCGGCACATCCTGCAGCGACTCCTCAACTTTTGTTGCCGTAACCGTAACTTCTTCGATCTGCCTTTTTGGTTGCTGCTGTGCGTGGGCGTTTCCTGCACCGACCAAAGCGGTGGTGATTGCGATGGATAAAGCTGTCCTGTTCGGCCGGATACCTGTCGGCATGGTTTCCCCCTATTGCTTGGAATGAATTGCTTGGATTTTTCTTGAAGCATAACATCCGACGAGCCCGGATGTTGACTCCAGGCGACGTGCAGGCGTCCAAAAAAGACAAATAATGTCGCTTTTCGCCAGACGAGCGTCGCAGGCGGTCATGCACGCTGCTGCGTTCTCGCCCACACTCGTGGTCTTTAACCCTATGTTATTACTGAGGCTTTCCAGCCATTTGCCGGTGCTCGAGAAGGGGGGCGCATGAGCGAAAGACCGCGACGCAGACGAGGTGCCGGCCGCAAGGCCAAGCATGCAGCCCGGCAGAAGCCGACCGTGGAGATTTCTGCCTGGGCCGACCGCAAGATTCCCTACTTCGAAGTGCTCGATGAAGAAGGGCTCGAACTCATCGAAAACAATGCCGAGACGGTCCTCGAGGAGATCGGCATCGAGTTCCGTGAGTTTCCACGCGCGCTGGAGCTTTGGCGTGAGGCCGGTGCAGATGTCGATGGCGAGCGCGTCCGATTCCCGCGCGGCCTGTGCCGCTCGATCATCCAAAAATCGGCACCCGCGGAATTCATGCAGCATGCCCGCAATCCCGAGCGTAATGTCATCATCGGCGGCGATCGCACCGTGTTTGTGCCGGCGTATGGTTCGCCGTTCGTGCGCGACCTGGACCAGGGACGACGCTACGCCACGCTCGAGGACTTCGAGAATTTCGTCAAGCTGACCTACATGAGTCCCGGCCTGCACCACTCCGGGGGCACCGTGTGCGAGCCTGTGAACGTGCCGGTCAACAAGCGCCATTTCGACATGGTGTACAGCCACATCAAGTACAGCGACAAGCCGTTCATGGGCTCGGTGACGGCGCCCGAACGCGCCCAGGACACCGTCGACATGGCCAAACTTGTGTTCGGCGAGGAGTTCATCCAGGAAAACACCGTCGTCACGAGCCTGATCAACGCAAACTCGCCGTTGACCTTCGACGGCACGATGCTCGGCGCGGCGACCGTGTATGCCGAGAACAACCAGGCCACCGTCATCTCGCCGTTCCTGCTGGCCGGCGCGATGTCGCCGGTGACCGTCGCGGGCACGGTGACGCAGATTCTTGCCGAGGCTCTCGCGGGCATGGCCTACGTGCAGCTGGTCCGCCCGGGTGCGCCGGTCGTATTCGGGACGTTCGCGGCGGCGGTTTCGATGCAGTCGGGCGCGCCGACATTCGGCACTCCGGAGCCGAGTCTGATCCTGTATGCGACGGCCGCCCTGGCTCGGCGGCTCGGCGTGCCGTTCCGAAGCGGCGGCGGGCTCTGTGCATCGAAGCTGTCTGACGCGCAGGCAGCCTATGAAGCGGCAAACACGCTGCAGACGGCGGCGCTCGCCGGCGTCAACTTCATGCTCCATACGGCCGGCTGGCTCGAGGGCGGGCTGGTCATGGGCTACGAGAAATTCATCCTCGATGCCGACCAGGCGAGCATCCTCGGCGTCATGCTGCGCGGCATCGACCTGTCGGAAAACGGCCAGGCACTGGATGCGCTGCGCGAGGTCGGGCCGGGCGCTCATTTCCTCGGCGCCTCGCACACGCAGGCCAATTTCGAGCGCGCGTTCTATCGCTCGGTCGTCGCGGACAACAACAGCTTCGAGCAGTGGGAGCAGGACGGGTCGCTTGACGCGGCGCAGCGCGCGCACACGATCTGGAAGCAGATGCTCAACGACTACGAAGCGCCGCCGCTGGACCCGGCAATCGACGAGGCGCTGACGGACTTCATCGCACGACGCAAGTCGGAATTCGAGGACAGGGACTACTGATATGGCCGACGAAGAATTGCACGAGGAGCAGGGCGACGACGACGAGGATATCGTCCTTGCCGAGTTGCCCACTGACGAACTCGTCGAGCAGATGCACGATGACCTCTACGACGGACTAAAAGAAGAGATCGTCGAAGGCACGGAGATCCTGCTCGATCGCGGCTGGTCGGCGGAGAAAGTTTTGAACGAGGCGCTCGTCGAGGGCATGCGCATCGTCGGCGTCGACTTTCGCGACGGCATCCTGTTCGTACCCGAGGTATTGCTCGCTGCAAACGCGATGAAAGGCGGCATGACGCTACTGCGGCCGCTACTTGCAGAAACTGGCGTCAAACCGTTCGGCAAGATGGTCATCGGCACGGTCAAGGGCGATATTCACGACATCGGCAAGAACCTCGTCGCAATGATGATGGAGGGAGCCGGCTTCGAAGTGGTCGACATTGGCATCAACAACGATGTCGACGCATACCTCGCCGCACTGGAAGAACACCAGCCCGACATTCTCGGCATGTCGGCATTGCTGACGACAACGATGCCGTACATGAAAGTGGTCATCGACGAGATGGTCAAGCAGGGCATACGCGACGATTACATCGTCCTCGTCGGCGGTGCGCCGCTCAACGAAGAATTCGGCCAGGCGGTCGGCGCCGATGGCTACTGCCGCGATGCGGCACAGGCAGCGGACATGGGCCCGCAGCTGCTCACGGAGCGCCGGGAGTCAGTCGGTGCATAACGGCGTACTCATCATCGCCTGCGGTGCGCTCGCCCGGGAGATCACAGGGCTGAAGCGCAGCTATGGCTGGAACCACCTGCGCCTGAAATGCATCGACGCCAGACTGCATAACCGGCCCGATGAAATTCCACATCGCGTCCGCGCGCTGATCCGCGAGAACCGCGCGTCGTTCCAAAACATTTTCGTGGCATACGCCGACTGCGGTACCGGCGGCATGCTGGATCGCGTTCTGCGGGAGGAGGGTGTCGAGCGGTTGCCGGGAGCGCATTGCTATGACTTTTACGCAGGCCGCAAACGCTTCGCGGCCCTGTCATCGGCGGAGCCCGGGACGTTCTACCTGACCGATTTTCTCGTGCGGCACTTCGAGCGGCTGGTTATCGAGCCGCTGGGTCTCGACAAGCACCCGCAACTCCGCGACGCGTACTTCGGCAACTACACGCGGCTCGTATACCTGTCGCAGACTCATAACGCCGAAATGCTGGACGCTGCGGAGGTTGCCGCGGCGCGATTGTCGTTGCCTTTCGAGCACGTCCATTGTGGTTTTGGTGAACTCGAGACCGAGCTCGCGCAACGCGTTTCGAGGTGGGACGATGGCCAGGAAGATCTTCGTCTACTGGCGTGACATCCCGTCGCAGGTGATCGTGCAACGCGGCCGCCAGCGCGAGAAATCGATGCTCAGCGCACGGTTCCAGGAAGCGATCGACCGGGCGGCCATGCGTGCCGGCAAAGGCGGCAGCGATGCCTATATTGCCGAGTGGCGTCGCGAGACGATACGCGAGGATTCGGCTGATGACCTGTCATCGATCGCCGCGCGTGAGGTGACCCGATTCGAGTCGGAGTTCAACGACGAGCGCCTGCGCGAACTTGTTCGCAATCACGGTTCGGCAAAGGGACTTTGACGATGCGACGATTGCGTTCATGGTCGGTGCGGAACGCCCGCTGGCTCAAGAAAGTCTACGCCGGCTTCGAATCCGTGCTGGTGTGGATGAGCCCGCTCTTCGAGCGCATCGGCTATGAGCGACTGGACAAACCGTTCGCCGCCGTCGAACGCGTTACCAAGGGCGTATTACTCGACTCGCAGAACTGCGGGCAGTGCATCGTTGGATTCACGGGACTTGCCTGCCCGATGAACTGCCCGAAGAAGCTTCGCAACGGCCCCTGCGGCGGCGTGCGCGCCGACGGGAGCTGCGAAGTCGATCCTGACATGATTTGTGTCTGGGTGCTCGCCTGGGAAGGCAACAAGCGCTTTCGCGAAAACGGTTATCCGATCCAGCAGCTGCAGCCGCCCGTCGACAACCGGCTGATCGGCAAGTCGGCGTGGCTGCGGGAAGTCCGGTCAAGGGCCGGGACGGCCGGGAGAGTGGCCCGTGAAGTTTGACGACGAACCGCTGGTGCCGGGCAATCCGTTGCCGATCCGCCCCGACCATTCGTCTCCCGGGCGTCTCGAGCGCGTGTTAAGAGCAGGCGCTTTCGCGGTCACGGCAGAGATTTCACCGCCCGATTCGGCGGACCCGAATGATGTCTACGAGCGCGCCGCGCTGTTTGATGGCTGCGTCGACGCGATCAACGCGACCGACGGCTCCGGTGCGCATTGCCATATGTCGAGCGTCGGCATGTGTTCGCTGCTGACGCGACGTGGCTACGCGATGGTCATGCAGGTGTCGGCACGCGATCGCAACCGCATCGCCATACAGGGTGACGTGCTCGGCGCGGCCGCGATGGGTGTCTACAACGTCCTGTGCCTCACGGGCGACGGTGTCGAGGTGGGCGATCACCCTGAAGCAAAGCCGGTATTCGACGTCGATTGCATGTCGATGCTGAACATGATTCGCGGTATGCGCGACGATGCAGAATTCCTGAGCGGTCGCCGGCTCACGAGCGCGCCCAGGGTCTTCCTCGGCGCCGCGGCCAACCCGTTCGCGCCGCCTCGTGATTACCGCCCGCATCGGCTCGCGAAGAAGGTGGCCGCCGGTGCGCAATTCGTGCAGACGCAGTATTGCTTCGACATGAACGTTTTCAGGGACTACATGTCGGCTGTGCGCGACGCCGGCATACTCGAGAAGGTCTTCGTTCTGGCCGGCGTCGGGCCGCTCGCTTCGGCCCGATCGGCTGAGTGGATACGCAGCAACGTGCCGGGCGTGCACATCCCTGATGCCGTTATCCGGCGGCTGAACGGCGCCGAAGACCAGAAGCAGGAGGGCGTCAATATCTGCGTCGACATGATCAACGAACTGCAGGAAATCGAAGGCGTGCGCGGTGTGCACATCATGGCGTTTCGCCAGGAGAAACGGGTCGCGGAAATCGTGGAGCGCTCGGGCGTCCTCGGCGATCGTGAGCTGTGGCGACCGCGACGCGAATGGGAAGAGCTGGCGTCCTCGGACGAAGAGGTCGTATAGATTTAGACGCTGCTTGCAGCACATGAACCGGCGCCAGCGGCGCCCGTACGGGAGACAATCCTATGACAGAGACCGTAGTCACTTCGGCGAGCAAGGAAGTACGCATCGGCTTCGATCGGCCGTTCGTCGTTATCGGCGAACGTATCAACCCCACGGGCCGCAAGATCCTGGCCGAGGAAATGAGCAAAGGCGATTACAGTCGTGTCGAGGCAGATGCGCTCGCGCAGGTCGAGGCCGGCGCTCACATGCTCGACGTCAACGCCGGCATCCCGCTTGCGGACGAACCTGCGATCCTTGCCGACGTCGTGAAGCTCGTGCAGTCAATCACCGACGTTCCGCTGTCGATCGATTCGTCGATCGTTGCAGCGCTCGAGTCGGGCCTGTCGGTTTACCAGGGCAAAGCCCTGGTAAATTCGGTCACCGGCGAGGAAGAACGCCTCGAGGAGGTGTTGCCGCTGGTGGCGAAGCACGGTGCGGCGGTCGTCGCCATCTCCAACGACGAGACCGGCATCTCCGAGGATCCAGACGTCCGTTACGCCGTCGCCAGGAAGATCGTCGAGCGTGCTGCGGATTACGGCATCCCGCGCGAGGATGTTGTCGTTGACCCGCTGGTGATGCCGATCGGTGCAATCAACTCGGCGGGCCTGCAGGTCATGCACATCGTGCGTCGCCTGCGCGAGGAGCTGAAGGTCAACACGACCTGTGGCGCATCGAACGTGAGTTTCGGCTTGCCGAACCGCAACGGCATCAACGCAGCGTTCCTGACGATGGCGATCGGCGCAGGCATGACCTCGGCCATCACGAGTCCGCTGCATGCCGAAGTGATGCAGGCCGTTATGGGTGCCGATGTGATGATGGGTCACGATGCTAATTGCGCCAGCTGGATCCGCAAGTACCGGGAGCCGTCGGCCGAGGGCGATGGCCGCGGTCGAGGCGGTCGCAAGCGCAGACGTCGCAGGGGCTGAGGGCATTGGCCGGCCCAGACGCAAAAATCGTTTTCCTGCCGTCGGGACGTCGCGGCACCTTCCCGCAAGGTACGGCGTTGCTCGATGCAGCCAGGAGTATCGGCGTCGATGTCGACTCGGTATGCGGCGGCCGCGGACTGTGTGGCCGCTGCCGTGTGATTTGCACGGTCGGCGAATTCGCCAAGCACGCGATCCACTCGCGCGCGGAACATCTTTCTCCGATCGGTGAAGTCGAGACGCGCTTTGGCGAGCGACGGCAGCCGCTGGCCGAGAACCACCGCCTGAGTTGCCAGGCCCTGGTACAGGGCGACCTCGTCATCGACGTTCCGCCGGAGAGCCAACTGCATCGTCAGGTCGTTCGCAAGGAGGCGGAGTACCGCGAGATAACGCTCGATACGAGCGTCCGCCTGCATTACGTCGAGGTACGGCCAGCGGACCTGAGCGAGGCCAGCGGTGACATGCAGCGACTCAGCGACGCACTGCAACGCGAGTGGCAGTTGACGGATCTCGACTGCGACCCGGTCGTGCTGTCGGGACTGCAGAAGACGCTCCGCGACGGGGACTGGAAAGCAACCGTGGCTGTTCACGAACAGTCTCGCATCATCGCGTTGTGGCCGGGCTTCAGGCGCGACGTCCATGGGCTTGCAATCGACATCGGCTCGACGACGATAGCAGCGCATCTCTATAGTTTGACAACGGGCAAGAATCTCGCGACCGGCGGTATCATGAATCCGCAGATACGCTTCGGCGAAGACCTGATGAGTCGGGTGTCTTACGTGCAGATGCAACCCGATGCTGCCGACCAGCTGACCGCTATCGTCCGGGACGGTATCAACGAACTCATCGCCGAAGTTTCGCGTGAGGCAGGCATCGAACCGGGCGATATCGTCGACATAACGATTGCCGGCAACCCGATCATGCATCACCTGTTTCTCGGCCTGAGCCCGACGGAACTCGGGACCGCACCGTTTGCGCTGGCCACGGACGAAGCGCTCGACATCAAAGCCCGTGACGTGGGTCTGTGCGTCAACCCGGGCGCCACCGTTTACGTGTTGCCCTGCATCGCGGGCCACGTCGGTGCCGATGCGGCGGCGATGGTGCTTGCCGAGGAGCCCCATCTGCTCGAGGAAATGTCCCTCGTGGTCGACGTCGGCACCAATGCCGAGATCGTGCTCGGCAACCGCGACCGGCTGCTCGCCTGTTCGAGCCCGACAGGTCCCGCGTTCGAGGGCGCGCAGATCAGTTGCGGGCAACGGGCCGCGGCCGGCGCGATCGAGCGCGTGCGCATCGACCGCCAGACGCTCGAGGTGAGATTCAGCGTCATCGGTTCAGACCTCTGGTCGGACGACCCGGGTTTCCCGGAATCCGTGCAGGCGTTCGGCATTACCGGAATCTGCGGCTCCGGTATCATCGAGGCCGTGGCCGAGATGTACCTCGCCGGGATCATCAGTAAAGAAGGCGTCATCGACGGTACCCTCGCGGAGCACAGCGAGCGCATCATCGCTGACGAGCGGACCTGGTCGTTCGTGCTGCACGATGGACATCAGCAGATATCGGTCACCCAGAACGACGTGCGGCAGATCCAGCTCGCCAAGGCCGCGCTCTATGCGGGGATCAAGCTGCTGTTCGATCACGCCGGCATCGAATCGGTCGACCGGATTCGCCTGGCCGGCGCATTCGGCAGCCACATCGATCCCCAATACGCGATGGTGCTGGGCCTGATACCCGACTGCGCACTGGATGCGGTCGAGTCGGCCGGCAACGCGGCCGGAACCGGTGCGTCGATTGCCTTGCTGGACAGGTCGAGACGTGCTGAGATCGAGGCAACCGTGCGCGACATCGAAAAGATCGAAACGGCGGTCGAACCGAGATTCCAGGAATACTTCGTTGATGCGATGGCAATCCCGCACAAGTCGGATGTGTTTGCCAGGCTGTTCTCCGTGGTTGAGGCGCCGGCAAAGAAGAAGAGTTCGAATACCGCAGCCGGAGGACGGCGTCGGCGACGCGGGCGGCGCAAGGTGCAATGAGCAAACCCGATACATCGATCATCCGGCAGCGTGATGCGCTCCAGGTGCACTGGCCATCCGGACACGTTAGCTGCCTGCCCTACCTTTGGCTGCGCGACAATTGCGACTGCGAGGAATGCCGGCTCTCGCAGACGAGCGAGAAGCGCTTCATGATCAGCGAGGTCCCGGAAGACATATCACCACTCGCCGCCAGTCTCGATGCGAACCGGCTCACGGTCATCTGGCCCGATGGACACGAAACCGTTTATCTGGACGAGGAAATCGAGCGTCTCCGGGCATCGCGTGTACCGGAATGGACGCCATGGGATGGAGGGTTTTCGCCGAGCCGATATCGGTACCGGTCATTTCTCGCGGACGATGCCATGGCGTCAGAGACGATCCGCGAATTCCTCGACAAAGGCGCCGTCATCCTCGAGCATGCGCCGACCGATCCGGGCACGCTCGAGCAACTCGCGCCACGCCTCGGCCCGATGCGTGAAGTGCTGTTCGCACGCATCCACGACGTGCGGGTTGACCCCGGCGGCTACAACGTTGCCCACACGCCGATTGCCTTGCCGCCGCACAACGATTTTGCCAGTTACTCATGGCCGCCCAGCGTCCAGGCCCTGCACATGCTCGTCAATGAAGCCGCGGGCGGTGAATCCGTCATCGTCGATGGTTGGCATGTGTTGGCGCGATTGCGCGACAATCATCCCGGGCATTTCCAGGCGTTGTGCCGCATGCCGGTCCCGTTCCGCGAATTCGACGACGACAACGAAACCTATACTGTAGAGCCCATGGTCCGTTGCGACAGGGACGACAATATCGTGGCGCTGCGTTTTTCCAACCAGCTAATGCAGACGCTCGATCCCGAAGAACCGGGCATAGCCGATTTCTACCGCGCGTATCGTGCGCTTTGCGAGCTCGTCACGGACAACGCTTTCAAGGCAAGATTTCGTCTCGAGGGTGGTGACATACTGGTTGTTGCAGCACACCGCGTCCTGCACGGACGCGAAGCCTTCGATTCGACGGGCAGGCGGCATTTGCAGGACGCCTATTTCGAACACGACAACGTCAGGAACCATCTTGAGGTGCTAAAGCGCAGGGGGGTGCCGGTCTATGGCTGACAAAGTCTCGTTCACGGCGATGGAACACGGCACCCGGGAAGACTACGAGCTCATCGCTGTTCACGACCGGGAATACGCGGCGCAGCTGGCGGACAGGGTATTGCAGTGGCTGCGCCTGATGGACGACGAGTCGCCGTACAGGATCAGCCGTCTCGAACACTGCCTGCAGACGGCGACACGGGCCGAACGCGACGGCGCTGACGACGAGACCATCGTCTGTGCCCTGCTGCACGATATCGGCGACATACTCGCACCGCACAATCATTCGGCCGTTGCCGCTGACCTGCTTGCGCCCTTCGTCAGCGAGAAGAACGAGTGGATAGTCCGCCATCATGGCGTGTTCCAGGGTTACTACTACTTCCATCACTACGGCCAGGATCGCAACATCCGTGACCGCTACGCGGACCATGAACACTACGCGGCCTGCGTTGATTTCTGCGCGCGCTGGGACCAGGCTTCGTTCGATCCGGATTACGACACTTATCCGCTCGAGCACTTCGAACCACTGGTTCGCGCACTGTTCGCGAAAGAGCCGAAGCCATTTGTCTGAGGAAACGGACTACAGGGAATCGAACACATGAAACAACATGCGAAAGTGGTCGTCATCGGCGGTGGTGTGGTCGGCGTAAGCGCGCTCTACCATCTCGCGAAAAAGGGCTGGGGAGACGATGTCGTTTTACTCGAGAAAGCGGAACTGACGTCCGGGTCGACCTGGCATGCGGCCGGCTTGCTGCCGTTGTTCAACATGAGCTACAGCGTGGGCCAGGTACACAAGTACTCGGTGAACCTGTACGGGCAGCTCGAGGAGGAAACCGGTCAGCCGGTCGGTTTCAAGACGGTCGGCAACCTGCGCCTCGCGATGAACGACGATCGTATGGACGAGTACTACCAGTACGCGGCGACGGCCCGGACGATCGGGATCGATGTCCGTTTCCTGACGCCCGAAGAGATCGGCAAGCTGTGGCCGCTGTGCAATACCGAAGGCCTGGTCGGCGGTATCTTCCATCCCGAAGACGGTTACATCCAGCCGGCCGACCTGACGCAGGCACTGGCGAAAGGTGCGCGCGCACGCGGCGCGACGATCTATCGCAATACGCGTGTCGTGGCGATTGAACAGGCAACGTCGGGCGCCTGGGTCGTGAAGACCGAGAAAGGCGACATCACCTGCGATCACGTAATTTCGGCAACGGGCAACTATGCGCGCCGCACCGGCGCGATGGTCGGTCTCGATATCCCGGTGATCCCGGTCGAACACCAGTTCATCGTTACTGAGCCGCACCCTTTACTGCAGCAACGCAAGAAAGACGGATTGCCGGAGATGGGCGTACTGAGAGAATCTGATGGCTCCTGGTACCTGCGCGAAGAGAACAACGGTTTCATCCTGGGACCTTACGAGAAGGGCGCGCCGTGCTGCTACGTCGACGGACCCGATCCGCGCGCGGAGTACGAGTTATTCCAGGAAGATATCGAACGCCTCGAGCCGCATATCGAGGCCGCGATGTCCCGAGTGCCCGCTTTCGGTGAGGTCGGCGTCAAGAACGTGTACAACGGAGCGATCGCGTACACGCCGGACGGCAATCCGATCATCGGTCCCGCCTGGGATCTCGACAACTTCTGGCTCAGCGAGGGGCACAGCTTCGGCATCACGGCCGCTGGCGGGGCCGGCTGGCAGCTCGCGGAGTGGATCGTCGAGGGTGAACCGACCATCGACATGCTAGGCGTCGAGCCACGGCGGTTCGGCGACTATGCGACGAAGCAATATCTCGTCGACAAGAACGAGGAGGCCTACTCGCACGTCTTCATCATCCACTATCCCGACGAGGAACGTCCCGGCGCCCGGCCGCTGCGGACTGCGCCTTGCTATGAGCGCATGAAAGAACGTGGCGCCGTCTTCGGTCAGAAATTCGGCTGGGAGCGTCCTAATTTTTTCGCCACCGACGGCATGCCCCAGGAAGACGACTGGTCGTTCCGGCGCTCCAAGTGGTTCGAGGCGATACGCAAGGAGGTCGTCAACACGACGCAAAACGTCGGCCTGCTCGACATGACCGCCTTCGCCAAGTGCCAGGTCTCCGGGCCCGGTGCGGAGGCTTTCCTCGACTACTTTGTCGCCAACAGCCTGCCGAAATCCGTCGGCGGGCTGAGCCTTGCGCATGCGCTGAATACCAACGGTGGCGTCCATTCGGAGTTCACGATACGGCGCGATTCGGACGATTCGTTTTACCTCGTGTCGGCTGGCGCACTGCAGCGACTCGACCACGACTACATCAAGAAGCACATGCCGAAAGACGGTTCGGTGCAGTTGACACAACTGAGCGGTGCGCACGGCGTCCTGGTGCTCGCAGGACCCAAGGCACGCAAGCTGCTCGAGCGCCTGACGGAAGCGGATCTCTCCAACGATGCATTCCGCTGGCTGACGGCGCAGGACATCGTCGTCGGCACGGCGCCGGTCAACGCGATGCGGGTCAATTTCGTGGGCGAACTCGGCTGGGAGCTGCACCACCCGATCGAATACCAGAACCACATCTTCGACGCCCTGTTTGCAGCAGGCGAGGACCTCGGGCTCCAGCCCTTCGGTATCCGTGCCATGGACTCGATGCGCCTGGAGAAGTCCTACCGCATGGTCGGCACGGAGTTGTCGATCGAATATTCGGCCTTCGAGTCCGGCATGGATCGCTTCGTGAAAGCGGACAAGGGCGACTTTCTCGGGCGCGATGCCTTGCTGGCCTGGCAGCAGGCCGGGATCAGGAACCGGCTTGTGACGCTCGAAGTGCACGACGTCGACGATGCTGACGCGCTGGGTAACAATGCGTTGTTGATGGACGGCGAACTCGTCGGCCGGGCGACCGGTGGCGGCTTCGGTTTCCGCGTCGACAAGTCGCTGGCACTGGGCATGGTGCGGCCGGACCTGGCCGAGCCGGGTACACAACTCGAGATCGACATCCTCGGCAGGAATTACAGGGCGACCGTCATTCCGGACAGCCCGTTCGACGCGAAGAACGAACGCCTGCGTGACGTGAGCGGCGCAAATGACTGAAGCAACCGGAGCCGGAAAGTGAGTAGCTATTCCGTATTCAGCCTTGTCCGCAATGCGATCAGTCATAACCGCAACTGGCGCGAGGCCTGGCGGAGCCCGGACCCGAAACGCGAGTACGATGCGATCATCGTGGGCGGCGGCGGCCACGGCCTCGCCACGGCCTACTACCTCGCCAAAGAACACGGGCTCCGCAACGTCGCCGTGCTCGAAAAAGGCTGGATCGGCGGCGGCAATACCGGGCGCAACACCACCATCGTGCGTTCGAACTATCTCTGGACCGAGGCATCACTGCTCTACGAGCATTCGATGAAACTCTGGGAAGGCCTGAGCCAGGATCTCAACTACAACGTCATGTTCAGTCAGCGAGGCGTCTATAACCTGGGCCACACGCTGCAGGACATGCGCGACATCGAGCGGCGCGTGAACGCGAACCGGCTCAATGGCATCGATGCCGAGGTCGTAACGGCCGAGCAAATCAGGAAGGCCATACCATTCATTAATACGTCGCCGGACGCACGCTACCCCATACTCGGCGCTTCCCTGCAACGGCGCGCCGGCGTTGCACGACACGATGCCGTCGCCTGGGGTTACGCCCGGGCGGCCGACGCCCTGGGCGTCGACATCATCGAACAGTGCGAGGTCACGGGTATCAACAGAGATGGCGGAAAAGTCACCGGCGTCGAAACGACGCGCGGCAGGATCCGGTCACCGAAAATCGGTGTGGTTGTCGCAGGCCACGCCAGTGTGCTCGCTGAAATGGCCGGACTGCGGCTGCCGGTAGAAAGCCATCCTCTGCAAGCGCTCGTCTCCGAACCACTGAAGCCCGTGCTCGATACGGTCATCATGTCGAATGCCGTGCATGGCTACGTCAGCCAGTCGGACAAGGGCGAACTGGTGATCGGCGCCGGGATCGACGCCTACCTGGGCTACGGGCAGCGCGGCAGTTTCCAGACTATCGAGCACACCATGCAGGCCATCATCGAACTGTTCCCGGTGTTCAGCCGGGTGCGCATGCTGAGGCAGTGGGGTGGCATCGTGGATGTCTGTCCGGATGCGTGTCCGATTATTTCGAAGATGCCCGTTGACGGACTGTACTTCAATTGCGGGTGGGGTACCGGCGGGTTCAAGGCGACACCCGGCTCCGGATGGGTATTCGCACACACCATCGCCCGCGATGAGCCACACGAACTCAACGCGCCGTTCGATCTCGAGCGCTTCACCAGCGGTGCGCTGATCGACGAGCACGGCGCCGCGGCCGTGGCCCACTGAGGAGGAACCTGATGCTGCTCATCGAATGTCCGTGGTGTGGCGAACGTGCTGAAACGGAATTCAGTTACGGCGGCGAGGCGGGCATCGTCCGCCCCGCCGACCCCGACGCATTGAGCGACGCCGAGTGGGCGGATTACCTGTTCAATCGCAGCAACACGAAGGGCGCGCACAAGGAACTCTGGAATCACACGCAAGGCTGTCGCCGATGGTTCGGCGTCGAGCGAGACACCGTCACGTACAGGATCAATGGCAGCTATCGGCTGCCGGGCCGATCCGATGCGGGGGAGGCGTAAAGACGATGCAGCCGAATCGCCTGGCGGATGGCGGTCGCATCGATCGCATGCGGCCTTTGAGTTTTCGCTTCGACGGCAAGAAATACGAGGGCTATGCCGGCGACACGCTGGCGTCCGCGCTGCTTGCCAATGACGTCACGATCGTGGGGCGCAGCTTCAAGCTGCACCGGCCGCGCGGCATCGTGGGCGCCGGGGCCGAGGAGCCAAATGCGATCCTGCAGATCGGCAAGGGTGCTTCTGCAGAACCCAACGTCAGGGCAACGCAGGTCGAGCTTTACGATGGGCTGATAGCGCGTTCGACCAAGGGCTGGCCGAATGCCCGCTTCGACCTGGCGGCAGTCAGCGACGTGTTCAGCCGCGCATTCGGCGCCGGGTTCTACTACAAGACCTTCATGCGCCCGATGTCGTTGTGGCCGCTTTACGAACGACTCATTCGGGCGTCCGCGGGCTTCGGGCGGGTACCGAAACAACCCGACCCCGACCGGTACGAACACTGCAACGTCCATTGCGACGTGCTGGTTGCCGGCGGCGGGCCTGCCGGTCTCGTGGCGGCCCTCGCAGCGGCGAAGGCCGGCGCTCGGGTCATCCTGGCGGACGAGCAGGACGAGCTCGGCGGCACGCTGATTGCCACTGCCGATGCGGCGGTGACGGAGTGGTTGCAGCAAACCGTCACGGAACTCGCCGCCCACGACGGGGTCACGTTGCTGCCGCGCAGTACCGTGTTCGGTTATTACGATCACAACTTCCTCGGCATTGCAGAACGCTGCACCGATCATCTGCCTGAACCGGAGCGGCGCGGCGTGCGGCAGAGGCTGTGGCGTGTGCGTGCGAAACAGGTTGTCCTGGCGCAGGGCGCATTCGAGCGGCCTCTCGCGTTCTGCAACAACGACCGACCCGGCGTGATGCTCGCGTCGGCGGTGTCGCGATACCTGGGCCGCTACGCCGTCCGGCCGGGCAGACAGGCGGTCGTATTCACGAACAATGATTCCGCCTACCAGACTGCGCTCGACCTCGCGGAAGCCGGCTCATCGGTGGTTGTCATCGACAGCCGCGCAGGGGGTGCCGGGTGGCTCGGCGAGAAGGTTGTGGCAGCGGGTATTCCCGTGCTTGCAGGTCATATCGTCACGGACGTGCTGGGGCGCCGTCGGGTCAGCGGCGTGCGCGTTGCCGCGTGGTCCGGCGATGTGTCTCGGTCGTTCGGGAGCTCGATTGGGATCGAGTGCGACCTGCTGGCGATGTCCGGTGGATGGAGTCCGGCCGTACACCTGCACTCGCAGGCGGGCGGCAGGAACACCTGGGACGCGGACCTGCACTGTTTCGTGCCTGGCGAGCCGTCGCAGGCGAACACGTCCGCCGGTGCCTGCAATGGCAAGTGGTCATTACGGGACTGCCTGCAGGACGGTCTCGAGGCCGGAAATGCCGTGGCCTCGCGCTGCGGTCTCGACGCAGCGGACATCGAGATACCTGCGCTGTCCCAGGAGGTGGGCAAACCCCTGCAGCCGCTCTGGCGCGTGCCCGCCGAAGTGGAACCGGAGCGTTGCCCGAAGCAGTTTCTCGATTTCCAGAATGACACGAGCGTTGCCGACATCTTCCTCGCCGTGCGCGAAGGCTATCGTAACGTCGAGCACGTCAAACGCTACACGGCGCTCGGCTTCGGGACCGACCAGGGGAAGCTCGGCAATATCAACGGCATGGGCGTCCTGGCGGAGCGGCTCGGCAAGTCGATCCCCGAAGTCGGCACGACGACTTTCCGACCGGCCTACACGCCTGTCACGTTCGGCGTCGGGGCCGGCGAGAGCGTCGGTGAACTGTACGACCCCGTGCGCAAGACCGCGATCCATGCATGGCATGTCAAAGCCGGGGCGCCGATGGAGAATGTCGGCCAGTGGCATCGGCCGTGGTACTTTCCGCGTGAAGGCGAGGACATCCATGCGGCGGTTGCGCGTGAGTGCCTGGCGACACGCAACTCCCTGGGCGTCATGGACGCATCGACACTCGGCAAGATCGATGCGCGCGGACCGGACGTCGTTGAGTTTCTCGAGCGGATCTATACCCATAACGTCGGCAAGATGAAGGTCGGTCGCTGTGCCTACGGGATCATGCTTGGCGAAGACGGCATGCTCATGGACGACGGTGTCATGGCAAGACTGGGCGAGCAACGCTTCTACCTCACCACGACGACAGGCGGCGCGGCCAACGTGCTTGCCTGGCTCGAATCCTGGTTGCAGACCGAATGGCCCGAGCTCGAGGTATACCTGACCACAATGACCGATCATTATTCGACCGTCGCCGTGGTTGGCCCGAATAGCCGGCGGGTACTGCAAAAGATTGGCTGCAGCATCGACCTGGACGCAGAGAGCTTCCCGTTCATGAGTGTCAAGGACGGCGTACTCGGTGGCCACACCGTGCAGCTGTTTCGGGTCAGTTTCTCGGGTGAACTCGCGTTCGAGATCAATATCGACAGTCGCTATGCGCACGACATGTGGAAGACTGTCATGGACGCCGGCGCTGAGTTCGACATCACGCCGTACGGCACCGAGACGATGCACGTGCTGCGTGCCGAGAAGGGCTTTGTCATCATCGGCCAGGACACCGATGGCTCGGTGACGCCGGTCGATCTCGGCATGAACTGGCTGTTGTCGAAAGACAAGGACTATCTCGGTAAACGTTCGCTTGCGCGGCCGGATTGCGTTCGCGACGATCGTAAGCAACTCGTCGGCCTGCTGTCATCCGACAACAGCACGGTGCTCCCGGAAGGCACACAGCTGATCGAAGATCCCGAAGCTGCGCCGCCCGTTCCGATGTGCGGACACGTCAGTTCGAGTTACGGGAGTGCCTGCCTCGGACACCCGATCGCGCTGGCGCTTGTTGCCGGTGGCCGCGCCCGCAAAGGGGAGACGATCCATGCGTCCCTGCCCGGGCGCTCGCCATTGCCGGTGAAGATCGTCTCGCCGGTCTTTTACGATCCCAGGGGAGAGCGCCAGCATGTCTGATCCGATCACACGACACCACGGACTCGAGTCTTTTCTCGGAGACGTGGCGGGTGAGCGGGTCGCGGACTCCGGAGCGCGGCTCACGATCCGTGGCGACCTCGGCCACATCAACCTGCGCGGCGACCCGGCAAACGCGGAACTGGTCACGGCCGTCGAGGAAGTGCTCGGCCAGTCGTTGCCCGTCGCGCCGAACACCTTCTCGGTCGGCACGCACCGCGCGTTCTGGCTCGGTCCCGACGAGTGGCTTGTCGTGACGACTGCCGAACAGGCAGTGACCGCGGCCGATCGCCTGCACGAAGCGACATCGCAGTTTCATGCTTCGGTAAACGACATCAGCGGCGGACAGATCGCGATGCTACTGGAAGGGTCGGCGGCTCGCAGGATCCTGGCCAAAGGCTGCACGCTCGATCTGCATCCGTCGGTCTTTCCGGTCGGCGCGTGCGCTCAGAGCGGCCTCGCGAAAGCCGGCGTCCTGCTGGGGCTGCTCGACGATGCGCCGACATTCATGATCGTGGTCCGTCGCAGTTTTTCCGATTACCTGTGCCGCTGGCTCGCCAACGCCGCCGGCGATGCCGGGATAAGCTTCTCGGAGGCCTGAGCGCCGCATCTTCGATCTCGCGGAATTGAGTTCCGCCATACCGAGATTCATACTGCGGGCGATGATCGAACGGCCACGCCCCATGACCAGCAATGCGCAGCACCAGTTACCGACTCGCTTCGGTTTCCTGCTCATCAACGACTTTACGCTGATCTCTATGTCGTCGGCCGTGGAAACATTGCGCATGGCAAATCGCCTCGTGAGGCAGGACATCTATCGCTGGAAGACGATTTCCGCGGAGGGCGGTGCTATCGCTGCCAGCGACGGACTGTCCATAGTTGCCGACTGCACAATCACCGACGAGGCGTCGCTCGAGGACGCCGATGTGATCATCGTCTGTGGCGGCAGGCGCGTGGAGTCCAACACGACCGACGCGGTCATTCGCTGGCTCAAGAAGGCGTCACAGTCAGGTCTCGGTCTCGGTTCTGTCTGCACCGGTAGCTATGTGCTTGCAAAGGCGGGGCTGCTCGACGGCTATCGATGCAGCATTCACTGGGAAAACGTCGCGGCGCTCACCGATATGTTTCCGAGAGTGCAGGTGCGACGAAGCATTTACACGATTGACCGGAATCGTTACACCAGTTCGGGCGGCACGACACCGATCGATATGATGCTGTACTTCGTGCAACGACAGTGCGGTACGGAGGTTACGGCAGGCGTCGCCGAACAGTTCATCTACGAGCGTGTCAGGAACCCCGACGACCTGCAGCGCATACCGCTGCAACACCATATCGGCAAGCAATCGATGAAACTCGTCGACGCCGTCGGACTCATGGAAGCCAACATCAAAGAGCCAATAAGCCAGATCGATCTCGCCGGTTTCGTCGGCCTGTCGCGGCGACAGCTACAACGCCTCTTCCAGAAGTACCTGCTGTGTACGCCGTCGCGCTACTACCTGCAGCTGCGCCTGCAACGGGCGCGCGAGCTGTTGCTGCAGACTAATCTCAGCCTGGTCGAGATTTCGGAACAGACAGGCTTCGTATCCAATTCCCACTTCAGCAAGAGCTACAAGGAGCTTTACAGTCATTCACCGAGTGCGGAGCGCCGCAAGGCACCGGGCCCTGTCTGAACCCGAGGGTCTTTGCTACCATTTAAGACATCGTCCGACCATGTCGGGGTCGGCAGGGATTTCCATAGGATGTATCTGAAAAAAGACACCGAACACTCCGATGCTGCCGATACGCTTGGCGGCCGCATCGTCAACGCGCGTGATTCGCAGAATCTGTCGACGGCGCAACTGGCGCGTCGCATCGGCGTCAAAACGGAAACAGTTCATGGCTGGGAAACCGACCGATCGGAACCCCGTTCCAACCGGCTGCTGACTCTTGCCGGCATACTCAATGTCAGTCCAACCTGGTTACTGACCGGCGCCGGCGAAAGCCCCGTCGAAGGTCTGGACGAGACGGAGATGATGCACATCCGGGCCTCGGTCGAGCGCATGCGGCAACAGGTGCTGACGATTGCCGATGAACTCGAGCAGCTCCAGGACCGACTCGACTCTTATCAAAGCTACCAGGATTAGCCCGGATATTGCGCCAGTTGGGGCGATGGCGCCGACTCAGGCGAGCTTCGCGCCGTCGGGTACGACACTGTCGACCGACGCGAGCACCACCTTGTTATCCTCGCGTTGAAAACCCGTTACCAGGCACTCGGACATAAACGGGCCAATCTGTTTGGGTGGAAAGTTAACCACGGCAATGACTTGCCTGCCGACCAGTTCCTCGATCGAGTACAGGTCGGTGATCTGTGCGCTCGATGAGCGCCTTCCGATGTCGGGACCAAAGTCGATGACCAGTTTGTAAGCGGGCACGCGCGCCTCGGGAAACGCCTCCGCACTGACAACCGTTCCCGCGCGCAATTCGACGCGTTGGAAATCACTCCATGAAATCTGCCCCATTCAGCTTACCTCTTCTTCGGCGATGTGCTGGATTTCCTCTTCGTACACCTGTGACGCCGTGTGTGCCGTGGCCAGTGCGTCACTGAACGCGATGTGCTGTTCGTCGGGTGCGCTCTCGCGACGAATCATGCGATGAACGACGAACCCGGCCATTGCGAGATGTACGACGCCGGTAAACGTGGAATATTTGGGGTCAGAGTAAATATTAAGTATTTACTCTGACCCCAAATATTACCATTTATCGTCGCGGTGGCCGATGCGTTCGAACGCATCGCCGATCAGCACACCGAGCTCGCGTTCCTCGCCAGCGGTGAGGTGAATGCCGGGTCTGCCATGCGCAAAGCGAAAGTTGCAGATGACGACGACGTCGCCCACGCTCCACTCCACCGGGATGCCGAAGCGATCGTATATATCGACGAATAGCTGTTTTTCGTCGCGAGTCATCTCGGTGCAATCACCAAAGGTCAGGGCTAACGGGCGTTGGTCGTACGGTAAATGCATGACGTTCGGCCAGGTATCGAACCACATCGCATCGTCTGCAACGCTGCTGTACAACACATTGCGGTCGAGCTGTGGAAAGTACTCGAAGGCAGAGACGTAATATCGCGTCTTCAACAGGCGATCGGCGCCCCATTCCACCTCCAGGCCACGCGACTGCGCAACTCTGAGGGCCTCGTGCGGGTCGTCCGTCAGCATCGATTTCTGCCAGTGGTTGTAGACGCCGATTGGCGGACGATTTTTGAAATTCTCGCGGTCCGTCAGATTGCGGTGATAGCAGAGCCCGAGCTCTTTCAACTTCTGGCCGAACTCGGTTTCCAGAATGGCATCCGTCGCCTGCAGGTTGTCGGAGACGTAGGTAGCGCCTTTGCCCGACACGGCCTTGTGGC
>Ga0209456_10000415_pt1 | contig 23228 bp, 23 predicted proteins | sample COG_11_FD_184755 | JGI IMG/M metagenome (GOLD analysis project Ga0209456, IMG submission 184755) | Pelagic marine sediment microbial communities from the LTER site Helgoland, North Sea, for post-phytoplankton bloom and carbon turnover... | ecosystem: Environmental > Aquatic > Marine > Neritic...
TTGTAACCAGACTGGCACTGGCACCCCGTAGAGGAAACGCTTCGCGCTTCCCACGGGGCTTCGCTGGTCCCGAAGCAAAACGACTACCAAGTCGTATTCGGCATCTCACTGCGTCTCGGCTGACAAGCGCCGTATCGCTGCATACAATGCCCGCGATACGCACGTCTGGTCGCGAACGCGAGCAAGCATCGGCCAGGTCGCGCGTTCCCCTTCACGGATGTGCTTCTCGAGCTCTTTGTGGGAGATGTTAGACATCGCGCGAAGGAGTGCGACCGGACGGAGGCGCGGGTGGATGTCGATGTCACCGCCGTAGGGCTGGTCGGCTAGGGAGTGGGCGACATCGATTGGGCCATAGAGGCGCGTGCTTCTCGTGAGATCGCGGGCGAGCTCGAGCTGATGGGTGAGCTGAGTTCGTAGGCTCGAGACGATGATCCCCGACACGACCGGAATCATTCCGCGTTTGCCTGTGACGCGCCGCACCGGTGCGACGTGAGGGTTGACCTGGCTGACGATGAAGTGATTGACGTTGTGCAGGCGGCTCAGGCGGCGCATGGGCAGGTCGCCTTTGAGGGAGCCATCGATCCAAGTCTCGGTTCCCATGTATGGGGCGCTTTCGCCAGACGGCAAACGTTGATGAAGCGTTGCGCCGGGGAATGCGCCTGGAATCGCCGCCGAAGCAACCGCCGCGCTATTCATCAACACGTTGGGCGTCGTGATGTGACAGAGCACCCGTGGCTTCTGGCGCTGGCGGGTGGGCGAGACACTGATGTTCACGGTGCGGCCGGTGCGCGCGTGGGCCTCTTCAAACGTGTAGTCGCCGCAGTTGTGCGCGACGACCTCCTCCAAGCGAGCCGGATCATAGACTGCGCGTTCACTTGCGGCGCGCTTGGGCGGAAGGCGTTTGATCGCATCGGTGCGAATGACCCGCGGGTTCGCGAAGAGCGCCTCGAGCTCCGCGTCGGTACGAACGGCAGTGCCGCAAGCGACCAAGGCGCCCATCGAGGCACCCGAGAGCACGTCCGGCAAGAGGTCATGATCGAACAACGCCTTGACCACACCAAGGTGAAAGAAGCCGAGCGTCGCGCCTCCCGAAAGCAGAAGTGCCGAGCGTCCAAAGATGTGCGCCGCCCGCCGGAACCCGGCCAACGTGAACGCAGGGGCGAGTCCTGTTTGATCCGGATCGGCCAAATACTCGATGCACGCGAGCGCCTCCTCATAGAATCCCTCGACGACGTGCTTGGTCCCGAGCGGCGTCACGCCATAGAGCCGTGGATCCGCCAACTCGCCAAGGTGACGGTACAGAGCCTCCCGCAACAAGGGGACGAGATCGAGCGCCTTTCCCGCCTCGCGCGTGCGCCTAAGTTCCTCGGTGTGCTCGCGCAGAAGCTCGGCGTCGTAGACCGAGGAGCGCGGCTCGGCACGCCACCCGTCGACGCCGACCCGATCGGCTGCCGTCTCCGCCTTCCTCCGCCATTCCTCGTAGCCGTCCACGCTGCTCATCTTCCGCGAATTAACCCTTCTTGAAAGGGGACTGCCCCCTATATGAATTCTGTTAACTTTTAGTTTTTTTTAGGGTTTCGAAGAAGTCTTTGCCGGGGTCGGGGGCGTGGGGGTTGAGCATGCCGCAACCTACTTGGTCGGCGGGTTCTCGGGGGTCGTCTTGTTCGGGGGAGAGGTCTGGAAGGGCCATGCCGGAGCGGAGGACTTCGATGGCGCGGTGGGTGGAGAGGTAGAGGCGGCCTTCGGATGCTAGTTTTTCGAGCAGGCCGGTGCGGTGGAGGACGTCGCGGACCGGGCCTTTGACGCGGGTGAGCACGAGCTGAACGCCTTGGGCGGCGAGCTCCTCGTCGAGCTCGGCCAAGGTCGCGGCGGCGGCGGAGTCGAGGTCGTTTACACCGGCAGCCTCGAGCACGAAGAATCGGACCGGAGTTTCTGACTCGCGGACCAAGGCTCGCACCGTCTCTTTCAGGAAGCTGACGTTTCCGAAGTAGAACTGCGCGTCGACGCGAACGAGGATGATGCCGGGAAGGGTCTCGGCGTGTGGGTGGCGCGCAGCGTTCAGGTAGGTCTGCGACTCCGGTATTCGCCCGAGCACTGCGAAGTAAGGACGTGTGGTGCGGACCAGGAACAGCAGAACGGATGCGGCGATGCCGGCGAGGATGCCCCATTGGATGCCGAGCGACAGGGTCGCGAAGAACGTGAGGACTAGCAGGTAGAAATCGGTGCGCTTGACCCGGTAGACCTCGGCCGCCCCGGGGATGTCGATGAGGCCTGCGACTGCCGAGACGATGATCGCGCTCAGGGCCGCTTTGGGCAGATAGAAGAACGCACGCGTGAACGCCAGGAGCGTGATGACGACCACCGCGCAGGTGACCAACGCGGCCAATTGCGTCCGGGCGCCGGCGCGCACGTTGACCGCAGAGCGCGAGAAACCGCCAGCGATCGGGTAGCCGCCGGTCGCGCCGCCCGCCATGTTGGCAAACCCGAGCGCGATGAGCTCGCGGTTGGGATAGATGTCGTAGCGGTGGGCTTGAGCGAATACTCGGCCGACGGAAATCGCCTCCATGAACGAGACCAGAGCGATCGTCGCCGCCGCAGGAATGAGCTGCATCAGCAGGGAAGAGTCGACCGTGGGCACGCTGAAGCCCGGCAAACCCGCCGGAACCTCGCCGACGATCGCAACACCTTCGGTAGAGAGGCCGAGCACCCAGACCGCCAGAGTGGTCGCGACGACGACGAACAACGCCGCTGGAAATCGCGGCCAGCGCTTCTTGCTCACGACCAGTGCCGCAATTGCGGAAACGCCGATCGCGAGCGTCGGCCAAGACCAACCGGAAACACTCTGGATAGCCTCCCAAACCACGCGGTGCACGTGATGGGTGCGTGGGAGCTGAACACCCAGGAGATGCCCGAGCTGACTAGCGGCGATGATGAGCGCGGCAGCCGCGGTGAACCCAGCTACCACAGGCCGCGACAAGAAGTTCACGAGGAACCCGGCGCGCAGGAACCCTAGTCCTGCTTGAATGGCGCCGACCATCATCCCGAGCGCGGCCGCGATGAGTATGTAGTTCTCGGTGCCGATCGTCGCGATCGCTCCAACAGCTCCCGCAACGAGGATCGAATCCATCGCTACAGGGCCGACGGCGAGGTGTCGCGACGTCCCGAGCGCGGCGTAGAGCAGCAGCGGCGCGACGGCCGCGTAGAGCCCGTGAATCGGCGGCAGGCCAGCAAGGAGCGCGTAGCCCATCGCCTGAGGCACCAACATCACCGCGGTGGTCAGGCCAGCGATCACATCCGGGCCCAAGTCGGCGCGGTGATAGTCACGCACCCAACCGAAGATCGGGAACACGGAAAGGGCGAAGCCCCGTGGCGACGAAGTCGCTTTACGGGGGCTCATCCGTCGATCATGGCCGCAGCCTGCTGGTCCGCCGGGCCCCCGGTGCGGCTTTCTCGGATTCGCATGAAGAGCTGATAGGCGCCTACACCGACCAACATGGCAAGGCCGAACGTCAACGCCTCATCCGAGCGCGCCCCGATCGAGGTGAACGCGGGGCCCGGACAGTAACCCCCGAGGCCCCACCCGACACCGAAGATCGCGGAGCCGAGGATGAGTCGCCCGTCGATGTCCTTGCGGGTAGGCAGCGAGAATGCCGGAGCCCAAATCGGATGTTGCCAGGTTCGGACGGCCCATCGATAGATCGGCGTGTAGACCAGGATCGCACCCACCATCACGAAGGCCAGGCTGGGGTCCCAGCTTCCGAAGAAGTCGAAGAAGCCGATGATCTTGGCTGGCTGGGTCATCCCAGCAATGGCGAGCCCAATGCCGAAGAGACCGCCCCCCAGAAAGGCCCCGATCTTGACCTTCATATCGAGCCTCCCAGGACCTCGTTGACGACGAACACAGTCATCGCTGCGGTGATCATGAACGAAATCGTGGCCACCGTGGAGCGCTTCGAAAGTCGCCCGATGCCACACACCCCATGGCCGCTGGTACAGCCGCTACCGAGCTGGGTGCCGATTCCGACGGTGAGACCGGCGATGATCAGCGCGGCAGTGGAACGCTCTATTCCGACGACATAGTCCTGCGGGAAGAAGAAGCTCCAGACGACCCCTGCGGCGAAAAGCCCCACGAGGAACATCACGCGCCACGAAATGTCGCCTGCCTCCCGCCGGAAGATGCCGCCGGCAATCCCGCTAATACCTGCGATCCGGCCGTGGAACATGAGTAGCCCGGCGGCCGCGATGCCGATCAATACGCCTCCAATCGTGGAAGCGATGGGTGTAAAAGACTCCATGGTGCTCATTCAAAGCAGCCCCGGTGCCAAACCGCCAGCCCTTTCTAATTGATGGGGTTTGCGGAGGCCCCCGAGTGCTGTTAATTCAGCGACTTAGACCGGTTTGCACCGCGCACCGAGCGACTCTCAGGAGGCCACCCATGTTACTTCGGCAACTCTTCGATCACGAGACCTGGACCTACACGTACCTCCTCGGCGACGAGGAATCAGGCGAGGCGGTGTTGATCGACCCTGTCATCGACCAGCTCGAGCGCGACATCAAGCTCCTCGACGAGCTCGGCTTGAAGCTCGTGTACACGCTCGACACGCACGCACACGCCGACCACATCACTGGCTCGGGACTTCTGCGGAAGCGCTTGGGCAGCAAGGCGGTCGTCGGGGCCAACGCAGGCACCGAGGGCGCAGACGAGTTGGTGAACGACGGCAGCAAGCTGAGGTTCGGGTCGCTCGGGCTCGAGGTGCGGGCGACGCCCGGACACACCGACGGCTGCGTGACGTACGTCACGTCGGACCACAAGCATGCGTTTACCGGCGACGCACTCTTCATTCGCGGCACTGGCCGAACCGATTTCCAGCAAGGAAGCGCAGAACGGCTGTACCGCTCGATCCACGACAAGATCTTCACCCTTCCCGATGACACGATCATCTGGCCGGGGCACGACTATCGTGGGCTGACATTTACAACGGTAGGCGAGGAAAAGCGTCACAATCCACGGGTCGGCGACGGGAAGACCGAGGGTCAGTTCGTGGAGGTCATGGACAATCTCAACCTGCCAGCGCCAAAGAAGATCGACGTCGCGGTTCCCGCCAATTTGCACTGCGGCATCGTTCCGGCCACGTCGATGTCGGGCGATCCGCTCCCGGAGCGTGGTTGGGCCGCGATCGAACGCACCTCCGAAGGAGTGCCCGAGGTCACGATCGGCTGGGTCGGAAACAACACGGGCGCGATCCGGATGGTAGACGTTCGCGAGATCGATGAAGCCGAATCCGACGGCATAATCGAGGGCGCCGAGGTGATTCCGATGGGAACAGTCGACGGAGCTGCGAAGTCTTGGGACAAGGAAGAGCCGGTGATCACGATCTGTCGCTCGGGCCGGCGGTCTGGACGTGTCGCGCTCGAGCTCGAAAAGCTCGGGTTCAAGCGCATCGCCTCGATGCGCGGCGGCATGGTCGCCTGGAACAGCCAATAGGGCTTGGCCCCGTGGCTGTCGCACGGCGGCGGCTTTACGGGGCGACAGCTATCTAGCGCTGCGCTGTCGCAGGAACCGCTAGCCAGTTTTCGATGTCTTCTGGGCGAACCGGATCACTGCCAGCGAGATAGCGCTCGAAGTGGGGAAGGCTGTCCGTGCCCCAAAAGAGCTCGTCGTCGACCATCATCGTGGGGACACCAAACACGCCAAGCTCGATCGCTTCATCGTTCGCGGTTCGAAGCCGTTGCTTGATGGTCGGCTCCCGGATGCGTTCGAGTACGCCCGGCACGCCCGCGTCAGCACAGATCTCGGAAACCACCTCCGCGGAGCCCACGTCGCGGCTCTCAGCCCACGTCGCGTCAAACAACTTGGTGACCAGGGCCAGACGGGTTTCGTCGTCCATGTCGAGGAGCGTTGCGCGTAGCGAAGGCAGCGGATTGAAGGGATGCGAAAACACCGGCACGAAGGGCACATTCAGTCGCGCCGCCGCCCGTACGCAATCTTTGAACATGTAGATCCGTTTTGGGGGGATCTCCCCCGGACCCCGGTGGCCCAAGTGGTTGAGCAATGCAGCCAGGAGAGTTGGCTTCGGCTCGACGACGAGATCGTACTGCCGCGCAAGCTCGCCGACCTGGTGCCAGGCCAAATAGCTGTACGGGGAGATGTAGTCGAAATGAAAACGAAGAACGCGAGGGGGCATGCCACTCGTCGAATACTCACGATGCGGATGGAGCACAAGCGCAAAGGAGTGCTAGCCTCCGCGCATGTTCGAGATGGCTACGGTCGTCGTGTTGGTCGTTGCTTGCTTCGTCACGGCCACGATCTCGGGGATTCTCGGCATGGCTGGGGGCGTGACCCTCCTCGGCGTGATGACCGCCCTACTCCCGGCGCCCGTCGTCGTGCCCCTTCACGGTATCGTGCAACTTGCTTCCAACTGGACGCGGACGTGGGCGTTTCGGCGTCACGTGCGGTGGTCGATCTTTTTCGCGTTCATGGTTCCCGCCGTCGCTGGCGTGGCCATTGCGGCCAACATTTGGGCCGACTTGAAGCTAACCTGGTTCCGCGCCTGGATCGGTGCGTTCATCTTGTTCTTCTTGGTGTGGCGTCGGTACAAGCCGAAGCTCCGAAATCCTCCGATCTGGTCGTATGCGTTTCTCGGATTCGCCGCGGGATTGCTGACGATCTTCGTGGGTGCAACCGGTCCGTTTCTGGCTCCGTTCTTCCTGCGCGACGACTTCGACAACGAGCAGGTCATCGCGACCAAAGCGGTATGCCAAACTTGGCTCCACCTGCTGAAAATCCCCGCGTTTTTGGCGTTGAGCTTCGACTACACGCCCTATGCGGCAGTGCTGGTGGGGTTGGTGGTGGCAGTCATCGGCGGCACCTACTTCGGTAAGCACTTATTGAGCCGGATCTCGAAAGAGCGCTTTGTCTTCTGGTTTCAACTCGTGCTTGCGATCCTCGCGGTGTACTTGATCGCGTCTACCCTCCGCTGAGGCTCAGCTCCCAAGGATCGTCACTGCCACGGTGCGCTTGCGACGTGGGCCGTCGAACTCACACAAGAAAACGTTCTGCCAGACCGACAGATCGAGCTTGCCTTCTCGAATTGGGATCGTCTCGCTCGGTCCAACGATGCCGGACTGAATGTGCGAGGCCCCATTGCCATCGATACGATCGTGGAGCCACACGCCCTTCGGGATGAGCTTATCGAGGCAGTTGACCACGTCCTCGCCGATGTTGGGGTCGTCGTTTTCTTGAATCATCAGAGCTGCCGTCGCCCCGTGAGCGTACAGCGCGCAAAGCCCCTCTTGCGCGCCTGATTGACGTACGAGCCGCTGCACCTGGAGAGTAATGTCGACGAGCTCACGCTCGCGTGTCGTCGAAAGCGTGATGGTGTCTGTAAAAAGCCTCATCGCGATCCCCGTCAGCTCCTGAGAAAATCCGTCGCCACCGAGACGAAATGGCTCGGTAACGAATGAACGTCCGGCAGCAGCATCCAACCGTGCGACCCGAACATCTGCGTCAGATACGGCGCGCTCTTGTCACGTGTAGCGAGTGCCATGCAATGAACGCCCTTCTCCGACGCCTCCCGAAGTGCTTGGCGTACGTCTTCGATGCCGTAGCGCCCCTCATAGTGGTCGTAGTCGGTCGGTTTGGCGTCCGTGAGAAGCAGGATGAGGCGACGGCGCGCACCACTGCTCTGCAAGACGTCGAGCGCGTGCCGGATGGCTGGACCGATACGGGTGTAACCGGCGGGAGCAACCGCATGAAGCCGCTGCAACCCGACGCGCGTCGAGTCATCGAACCCCTTCGCCAACAAGAAACGGCAATCGCGCCGCGTGTTGCTGTAAAACGCGCCGAGACAGAGCTTTGCCGACGTCGGCTCGAACGACTCGACCAGCACTTGGGCTGAGTCGCGAACGATATCGAAAATTCGCTTCCCCGCGACCCAGGAATCGCTCGACGAGCTTGCGTCGACCAAAATGAGCATCGCGAGCTCGGAGTCGTGAAGCTTTCTCCGCACGTAGATGCGCGGATCCGGGTGTCGGCGCGCCATCAAGGTCGCTTGGCGATCGACGAGGGCGTCGATGTCGATTTCGGTTCCATCGAGCTGACGGTTGCGCCAGCGCCGCTCGAGCTCGAGGCGTTTGAGCTCCGCTTGAAGCCGCAGCACCTCGCCGTGGAGGCGCCTGCTTGCCGACGCTACGGTCGAAGCCGGGCTGCTCGGTGGATGAAGGTGCTCGTTGACGGTGCACCAGTCCGCTCGGTACTCGCGCCGCTTGAAGTTCCACTCCGGGTAGCGGTGCGCGCGAGTCGACTCCAGCTCCTCCGCGAGGTCGGCCGTGTGTAGCCCTGCCTGGAGGTCCGCGCGATAGACAGACTGTGCGGTCTCCGTCGTGCGGGTGAGCTTGGTGAGCTCGAGCTCGTCGAGGGCCTCCTCTTGCTCGGCAAGCTGGTCGGAGCCGTCGAGTTGCTTCCTGCCGCTTTGGTACTCGGTCGCCGTGTGAACCTTCTCGAACGAATGGACAAGTGGGTTGTCACGCTCCTTTTGTGACTCCAGGTCGACATACTCGACATCGGTCGGCCGCCGGCGCATCTTGCGCTCGGTGCCACTCGGCAACGTGCTTTGTGGGTCATCGGGTGGCTCGAGGGCGGCGTTCCAAGGCGTCGGGGGAGGCATGAGAAGCCCCCACGGCGACTCGTATGCGCCGTTGGTTCTACGTCTCGACAACTTAGCCAGGGCATCTTCGAAGTCCGACGATATCTCCCTGAGACTTTGAAGCGTGTGACTTGGAGTGGCCGCATCGACGAGCTCACGCGCCACGATCGAAGCGCCGGAGTCATCGGTGATTTCACCCCGGCCACTACCGAGAAGGGCCTTGCACGCGGTCGAGAAGCACCGGGCGTCGGCGGAACGCTCATCGAATGGAAACCGGTCGGTTGCAACGCCCGCGCACCGGGCGACGAGAGGCTCTGCGCCCGGGTACCTCTCGGCAATCAGCTCTTCGACGCTCGGCATGGCGATCAGCATGGCCAACGCTCGCCGGCGGGGCGTCCACTGGCCCTCCGCCACGAACCCGAGCTCTGCTGCCGTCACGCCGATGACCACACGATAGAGATAGAACGACGCTTGATCCTCCGGATCCACCAGCCAGGCGAGGCGTTGCGGCAAGACCAAGCGCCCGGGCGCCACTCCGCCCATACCGCTGCCAGCCGCAACCTCCCATTTCGCGCCAGTGAGCAGATTGCTCAGCGTTTCAAAACGCGGGGTCAGCGATTCGAGAGCGGACTCGGCGTCATCTACTTGGCCGCCCTTGCCGCTCACTCGCCGGAACGAACGGTAGAGCCAGGCAAACGCTCGCTGGTCCCAATCCATCAGAACATCAGGTTGGCCAAGTCCTGAAGGGCTTCCAACTGTGCGTGGTCGTCGGTGATCGGTTGCACGACCGCGGCATTGCAGGCCACCCGGGGCGCGACGCCGCTCGCGATCAGCTTGGCAGCCGTCACGAGGAGCCGGGTCGAGACCGTTTCGGCGAGCTGAAGCTCCTCCATCCCGCGCACCTTGTTCGCGAACTCCACGAGACGCTTCGGCGTTCCGTTCTCGAGCTTGCCTTCATGGGCGACGATTTCCGCTTCGACCTTGGCTTCCGGGTATGAGAAACGCTGCACGACGAAGCGCTGACGCGTCGACGGACGCAGCTCCTTGAAGCCCCGTGCGTAGCCAGGGTTGAAGCTCGCCACGACCATGAAGCCCTCTGGTGCTGCGAGCGTTTCATCGAGACGATCGATGTAGAGCTCTCGACGATGGTCCGTGAGAGAATGCAACACGACGATCACGTCTTCTCGCGCCTCGATGATTTCGTCGAGATACAGAATGGCGCCCGCGCGAACTGCGCGCGTCACCGGGCCGTCTTGCCAAATCGTCTCCGCGCCCCGGATCAAGAACCGTCCGACCAAATCGATCGACGAAGTTTCGTCGTGGCACGCGACGGTGATCAACGGCAGCTCGAGCTGCGCGGCCATCGCCTCGAGGAACCGCGTCTTGCCGCACCCGGTCGGTCCGGCAAGAAGCAACGGTAGCCTCTGGCGATGGGCGTGCTGAAAGAGCTCGACCTCTCGGCCGACCGGTCGATACCAGGGTTGGTTCGTGTTCATTCTGCCGGCACAGCAGCCGCCGCGCTCGAGGAGACGGACTCCTCGACTTCGCCCACCGGCCCGCCGTACCGGATGAAGTTGTAGATGAACGCGATGATGCCCGACGTGAAGAGCGTCGCCGCCAGAATGAGCCCGATGAAGTGCACCTGAAGCTCACGCTGCACGTCGAGGAACTCCATGCCGGCTCGCCGCTCGAGGTAGACCTGCGCCACGCCAGCAACACCGAAGGCCACCGTCATGGCGACCATGCCGATGTTGGTCGACCAGAAGGCGAAGATCGCGCTGGGCGTGTCGAAGAGCTTGCGTCCGGTCAATAGTGGCAGGGCATACGTCATGATGGCGAGAACCAACATCGCGTAGGCGCCCCAGAACGCCAGGTGTCCGTGCATCGCTGTCACCAGCGTCCCGTGGGTGTACAGGTTCACTTGCGGCAGCGTGTGCGCCATGCCGAGGAAGCCAGCACCGACGAACGACATGACGCAGCAGCCCACCGTCCAGAACAGAGCGATCCGGTTTGGGTGGTTCCGTCCGCCCTTCCTGGCGAGCGCAAGGCCATAGATCGCCATTCCCAAGAACGCGAGCGGTTCGAGGGCGCTGAAGATGCCGCCGATCCACAGCCAGTAGCTCGGCGTGCCGATGAAGTAGTAGTGGTGACCGGTGCCTAGAATGCCCGACAAGAACGTGAAGCCGACGATGACGTACAGCCACTTCTCGACGATCTCGCGGTCGACGCCGGTGAGGCGGATCAACAGGTAGGCCAGAATGCCGCCCATGATGAGCTCCCACACGCCCTCGACCCAGAGGTGAACGACCCACCAACGCCAGAACGCGTCATGCGTTTGGTGGTCGGTTGGAATCATCCCCGGCAAGTACAAAACCGCCGCCATCAAGAGGCCGAAGAAGAGCACGATCGAGGTCGTGGTCATCTTGGGCGCCTTCCAGACCGTCATGCCGATGTTGGCCACGAAAAGAAGGACATCGACGACGACCAGGAAGTCGAGCGGGCGCGGAATCTCTAGGAACTTACGCCCCTCCCACCAGCCGAAGTGGAAGCCGACGATGGCGGTGACGCCGACGACAACGAAAGCAATCAGCTGCACATAGGCGAGCCTCGGCCAGTAGATCGGCCGTTCGCACTCATCCGGGATGATGAAATACGCGGCGCCCATGAAGCCCGACAACATCCACATGACGAGCAGATTGTTGTGCGAGGCGCGCGCGACGTTGAAGGGAATCCAGGGGTGCAACACGTCGAAGCCGGCGTGCGCAAACGCCATGATGAAACCGTAGACCAGCTGCAAGCTCAGCAAGAGCATGCACGTCGCGAAAAACCAGTATGCAACCTTCTGCGATTCGTACTTCATAGCCCCGCCTCTCGTTGCTTGGAGAGAAAGATGACGACTTCATTGCGCTGCTCGTCCGTAAGCCCGAGCTTCGGCATCTGGGTGCCGGGCTTCACGGCCTGCGGATCGGTGATCCACCTCATGAGGTATCCTCGATCGAAGCGGTCGCCCACGCCGTCGAGCGCTGGCCCGATGGTGCCGCCAACGCCGCCCAACGAGTGACATGCGGTGCAGACTTGCGTGAAGATCTGGGGACGCTCACCGCCGGGAATGGCGATGGCTGCGGCGGTCAAGCCGATCGTTGGCTCGGGGGGGAACCCGTTGAGGTCCATGCGTCCTATCCACTCGAAGAAGGCGATCATGTCGTTGATCTGTTCTTCGGTGAAATCGTACTTCACCATTTTGCGCTGCCCCGGATAGACGGCCTCCGGGTCCTTCAGCATCGCAGCGATGAACGCCGGCCCGCGACGGTCGTACACGCGCGTCAGCTCCGGCGCGTAGTAGGCGCCCTCGCCGAGCAGCGTATGGCACCCCATGCAATTGTTTTCCTCCCAGATCTTTTTTCCCCGCACGACCGATTCGTTCAGGTCGCCTGCGTTGGTCTGAGCCGGAATCCGCTGGAATGTGTCGACCGTGAGCCAAATGAAGACCGCGCTAAAAAGTAGCGTCCCCGACAAAAAGAACGCGCGCGCAGCAGACTTCGACAGCATGGTCACCTCCTCTCTCTAAAGACTGGCGAATGCACTTCGGAGACCCCGGTCCCCAGACAATGCGCCGGATGCTACAGCGGCCGGTCGCTACTGCAAGCGCCATTTGGCGTTTTGTGCGCCCTCGCGCAATCTTTGCGCTCAGCGGGAGCGCCCTCAGCCGCGTTTCGGCTGGAACAGGTCGGCGGTTTCCTGAACGAGGGACGCGAACACGGCTCCGAGGCCGCCGAAACGCAGGTTTGGGCTCTTTCCCTTCGCGAGGAGCCCCATCTGGGCGACGCTCATCATCGCTTGGGAGACGCCGCCCAAACGGCCGAGCCCGGGCATGACGGGGGGATCGGCCGCTCGTTCGGTGCGTCCGTCGAGCAAATCCTGCGCGACGCTCGGGTTGTTGGTGAAAGGTCGCGCCATGCCGACGACGTCTAGCGCGCCAGTCGACAGCGCGTCCGCCATGATCGACCGTGCCCGGAAGCCACCGGTCACCATCATCGGAATGTCCACCTGGGCACGAGCCTTCTTCGCGTATTCGAGGAAGAACGCTTCGCGCTGGTTCTCCACCTTGTCGAGCATCACGCGGGACTCGTAGCTACCGCCGGAGATCTCGACGAGGTCGATTCCGTCTTCCTGAAGCATGCCGAGCACGCGCATCGACTCTTCTTCGGTGAAGCCGCCACGTTGAAAGTCCGCGGAGTTGAGCTTGATGCCGATCGGAAAGTCGTCACCCACGGTTTTGCGGATCTCGCCGAGCACCGTACGGGCGAAGCGGGCCCGATTTTCGAGTGGCCCGCCCCATCGATCGGAACGCCGGTTGGTGAGCGGAGAAAGAAACTGGCTCACCAGATAACCATGCGCTCCGTGCACCTGCACCCCGGTGAAGCCGGCAGCCTTCGCAAACCCCGCCGCACTGGTAAAACCACGAATGACTTGACCGATCTCGGCTTCGTCCATCGCATGCGGCTTGCCGAACGCTTTGGCGCGACGGAATAGGGCCACCGGCTCCACGGCAGATGGTGCGCCCGGACTAGGGTTGATGTGGCGCGGCGTCTGGCGGCCTGGGTGATTGAGTTGCATCCACAGGTGATTGCCGCGCATCGTTCCAGCGGCTGCCCATTCACGAAAGCGGTCGATGTTCGACTCCGGCTTCACCGCAACGTTACTTGCTGCTTCGAGGTGAGCTTGGTCGATCATGACGTTGCCCGTGATCAGCAAGCCGGCCCCACCCGCCGACCAGCGTTCGTAAAGCCGCGCGAGCCCCCGGGTTGGTGACTGCTTCGGCGAACCGAGATGCTCGCTCATCGCCGCCTTGGCGATGCGGTTCGAAAGGCTCGCCCCGCACGGCAAGGTCAGCGAATCGTTCAGTGTCGGAGAAGTCATTTTCGGCCGAAATCGTTGCGGGTGGGGCTCGACCGCCGCGACGGAATGACGTAGATGACAGAGCCGCGCAGCGAGTCAAATGCGCCGAGGTGAGCGATGGCTTTTGCGGACGATGAACGGGATCTCGAAGGAGCAGCCAACACGCTGAAGAACTGGCTCGCCCCCAAGCTGTCGGTGCCAGCGGAAGACATCCGAATCGAAGATCTCGATGCGCCTCTGAGCACGGGTTTCTCGAGCGACACACTGCTCTTCGACCTAGTCTACACCAAGGACGGCACCGAGCACCGGGAGGGGCTGGTCGCGCGCCTGGAGCCCGAAGAGTATGTGATGTTTCCGTACTACGACGTTGGACTACAGGCACGCGTGTTGCAGCAGCTCGAAGACACCGACGTTCCCGTCCCTCTCGTGCATTGGTTCGAAGCGGATAAGTCGGTTCTCGGAGTTCCGTTTTACATCATGACCCGCGTCGAGGGACGAATCCCGACCGACAATCCTCCGATGCACGACGAAGGCTGGATCGCGGACGAACTTTCGGAAGACGATCGCAAGTTGATTTGGTGGAACGGCTTCGAAGCCATGTGCAAAGTCCACCGCCTCGACTGGCAGGGCCTCGGCTTCGACTTCTTGGCCGAACCAAAACGCGGAGACACGCCGCTCGACCAGCAGCTCGACTATTGGCAGGAATACTTCCGCTGGGGCATGGAGGCTTCGAGGCATCCGGACATCGTGAAGGCCCTCGAATACCTCGAGGCCAACAAGCCGGAGGACCAAGCTGTCGCGCTGTGTTGGGGTGATTCACGACTCGCAAACCAGATCTTCGACGGAGTCGAGTGCGTTGCGGTGCTCGACTGGGAAATGGCGCGCCTCGGCGATCCCGTCCAGGACTTGGCCTGGTGGCTCGCATCGGATCGCTGCTTCTCCGAGGGCCTGGAGCTCGAACGGCTGCCCGGCTTTCCTGGCAAAGAAGAATCGGTTGCCCGCTGGGAGGAATCCACCGGGCATCGGGCAACCAACTTCGATTACTACTTCATTCTGGCGCTCACGCGGTTCTCGATGAACATAGCGCGGGTCGGCCAGTACATGAAGCAAATCGAGATCATCGACGAAGAGAATGAATTCGATTACGAGAACCTCGCATCAATCACTTTACGCCGCGCGCTATCGGAGCTTTGAAGATGGGTCCACTGAACGGAATTCGAATCGTTGAAATTGAGGGCATTGGTCCTTGCCCGTTTGGAGGGATGTTGCTCTCCGACCTCGGCGCTGAGGTCATTCGCGTCGGCCGGCCGGAGCCGTCCTTTCTACAGGCGAACTTCGACGTGATGAGTCGGGGGAAGAAGAGCATCACGCTGGACCTCAAGAAGCCGGAAGGTAGGGAAGCGCTGCTCAAGGTGGTGGCGACCGCCGATGCGCTGATCGAGGGCTTTCGGCCGGGGGTCATGGAGCGCTTGGGGATCGGCCCGGAGGTTTGTCTCGAAGTGAATCCACGTCTCGTGTTTGGTCGCATGACGGGATGGGGCCAAGAAGGGCCGTGGGCGCAGCGCGCGGGGCACGACATCAACTACATCTCCCTGGCGGGAGCTCTGCACGGTATCGGCCGCAAGGACGAGCGGCCGACCATTCCGATGAACCTCGTCGGCGACTTTGGAGGCGGCGGCCTGTTGTTGGCGTTCGGCGTCGTCACGGCGCTTCTCGAAACGCAGAAGTCCGGCAAGGGACAGGTCGTCGATGCGGCGATGGTCGATGGCGTCGCTGCGTTGATGGCGAGCGTGTACGCCGGTATGCAGCAGGGGTTTTGGTCTGACAAGCGGGGGGAGAATCTGCTCGACTCGGGGGCGGCGTTCTACGATGTGTATGAAACCAGCGACGGGAAGTACGTTTCCATCGGAGCGCTCGAACCGCAGTTCTACAAGGAGCTGATCGAGAAGCTTGGTATCGAAGGGAGCGCGCCTGCGATGGGCGAGCACTTGAATCCGGCCAAATGGGGTGAGCTCCGTCCGACTCTGGAAGAGCTCTTTCGGCAGAAGACGCGCGACGAATGGTGCGAAGTATTCGAGGGCAGCGACGCGTGCTTTGCTCCCGTGCTTGCCGCGGCCGAGGCATTCGAGCACGAGCACAACGTCGCGCGCCGCTCGTTCGTAGAAGTCGATGGCATCAAACACGCCGTCGCTGCACCACGCTTTTCGCGCACCAAGCCGGCCAACCCGACGCCAGCCAAGGAGCGCGGCGCGGACACCGAAGAAATCCTGCGCGAGTGTGGGGCCGAGCTGCCCTAACGAGGAATCCGAGATGATTACCGACTTCGATGACTATCTGATCCACCAAGCCGCCGTCCCCATCAATCAGACCGGGATCGTCAACCGAAACGCCTACGACCGTTACTGGTTCAATGGCTTCGACAAGGCGGGCACATTCTTGTTCGAAGCCGGCCTCGGCCGTTATCCCAACCGATTCGTTCAGGACGCGCACTTCAGCGTGGCCGTCGACGGGGTCCAGCATTCGTTTCATGCATCCCGAAGAGTCCCGGACAACCCGATGGACAGCTCCGTTGGCCCTCTGCGAGTCGAGGTCGTCGAACCCATGCGGATCGTCCGCTTGGTCATCGCTCCCAATGAAACCGAGGTCGAGGGTGACCTGACCTTCCACGCCAAAGCACCTCCGGTGCAAGAGCCAAAGAATGTCATGTGGGATGGCAACAGGTTGATCATGGACACGCAGCGCTTCACCCAATACGGCACCTGGGAAGGATTCTTCTCGATCAAGGGGCAGCGCTTCGAGGTCAAACGAAGCGAGGTGATCGGCAACCGGGACAAGTCGTGGGGCATGCGCCCGGTGGGCGAGTACGAAGAGGGCGCCCCGAGCAAGTTGACCACCGACCCAGCGGTTTACTGGATTTGGTCACCGGTCCACTTCGATGGTTTTTGCACCCATTTTCTCACGCGCGAGATGCCCGATGGCCACGCGCAAGAGCTCTCGGCGTCGATCGTCAAGACCTACGGCGACGATGAAGAGGTTCCAAAAGACATCGTGGAAGCGGACGAAGAGGTCATGGCGTCCGCGACGAACTCGATCAAGTGGCGAAGCGGAACACGATGGCCCGAGGCTGCCACGCTCGGCTTCGTCAAGCGCGACCGGAGGAAGCTCGAAATCGAGCTCGAGCCGCTTTTTCGGTTCCAGATGATGGGGATCGGATATCAACACCCCGAGTGGGGCCACGCGGTATGGCGCGACGAGCTCGAAATCGGATACGAGAGCTGGAAGCTCGACGAGGTGGAGCCGGACGAATACTGCACGATCCACGTACACAACATCGTGCGCGCCAAGATGGGCGATAAGACCGGCATAGGCATCCTAGAAACCATCGTCTTTGGACGGCACGAGCCGAGCGGCTTCCAGGATTTGTTCGACGGGGCCCCGTAGCTAGAACGCGTAGCCGGCGCCGAATGAGATGATTGGGAAGGCCGTGGGGTAGAACGGGTTCCGCAAGACGGGGAACTTCAGGGACAGACCCATGAATGCGCCCTTCCCCACGCCGATCATGTACCCGCCGCCGAGGAGCAAGTTGCCATAGTTACGGCGGCCAGAGCTGATGCCGCCGGTCTTGAAGCCGGTGTTGATGATCTCGCCTTCCACCAGGACAAATAGCTGCTTAATCGGAAACAGTCGTACGAAGAGCGACCCCCCGTACGTGTGCGAGATCACCTCGGGAATCGCGATGCGATCCTTCGAATATTGGTAACGCAGCGAAACGCCCGGCTCGACGATTCGTTTGAAGATGTAAGAGACCTGCGGCGCGATCCCGACCGAGATGAAACCCGTCCCAATGCCAAACCCGATCCCACCGCCAACGCGTAGCTGACCTGGCGGCTGCTTGGGGGGCTCGACCTTCGGCCCTGGCTCGTCTGCCGGTGGCTCGACGGGTGGTGGCGGTTGCTCTTGAGGTGGCTCTGTCGGTTCTGATTCGGACTGGGGCGGCGGCTCGGTAATGATCTCGACCTCCGATTCCTCCTGCGCAAAGGCGCGCGGCGTGTCCGCATGCGCCGCGAAAACTACGGAGATGACTCCAAAGAGCGCCCCAGGCCAAGAAAGTCTAAGCACCCTTTCTTTATAACAGAAAGACGTCTTCAAGATCATTGAAGGCGGTCGTCCTCCAACGGGCCAACGGGCTTTGGCAGTTGCCGCGCCTTTTACTCGGGGCCAAGCGGGCTAAGCTTGGCGGATGAAAGACTCCGCGGTGGTGTCTCGGATTGTGCACGAGTCTTACGAGCGGGGAGCGCCCTTGATGCCTAGCGGCCATTGGTGGGAGCACCTCGACGACGATTTTGCCCGAAGGCCCGAGAAATTCGATCTTGGGCGCGCAGATCGCGTGCAGATCGGAGCTGCGGCCGCGTTCGACCATGCCGTGAGGGTGATCTTCGGCACGATGGTCAGCACGACGGCCATCCCGTTTGGCTTCAATCCGATCGAGCTTCGGCGGTCCATGCAAAACGTCGGCCTGTACGCCGAAATGGCAGAATCGGGCGATCCCACCCGCTTCTTCCACGAACCTCCGTCTGGTGTACGCGTGCGCGTCAAGGCAGGTCGGTGGTTTCCGCGTTTCGATCCCGAGGACGGCGTGTGCGAAGTGGTGCGGTTCGATAGCCCGTTCCAACCGGTCCATCCCAACCAACACAAGCCCTATCTTCGCCACGGCCGCAACCGCGTGGCCTACGCGCGCATGGTTCGGCACCGTGACGGGCCCCGGCCAACGATCGTCGCGATTCATGGGTTCACGGCGGAGGGATACCTGCTCAATGAATGGTTCTTCGCGCTTCCCTGGTTCTATCGCATGGGCTGCGACATCGCCTTTTTCGCGCTTCCGTTCCACGGGCCGCGCCAGACTCGCTTCTCACCGTTCTCGGGACACGGCTTCTTTGCGGGGGGCACATCTCGATTCAACGAAGCTGTCGCACAGTCGGTATTCGACTTCCGAATTCTCCTCAATTGGCTTCAACGCGAGCAAGGCGTCGAGCAAGTTGGCGTGACGGGGTTGAGCCTCGGAGGTTTCATCTCGTCGATGCTCGCCAGTGTTGAAAACAAGCTGGCCTTCGCACTTCCCAACGTGCCGATCATCAGCGTGGCGGATTTGGTCTTGGAGTGGCAGCCCATGGGGGCACTGATGCGTGCCGCCCTGGCGGCGTCGAACCTGAGCTCGGCGGATGCTCGGCGCCTCGTCGCCGTGAGTTGCCCCCTGACCTACGCGCCAGTACTGCCACCCGAACGCCTGATGATCGTAGGCGGCGCCGGCGACCGCCTGGCTCCTCCCAAGCATTCCCGGCTGCTCTGGGATCATTGGCAACGTTGCCGCATGTACTGGTTCCCTGGAAGCCACAGCATTCACCTCGATCGCGGGAAGTATCTGACGGAAATGGCCCGCTTCATGATGGGCCTCGGGTTCCTGCCCGAAGGGGGCGCACCGTGATCCGTGTATCGACTCTCGACGCGGCGATGCTGTACGCAGAAACCCCTGAGATGCCGATGCACACGATGGGCGTCCTCATCCTCGATCCCGAGAATCAACTGGACGCCGAACTTGGCGAAGGCTCGCCCTTTGAGCGGACTCGCAAAGTGTTCGCCGAACGGCTCCACCTCATCCCGCCATTCCGGCGCCGCATCGTTCAGGGGCCATTGCAGATCGGCGACCCCCACTGGATCGAGGACCCAGTATTCGATCTCGACAAACACCTCGTGCACACCTCGCTTCCTTCTCCGGGGGGCATGTCCGAGCTCCGCGAGTTTGTCGGGGCGTTTGCAGGCGAACGTCTCGAGCGAGACAGACCTTTGTGGAAGGCTGTGCTCGTAGAAGGTCTCGGGGGCGGCAAGCTCGCACTCGTCATGAAGATCCACCACGCCGCGATGGATGGCGGTCGAAGCGCGGCGATCGCGGGCGAGCTCATGGATACGAGTCCCGAAGGCCGAGTGATCCCTCCCCCCGGCACGCCCTGGGTTCCCGATCGCGAACCCACGATTCCCTGGCTCGCGGCAGATACGCTCCGAACGCTGGCAGGCAAACCTAGGCGCGCGGTCGAAGCTGCTACGAAAATGGCCTCGGCGGTCCGAGGCAAGGGGCGATCCGAACCCGCCCAGCCCGAGGGCCCCGACGTTTCCGACAAGGCGCCCCTATTCGAAGCGCCACCAACTCCGTTCAACGGCGCCCTCACGCCCAACCGCTCCGTCGCGTTCGCGGACGTCTCCCTCGAAGATGTGAAAGCGATCAAGCGTGCCTTTGGAACGACCGTGAACGACGTGGTGCTGGCGGCCTGTTGTGCAAGCTTGCGATCTTGGCTACGCGCGCACGGCGGCCTTCCGGAACGCCCCTTGGTCGCGACCGTCCCGGTATCGGTTCGGAATGACGGAGATCACGACGGCAACCGCGTTTCGGTGATTCGGGTTCACCTGCCTATCCAAAGCGCCGATCCCATCGAGCGGCTCATGGCCATCAACGAAGAAACAGCGAAGCAGAAGAAGCGGCATCACAAAGGTGGTGGAGGCGATATCCTCAAGAACTTCGCCGATCTCATGAACAACATCACGGTACCCTGGATTGCGACGCACGTCGTAGGCTTCTTCTCGTCGCGACACCTCGCCGACCGGGTCCCTCCGTTGTGGAACCTCATCATTTCGAACATCGCGGGCCCGCCCGTGCCCCTCTACACGACGGGCGTGCGGCTCACTCACCTCTTCCCGCTCGGCCCCGTCCAACAAGGATCGGGCCTCAACATCACAGTGATGAGCGCCGTAGACCGGCTGTGTTTCGGCGCATTGGCGTGCACGGAGATGGTCCCCGATATGCAGGATATCGCGACCGGCTTCGTAAGAGAGATCGAAGTGCTCACCAAGATGGCCGCCAGGTCAGATTCGAGCCCAGTACGAGAACGCTGACATCCTCGCCAAACATCCCGTCGACCCGAAGGCCGAGGTCCAAGTCGTGTCCGAGGGACAAATACAGGATGCCACCGGCGGAGTGCTGCAGCCAGTTGTTAGGATCGGCAGTGTACTGATTGAGGGATGCCCGATAGTACGCGGACAGCTCGCCCACGCGGCGAATGTCCACCCCTACCCCCAGGCGGGCGGCATAGTCGGACACGAACGAGCGAGCATACGCGGCGACCGAAAAATCCGCCCACATGATATCCGCAATGCGCAACACTCGGGCCTGCAGATAGCCCGCGATCTGCTCGAACTGATCCGCGGATGCTCGCCGTCGTGACACCCCACGCAGTCCGCGTTCTCACCATCGACCGGCGACCCGAGGTCGGGGTTGTGGCACGAAACACAGTCGTCTCGATAGGGAGAGTGCGCCCCGTTTTCGATTGGGAACTCGTTCTCCGGATGGTTGCCACCGGTGGCGGGAGTCCAGGCGATCGTCGTGTGGCAGTTCTCGCAAGTGGTTGGAAAGTCCGCATGGCCGGGAAAAGGGCTCCCATCGTAGTCGTCCTGGTGGCAACCGATGCAAAGCGAGGGCGTGCCTTCATAGACGGGAGGCTCCCCCACGTGGCATGACCCGCAAGCGAGCGTCTCGTGTGCGCCGTTCAACGGCCAGGTATGCATGAACGCTGCAGGTGACCAAGCGTCGTTGCTGTGGCAGCTGCCGCAGGTGTCCGGAAACCCTTCGTGCGGTGGGTTGAGCGCGTGCTGGACGTCTGCCGCGTGGCAAACGACGCAATCGGCGCTGCGAACCTCCACCTTCGCATGGTCCTGTGTGCCACCCGTGCACGCCCCGTTGAGCAGCACGAAGCTCAGCGCCCCGATTATCAGAAGTCGCGTCCTCACTCGAATTCCCTATAATAACCTAGCACCCTGAAATTAACCTGGCAGGGTTAAAAGACCGCGTATGCCCCCCATGACGCGTTGATCGGGGGGAGGACCGACGGGGGGCACAGTGACGGGAGGCACGCGGCGACGATCGCTACCGCCGACCATGGCGCCCGGCGTGAACCGAATCCCAACGTCGGTCGTGGCCTTGGCGTGCTTCCTCTCGTGGATGTGCCAGCGGAGCGTTGAACGCCAAACCGACGCTGACATCCGAGAACGCGCCGGACCAGTCCCCGTACACCAGCTCGGCGCCGAGTGCCCAGTCCAGATTGCCTTGTCCCTTGTTCCACCATTCGTAGAACAGGCTCGGCCAGCCGATCCCGGTGTTGTGCACCACCTCGGACTTCAACCGCTTCCCTCCGATTGTGGACTGCGGACCTGCAAACGCCGTACTCGACATTGCGAGCACCAACGCAACAACAGCGATGGCTCTCATCGCGACACCCCCCTGACTCTCACGGAATATCACCAACGCTCGCTTTTGTCCTCTGCTTCGATCGGCAGCATGAGGTCTTCCAGAAAGAAGGCCGCCAGGTCGTGTCTCCCGGACAAACCTGCTTTCTTGTAGACCGCCCTCGCTTGCTGTCTCGCGGTGGCTTCAGTGACCAACCGAATCTCCGCGACATCCTTGTGGCTGAGTCCTTTCAGAAGTAGCAAAGCGACTTCCTTTTCCGCGGGAGACAGATTCCAGCGCTCGAATTGATCATCGAGCGCTGCGGCGAGCCCCTCCATCAGGTCGCGGGCTTCGCTCCGCCAGCGGTTCGCCTCCGCACGAGTGACTTCCAACTGCTCAGCCAGCTCGAAGGCTTCCTTCTGAACCACTCGCGCCTGCCGGAGCGTGTGCACGAGCCGACGAGCCATGAAGATCGAGCCCAACAAGCCCACGAGCAAGACCCCCGCTTCAGCCGCGACGTGAGCCAGCGTGGTTCCCTCTCGGAGATCGGACCAAATGTCGAGCGCTGCAAAAAGGGCAACGCCCAAGAAGGCAAGCAAGACCCCTGTGAGGAGTCGGCGTTCGGAAGCAAAGGCGGAGTGCGGCATCGGATCTATCCCCCGCATGTAGCATGAGCGAGGACCAACGGTCTGAAATCATTGGCGTATGACATCTGCAGTATGGCCTCCTATCCCACTTTGGACGCATTGTGGAATCGGAGGTTGCCGTCATGGACCAGTTGTTCTTTCATCCCAAAGTAGTTCACCTACCGATGGCGCTCGCTGTCTTGATGCCATTGGTCTCCGCCGGAGTCCTCTTGGCCTGGTGGCGAGGCTGGTTGCCGCGTCGCGTTTGGGTCGGTGTCTTGTTGTTACAAGCGGCCTTGGTCGGGTCGGGCGCGGTCGCAATGAATACCGGGGAAAGAGAGGAAGACCGGGTCGAGCAGATCGTGGCCGAGGAGCGCATCGAAGCGCACGAAGAATCAGCCGAGGTCTTCGTTTGGGCGGGCGCTGCCGTGCTTCTACTGATGGCTGTGCCGCTAGTGCTCCCGGAAGGTCGGGCGCGTCAGGCGGTCTTGATTGGAGCCTTTCTTGGCACGCTGGTCGTTTTCGGTTTGGGCTACCAGACCGGGGAGGCCGGGGGCCGCCTCGTTTATCAGCATGGTGCGGCGCAGGCTTATGTCACGAATGGAGGCGTCACCGTCCCTGCTAGCGACGAGTCGCTAGAGGGGGACAGCGACAGTCACTAGATGAAGATGATCTGAGCGCCTTCGCTCATGTCCATGAAGTCCATGGCCGTGAGCACGTCCTTGACCTGCGGCACTAGGTCGTCCTTGGTGAGCTTGAACATGTCGAGGGCCATCTGGCAGCCGTACA
>Ga0209456_10000419_pt1 | contig 23194 bp, 18 predicted proteins | sample COG_11_FD_184755 | JGI IMG/M metagenome (GOLD analysis project Ga0209456, IMG submission 184755) | Pelagic marine sediment microbial communities from the LTER site Helgoland, North Sea, for post-phytoplankton bloom and carbon turnover... | ecosystem: Environmental > Aquatic > Marine > Neritic...
GATCGTCGTGCAGTTCCAGAACGTGCCGCATTCGATCTTTCCGCAGCAAAAGTATGACGTATCGCCGAACCTGCTGCGCATACGCCTGCAGCCGGACGAAGGCGTGAAGCTGTCCGTCATGGCGAAGCAGCCCGGGCCCGGCGGTTTCGATTTGCAGCAGGTCGGGCTCGACCTGAGTTTCGAAGAGACTTTCGACGTTCGATACCCGGACGCGTACGAACGCCTGCTGATGGAAGTACTCCGCGGTAATCCTGCGCTCTTCATGCGCCGTGATGAAGTCGAAGCCGCCTGGCACTGGATCGACGGCATCATCGAGGGTTGGGAGACATCGAAACAAAAAGCAGAAGCGTACGTCGCAGGTTCCTGGGGGCCGACGGCTTCCTCGTTGCTACTGGACCGCGATGGGCGCGCCTGGCATACGGATCAGGACTCATGACCGAACATCGATTTGATACACGTAACGAAGCATCGGCCGAGGCAGCCACTCGAATCGCCGAGCTGCTGGAATACCGCCTTCAACACCAGGCCCGTGCATCCTTTGTGATCAGCGGTGGCTCATCGCCGCTGGAGTGCTTTGGCGCACTCGCCAATACGACGCTCGACTGGGATCGAGTGGATGTACTGCTCAGCGATGAGCGCTGGGTGCCGCCCGATCATGCCGACAGCAACGAGAAACTGGCGCGCGAGGCGCTACTCGTTGACAAGGCGTCCGAAGCGCAGCTGCAGCCGGTCTACACCGAAGGAGTCTCTCCCGAGCAACGCTGCGATGATCTGCAGGACCCGCTTCCGGTGCTGCCGTTTTCGTGTTCCCTGATCGGCATGGGTAGCGACGGACATTTCGCGTCGCTGTTTCCGGACGCGGACAATCTCGATGCTGGTCTCGATGTCGAAAGCGGGCGTCTCTATATCCCTGTTGCGACCGCCGCAAGTCCACATCCGCGAGTCAGTATGACGCTGGCGGCAATATCGCGCAGTGACGAGATCGTGTTGTTGTTTTTCGGCGAGGAGAAACTCGCAATTTACGAGCAGGCCCGTGCGGACGCAAACGGGTTCCCAGTGTCAAAGCTGCTTCGGCAAAAACGCGCGCCCGTCAGAGTTTTCTGGGCGCCCTGACAAAGGTCTGTATGCAATGAACCCGGTCATCAAGAGTGTAACGGCGCGTATCATCGAGCGCAGCAAGCCACGACGCGACGCTTACCTGTCGCGTATCGATGCAGCAGCCAGTGATGAGCCCTCGCGCGGCGGCCTGGCCTGCAGCAACCTCGCGCACGGTTTCGCGGCCAGCGGTGCGGAGGAGAAGAAGGCACTATCGGGCAGCGTCGTGCCGAATATCGGCATCGTCACGGCTTACAACGACATGCTGAGCGCACACCAGCCGTTCTCGACCTACCCGGAGACCATCAAGAGTGCCGCGAGGAAGCATGGCGCGGTTGCGCAGGTTGCCGGAGGCGTGCCGGCGATGTGCGACGGCGTCACACAAGGCACCGACAGCATGGACCTCTCGCTGTTCAGCCGTGATGTTATCGCGCTGTCGACCGCGGTCTCGCTCTCGCACAACATGTTCGACGCGGCACTGTGTCTCGGGATTTGCGACAAGATTGTTCCAGGGCTATTGATCGGCGCGCTGTCTTTCGGCCATCTGCCCGTCGTATTCGTTCCGGCCGGGCCAATGGTGTCCGGGCTGGGCAACAAGGAGAAGGCCCGCATTCGCGAGCAATTCGCGGCGGGGGAAATTGGCCGCGACGAACTGCTCGCCGCCGAGTCGGCTGCCTATCACGCGCCCGGCACCTGCACGTTCTATGGCACGGCGAACAGCAACCAGATGCTCATGGAGTTTATGGGCATGCAGTTGCCTGGCGGTTCATTCGTGAACCCGGGCACGCCGCTTCGGGACCTGCTGACAGAGGAGGCTGTCGCTACCGTGCTTAAAATGACGAATCTCGGCGACAACTACCAGCCGCTGGCGAGCGTCATCAGTGAGAAATCGATAGTCAATGGCATCGTCGGCCTGCTTGCGACTGGAGGATCGACGAATCACACGATACACCTCGTCGCGATAGCGCGTGCCGCGGGCATCAGCATAGACTGGCAGGACTTTTCGGAGCTTTCGGAGGCGGTGCCGCAACTTTCCCGCGTCTACCCGAACGGCACGGCGGACGTCAATCACTTCCACGCCGCCGGCGGGCTCGGCTTCATGATGAACGACATGCTGCAGAACGGCCTTCTGCATGAGGATGTCAATACGATCCTGGGCCCCGGGTTGCAGACCTACTGTCGCGAACCCGTCGGAGCTGACGGCGAATTGGTCTGGTCCGAAGTGCCGTCCAGCTCTCTCGACGAGGACATACTGCGCCCCTGTTCGCGACCGTTCGGCGAGGAGGGCGGCCTGCGTCTCGTGAGCGGCAACATAGGGCGGGCTGTGGTCAAGGTATCGGCCGTCAAAGCGGAGCACCAGGCGATCACGGCGCCCGCGCGAGTGTTCTCGTCGCAGCAGGCGTTCGTCGACGCTTTCAACCAGGATGAACTGGAGCGGGACTTCGTCGCGGTCCTGTCGCAGCAGGGGCCACGTGGAAATGGTATGCCCGAGTTGCACAAACTGACACCGTATCTCGGCCTGTTGCAGAACCGGGGTTACAAGGTCGCGCTCGTTACCGACGGACGCATGTCCGGCGCATCGGGCAAGGTCCTGGCTGCAATTCACGTGACGCCTGAGGCGGTTGCCGGCGGAGCCATCGCGGCGATTCGCGACGGCGACGTCATTCAAATCGACGCCGCAAAAGGCGTGCTCGAGGTGCAGGACGCTGCCGATTTTGACAGTCGCGAGGTGGTGGTCTCTCCGCAGGCAGCGCAGACTGGCATGGGTCGTGAGTTGTTTTCCGCTTTCCGCGAACGTGCGTGCAGCGCGGAGCAGGGTGCCAGCCTGTTCGACGAGGTGCCCGTTTAGGACCGGATGCGTTGCGATCCGGGCTGTGAGAGCATAAGGCGATTGTGCAAGGGGAAGAGGCACGGCCGAGAATGAAAGACACATGCCTGTTGGTCGGTGACATAGGCGGCACTAACGCGCGCTTCGCGCAGGCCACCACCGGCGTGCCCGGGTTCCATAGCCTGCTTGAATTGCAGGTCGAGCAATTCCCGACGGCGGATGATGCGATTCGGCATTATCTCGATGAGACGGGCGCGGACAAGCCCGATGCGGTGTGCCTGGCGGCAGCTGGCCCTGTCATCGACGACACCGTGAATATGACCAACAATCACTGGGAAATATCGGCTGCCGGTATCACCGAGAGCTTCGGGACGTCGGCCGTTCGCCTGCTCAATGACTTCGGCGCGATCGCGTATTCGATTCCTTTCCTGGCCGAGGGAGACAGCGTGGCGATCGGGCCTCATGAGGATTTTCGCTTGCCGGATGGCGACTTCAACGTCGCCATTCTCGGCCCCGGCACCGGGCTCGGTATCGCCGGCCTGCGCCGGCGCGGAAATGTCCTGGTTCCGGTGACGGGCGAAGGCGGGCACGTCGGTTTCGCCCCGGAGACCGGGCTGCAAATCGAGCTTCTCAAGGTCCTGCGCGGGAAATTCGACAGGGTGTCCACGGAACGGCTTGTCGCCGGTTCGGGCTTACCCGATGTTTACGAGGCGCTCGCCCTCATACGTGGCAAGTCGGTCACGCCGTTGAGTGCCGCCGAGATCTTCGCGCAGTCGGAGAGCAACAACATCGCCGCAGAGACGGTCGACCTGTTTTTCGAAATGCTGGGCCAGGTCGCGGGGGATCTCTCGCTAACCCTCGGCGCGTTTGACGGGGTGTATGTTGCCGGCGGCATCGCCAAGCGCTACCCCGCGAAACTCAAGAAAAGCCGCTTTCGCGCCGCGTTCGAGAGCAAGGGGCGCTATCGCCCGGTACTCGAGCGCGTCGCGACGCGGCTGGTTACTCATGAACAGCCCGGCCTGCTCGGCGCGGCCTACCTGGTACTCGAGCTCGTGTCCTGAGCGCTGTCTTCGGCGCGTGGAACTGACGTTATGCCCTCGGAGTGGCGCGGAAACTGCTCCGCGTCGATGGTCTCCAGGTAGCCGTGCCAGGCCGCGTAGCCGATGATCGGCACGATTGCGATGAGTCCTGTGAATGCTGTAACGACGCCAAGCACCAGCAGGACGACGACGAGGGTCAGCCAGACGATCATCGCAAACTTGTTGCGCAGCACGGCATTGATCGATGTCACGATGGCCGTAATGCTGTCGACGTCGCGGTGCATGATCATCGGCAGCGAGAACGCGCTCGCCGAAAACGTGACGGTGGCAAACACGGCGCCGACCATCGAGCCGAATCCGAGGTAGTTGATCCACTGCCGGATCGTGATATCGCCCTCGGTGGGGAAAAACACGGTAACCATGACGGCCGCCCGTGCCCACAGGAGGAAGATGACCAGTAGCGCCAGCGCGAAGATCATCTCGTTGCCGAAATGGCGCTTGAACGCGGCACGGAGGCTGCGCACCATGAGCGGATCCTGGCCGCGTTCGAGCTGGGCGCTGATGGCATACAGCCCGATGCAGGTGAGTGGCGCGAGGAACACGAATCCGCCGAGCATCGCGAACATGAACCACTGGCTGCCGCGGAACCAGGCCAGCAGGCAGACGACGCCGATCATAAGCGCCACTGCGAGCCCGTAGGCGAGACTCTGCCGCGGTGCCTGCATGAGGTCGGAGACACCGAGCCTGAGCCAGCGAAACGGTGCCCAGGGAGACAGTATCCTGCAAGGCGCGACAAAAGGCAGCTGGTCGCGGTCGGTTTGGGCCTGTTCTACGTCTGTCATCATCGTTCCCCCCATGACGTCTAACGCGTCCTCATGATCCTGCATTTCGCGGACGCTGGCAATGCGGTCGACTGCAGTCCCTCTCGCGAGGAGTTTTCCCGCTGCGACAAGGACTTAGCGGTATGGTGCACTGCGTCACGCCCGGCGTTCTCCGGGATTCGTACACTCGGGCGCAGGACTGTGGATCTTTTGCCGGATTACCGCCCATTTTATGTCAAATCGCCCAAGCTCATTGCCCTTGCAGACAAAGGTCTCGCTGACGCTGGCCGTGCTGATTGGCACGTTCATCGTGCTGAGCTATGCGATTCTCGATGCGGTCATCAAGCCGGCGTTCGAGGACCTGGAACAATCCGCCGCCCAGGTGGACCTGACCCGCGCCGAGATGGCGATCAGGACGGACATAGAGAACCTCGAGGCCATCACGGCGGACTGGGCACCCTGGGACGATATCTACTATTACGTGCTCGGCGAGTACGCGGGTTTCAGGAAGTCGAATCTCGATCGGCCGACGCTGACCAACCTGGGGCTGGACTTCATGGTCGTGTACCCGCTCAAGGGGGACTTTCTCTGGGGCCAGGTTCTCGTCGGCGATGTGGAGAGAGATCCGCGCGAACTGGCGATTCTCGACCCCGGTCACCACTCCTATCCCGCACTGACGGCGCACCCGGATGCGGATAGCCGCACGGTGGGATTTATCAGTACGGGGCTTGGGCCGATGATGATCAGTTCCCGGCCTATCCTGCGCTCCGACGACTCGGGACCAATCGCCGGTGCGCTGATCATGGGGCAGTTTCTGAACGCAGAGCGTCTCGCCAGGCTGCAGGACCGCACCGAGGTCGACATGCACTGGGAATTCGCGGGCTTCGGCGATGAACCCGCAGCGCCCATCCAGGCCGTAGGTACCGTCAGGCAGGAGGTGTCCAGCGACGCGATCTCGGGCAGCAAAGTTCTCGCCGACATCCACGGTTCGCCTTTCCTGATACTCCATGTAGACACGCCGAGGAGTATTTCGAGCCTCGGCGATCAGACCATCAACGCGGCCTTGTTGTTCCTGGCCGTCTCCGGCGTCCTGGTCACGGGTTTTATCTGGTTCATGCTGCGCGGCACGATCCTGAGGCCTATCGAGCGGCTGGCGGCACACATTGCCGAAATACGTACGAGTGGCGACCTCTCGCACCGACTGGATGCAAGTCGCAATGACGAGATTGGCGCCCTGGCAAAACAGTTCGACGACCTGACGGACGAGGTTCATGACGCCCGCCAGGCGTTGCTCGACCAGTCATTCAAGGCCGGCAAGGCCGACACGGCGGCGGAGGTGCTGCACAACATCCGCAACGCGATGACACCGATGATCAATGGCCTCGAGCGGCTCAGGAAGTCGTTCAGTGCAAGCGAGAAACTGCGCGTCCCGGAGGCGACCGAGCAACTTGCGGACCCGGACTGCCCACCCGACCGTCGAGACAAGTTCCTGCAATACGTGAGCGCGTCATTCGATCACATCAGGAACGTCGGCGCCGAAGCAGCCGACGATCTCAGTATTGTCACCAAGCAGGCACGTCAGATTGAGGGCATTCTCGCCGACCAGGAGCGCTTCGCGAACATTGCGCCGGTCACAGAAAATATCGGCGTTGACGACGTGCTCGACGAGGCGGCACACGTCATACCGAAACGGGCTAAACGCGATATCGAAGTAGAGATATCCGAAAACCTGTCCGACGTTCGCGTCCGCGCTCATCGCATCGGCCTGCTGCAGGTTATGGGGAACCTGATGCTGAACGCCTATGAATCGATCCAGCGGTGCAGGAAGGCGGACGGGCGCATCGTTGTCGATGCGTCACCCGAATTCGTCGACGAGACACCCATGGTGCGCGTAACGATTCGTGACAACGGCGGCGGCTTCAACAAGAACACGGGCGAGAGAATTTTCCAACGCGGATTTACCTCCAAGAATGAGGACAGTTCCACCGGACTCGGGTTGCACTGGTGCGCCAATGCCGTCGCCGGCATGGGCGGCCGCATCGGCGCCGAGAGTCGCGGCCTCGGGCAGGGGGCCGAATTTCATGTGCTGCTACCGGCGGCACGAGGAGGCTGATCGTGTATACGTTAAGAGGCCAGGAATATATTCGCGTGCTCGTTGCCGACGATGACGAACACGTGCTCGACTGTTATCGCGAAGCGTTTTCCGATGACGAACCGACCAATCGCATGCGCGCGCTCGATGAACTCGCCGCGGAACTGTTCGACCCCGAGCAGGACATTGACGAGCAACCGAAGTTCGACATTGTCGCCTGCAGCCAGGGGGAGGACGCCATCAGCAAGGCCGAGGCGGCGGCAGAACAGGGGAAACCTTTCGACGTCGTTATTCTCGACGTACGCATGCCTCCCGGTATCGACGGCGTCGAGGCCGGAAGCCGGATCCGCCGATTCGATTCCGATGTCGAAATCGTCTTTGTCACAGGGTTCTCGGACATTCCGCTCGAGGAACTGCGTCGCCGTGTACCGCCACCAGCGCGTCTGCACTACTTCAACAAGCCACTTTCGTTCAGCCAGCTCGCTGAGGATGTTGTAACGATGGTTCGCTCTCACTGACAGGATATGGAATGAACGACCTGGAACCCAAACTGACCAACCGCGTTCTCGTCGTCGACGACGATGCGATGCTGATCGGCGAATACCTGCGTTGCCTGGGCGAGGACTTCGAGCCGGACAGCGTGACGACAACGCTCGGCGACCTGGAAAAGGTGTTGTTCGGCGAAGAAACCGACGAACGCGGCGCCGTTTCGTTCGAGGTGCATTCACGCAACCAGGGCGAGGCAGCTGTCGAAGCGGTAAAACTCGCGACGCTGAAGGGTGAACACTTTGCCATCGTGTTCCTCGATATCCGCATGCCTCCCGGGATCGATGGCATTGAAGCCGCGAAGCAGATTCGCGATATCGATGAGAACATCAATATCGTGCTGGTTACAGGATCACTCACTGCCGACCCTGACAACCTCGCGCAACAGGTCCCACCGGCTGACAAGATCTTCTTTTTCAAGAAACCTTTCCATGCGGTCGAGTGTCGTCAGCTCGCCGCAGCCCTGTGTGGCAAGTGGCACGCCGACGCGGCTCTACGGCGTGCCAATGATGACCTTGAAAGACGCGTGGAAGCGCGCACGGCAGCGCTCCACAAACTGGCCTACTACGATCCGGTGACGCGCCTGCCCAACCAGTTGCTGCTGCTCGAAGAACTGCAGCGCCTGATCCAGCAGGCCGAGAAAGAGGAGGGCGACACCGTCGCCGTGCTGCTCGACATTGATCGCTTCAGTTTTATCAACGAAACCATGGGCTACGACTCGGGAACCGAGTTACTGCGTTCGATCGCCAATCGGCTGAGCCGCACATTCTGCGACCAGCAAGGCAGTAACGATGCGATCGTGGGTCGTTTCGGATCCGACGAATTTGCCGTCCTGATGCCGGGTGTGGATTCCGATACCGGCATCAGCGAGCTGGCCGAGGACGTCAAGCGGCTCGTGGAAGAGCCCTTCCTGATCAATGGTCGGGACCTGTACCTGAAAGCCAGTATCGGCGTCGCCTGGCACCCGGTGCACGGGCGCGATGCGAAGTCTGTTTTTCGTTGCGCCGAAGCCGCATTGCATCGTTCGATGCGCAGCCTGGATCACGCCATTACCTACTATCACAGCGAAATGCGCTTCCGCGCAAGGCACAAGTTCGACCTGGAGGCAGAGTTTCGCTACGCAATCGACAGCGGGCAGATACTGCCTTATTACCAGCCGCAGCAGAGTACAGGCAGTGGCGACCTGGCGGGAGTCGAGGCGTTGGCACGCTGGATCCGCCCCGACGGCTCGCTGGTCCCTCCTTCCGACTTCGTGCCGCTCAGCGAAGAGATGGGCATCTCGGACGTGCTGTTCGAGACGATCATGAACAAGGTCGTTGGCGACGTCGCGGTGTGGCGAAGGCAGGGTGACTGGAACGTCCCGGTCAGCGTCAACCTGTCCGCACACCAGCTCCGGAACCGCGACCTCGTGAGCCTGATCCAGGGTATCCTGGAACGGGCGCAGGTAAGCCGGGAACTCATCAACCTCGAACTGACCGAAACCGTCCTGCTCGAGGACCTGACGATCGCACAACCCGTGCTGAACGACCTGTCTGCATACGGCGTCGGTATTCACATCGACGACTTCGGTACCGGCTATTCATCGCTGAGCTATCTCGCGCAGCTGCCGGTACAGACGCTGAAAATCGACCAGAGCTTCATTGCCAAGCTAACGGACTCGGATACAACGACGCGCGTCGTGGAAGCGATCATCGCGCTGGGCAAGGCAATGGGACTGGAGGTCGTTGCCGAGGGGGTCGAGACCGATCAGCAGTACGCGATCCTGCGACGGCTGGGCTGCGATATCGTGCAAGGCTATTTCATTGCACGACCCATGCCGGCCGATCAGCTGATGATCTGGAGCAGTGGCTATGTCGACACGCAGAGTATCAAGCACGGCACGACCGTGATCGACATCGACAAGGTTCGGAACTAGGGCGCCTGCGAAAAAAAACGCGTACAGCCGGAGCTGTACGCGTTCTATTCAACGAGCCGTAGCCCGAATGGGTCGTTGCCTAGCGGTCCGTAATGCGCAAAACGACGCGCCGGTTTTGTGCCTTGCCCGCAGACGTCGAGTTATCCGCAATCGGCTGCGATTCACCGTAGCCTCGTACCGTCATGCGATCCTCGGCAATACCGTTGTTGGCGAGGTAGTCGTGCACCGTTGTCGCCCGGCGTGCCGACAGGCTTTCGTTGTAGTCGGCGGCGCCGTCGCTGTCGGTATGACCCGAAACCTCGAACTTGATCGTCGGGTTCTTTTTCAGGGTGGCAACTGCATCATCGAGGACACGTGTCGCGCCTGGCAGCAGTCGATCCGAGTTGCTCTCGAAATTGACACCCTGCAGCGTGATTTCCTCCTTGATCTCACAACCCTTGATGTCGACCTGTACGCCGGGCGCACTGTCCGGGCACTCGTCGAGCCGGTCCACGACGCCGTCGTTGTCGCCGTCGAGTTCACAGCCGTTAGCGTCTACCGTGGCGCCGGCGGGCGTGCCCGGGCACTTGTCCTTGTCGTCGGTCACGCCGTCGCCGTCGCTGTCGAGCGGGCAGCCATCGGCATTGACCGAGACACCCGCAGGCGTGCCAGGACACTTGTCCCGGGAGTCCTTGACGCCATCACCGTCGCTATCGAGTTCACAGCCGTAAGCGTCGACGGTTGCGCCCGCTGGTGTGTTGGGGCAACGATCCATGCCATCGGCAACGCCGTCGCCATCACTGTCAACGAACCTGGGTGTGCCTTCACCGAAAGGAATTTGCAGGCCGAGGCTGAACAGATTGTCGGAGAGGTCATCGGGCTCCGAAGCCGATTCGCGCCGATACCGCCATTCCCCGCGTATCGCGACGTTGGAGGCGAACGCGTCGAACAGGAAGCCGATGCCCACCGAGCCCATCAGGCCATTGTCGTGGTCGGTCGCCCCGGCCGGGTCAATCTTGAGATAGCCGATGCCGCCGTGCACGTACGGGCTGAACTTCTCGCTGCGGCGAAATACGCGCTGCAGATCGACGCCCAGGCCCGTGTGATCCTGATCGAGACCGCCGTCGGCATTCATGACCGCAGCCGATATATAGGCCTCAAAGTTCCAGTTCTCGTGGATCGCGTAGCCAATGCCAAACTGGCCACCACGGAAGCCGTCGTCGACATTGCGGTCTTCATCATCATCGATGTAGGACCCCATAACGGACAGGTAGCCCTGCCCCGCCTCTGCATCGGCCAATGCGCTTTCGGTCCCCATAAACGCGATAAAAGTCGCTGCGACAACGCATGTGAAAGTTCTCATAGGTTTGACTCCATAGGTTTTTTCCCTGACTCCGTTACAGGGCGTAACGTGTAAGGATGGAAGCATTATTTATATTCAGTTATTCGCGGCTTGCCGCGATTCTATCACCTGTACCGCTCTTTGTGTGCAACGATCTGGAGAGTGGTCGCAGCATGTTTCGCGGCGTATTTGGTGCTATAAGGACTTCCCGGTAGAAGGAGAACAGCGATGAGTGTTGCAAAAACATCAGAAATCACGGCGTCCTCTTCGAAGAGCTTCGAGGATGCCATCCAGAAGGGTATTCGCAAGATGAGCGACAGCGTGGACAATATCGAAGGCGCCTGGGTCAAGGAGCAAAAGGTCATTGTCGACGACGGCGCCGTCTCATCCTATCGGGTGACGATGAAGGTCACGTTTATCGTCAAATAAATCAGATACTTGAAGAGCAATAAATCGGAGGAACAGGAAATGCCTGGAAAATTTGAAGTGTATAAGGACAAAGCGGGCGAATTTCGCTTTCGGCTAAAAGCGGCCAATGGCCAGAATATTCTCAGCAGCGAAGGCTACAGCTCGAAGACCAGCTGCATGAACGGCGTCGAGTCGGTCAAGAAGAACTCGCAGACCCCTGATCGCTTCATCAAGAAGACGACGGCATCGGGTAAGTTTCGCTTCAACCTGACGGCTTCCAACGGCCAGGTCGTGGGAACGAGCCAGAGCTATGCCTCTGAGTCGGGTTGCAATAACGGCATGAAGAGTGTCGCCACCTGCGCGCCCGGCGCCAACACAGACGATCAAACCTGATCTGCAGGTTGCCCGACGGGTCCGGTAGCGCCCTCTGCGGGTTCGCTACCGGACTTGTCTCCGCCGCCATAAAGCTGAGCGGCATCCACGCCCCACTGCGTAATCACGGTGACGGTATCGGCGACGGAAGCGTCGATACGCTGCACCTTGTCCTTTGCAACGATGAACAGGTTGCCGACTGTTGCCACTGGCGCCGTCGGCACGAATACCGTGCACCGGCCATCCGGTAAAGACTCGACCAGGTAACCCATGGCGCGAGTGCCCGAGTCGTAGAGATCGATTTCCACAGGCGCGAACTGCTCGCCGTCGATCCCGGCAAACCGCCGGGTAAGGCTCGAAATCGCGCCGTACATCGGTATGCGTTTCGCCACATTGCGCCCGAACCAGCGCTTGACAGCATCTCCGACACGCGTGCGTACGACGAGCCCCGTAACAAAGCACAGCCCGACGAGCGCCAGCAGCGCAATCGCCGACATCAAGAGCGCATCGTCGATGCCGATACCTAACCAGGCGAGCGCCTCGTTGGCCACGGACAGCAATCCGAGCATCAACTGCCCCAGCACGAACAGGACAATCGCGATAGGCACGATGACGAGCAGCCCGCCGAGCGCGGTCGTCTTGAGAAAGTCAATGAATCGGTTCACTGCTGGATCTCCTTCGGTAGTTTGACAATAACCATCAATCCGCGACGCGCCTGTGTCAACCAATGCAAGGCACGGCCGTTGTTCGCTATGACAACGTAAGGAAACGAGGAGACACATCATGGAATTGAGGAAACTGACTTACATCGTCGCTGCCGGCCTGCTGCTGAATGGGACGGCCTTCGCCGATGCCGGTGACCGGGTCGAACAGCGCTTTGACGAGCGCGGCGACCGCATCGAGGACCGGTTGGACGCGAGGGGTGACCGAGTCGATCGGCGCCTCGACCGGAAATCGGCGCGCGCCGGGGAAAACGGCCGCGAGCATCGTGCCGAACGACTGGATCGCCAGGGCGACCGTATCGACAGGAAGCTCGACCGCCGTGGCGAAAGGGCCGATCGGCGAAACGACCGTCGAGGGCAGCGAGCGGATAATCGAATCGACCGCCGACAGCAGCGGCGCGGTAAGGACTAGAATCGCAGCCAGGAAACCGGCGGTAGCCAATACCGCCGGTTTTTTTGCGCGCGGCCTGCGCCTCCGTTAGGCTCCGAATACCAATATTGGTAAACAGGCCCCACAAGATGTCCAAACGCGGTTGGTCGATAGACTCGCTCGTACTGATTTTCTCGTTTATCGTCGTTGCCCAGTTGCTCTCCTATGCGATTCCGCACGGTGGCTACGAGCGCGCCCCGGCACCCGGAGATGCATCACACACCGTCGTCGTCGCCGGCACCTACGAAGCCTTCGTCGGTGAACAAAGCACCACCCTGCCGCCCTGGCATTTCCTGATGGCGATTACCGACGGGCTGGCGAAGGCGCAGGGCATCATCTTCCTGATCTTCCTCGTCGGTGGCGTCATCCAGATCCTGAGGAACACGGGCGCGATCGATGCAGCGCTGCATGGCGCCGTGCATCGACTCGGCAAGACTCCCTGGCTGTTGATCGGTGGCTGTCTGCTGATGTTCAGCATCGGTTCGTTCACGATCGGTATGGGCGAGGAGTACGTCCCGCTCGTCCCTATCATCGTGACGATGAGCCTCGCCATGCGCATGGATGCTATCGTTGCGATGGGCATGGTGTGGATTCCCTACGGCATCGGCTGGGCCTGTGCCGGGATCAATCCGTTCGGCGTCCTGATCGCACAGAATATTGCCAACGTGCCGCTGACCTCGGGTTGGGGTTTGCGGCTCGCAATGATGTTCGTATTCCTCGTCGTCGCGTTTCACCACATCTACCGCTATGCGATGCGCGTCCAGAAACACCCGGAAGAGAGCCTCGTCGCCCATGTCGACTACAGCGTTGGCTTCCAGCCACCGGCCGACCTGAGGTTCAATGGACGCAGGATCGGCGTTCTGAGTGTTTTCGTGCTTGGCCTGGTCGGCTTCGTGTGGGGCGTCTCGGCGTATGGATGGTACATCCCCGAACTGAACGCGATATTCCTCGGTATCGGACTCGTCGCTGCCGCGATTTCCCGTATGTCGGCGGGAGAAACCAGCCGGGCATTCATCGAGGGCGCTGCGGCGATGACGCCGGCCGCGCTGCTGGTCGGTTTCGCCCGTACGATCGAGGTCGTGCTGACCGACGGGCAGATCATCGACTCGATCGTCTTCCACATTGCGGGCGTTCTCGAGGGATTGCCGGCCGAAGCCTCGGCGATTGGGATGCTTTGCGTGCAGACGATCTGCAACTTCTTCATTCCGTCGGGCAGCGGCCAGGCGTTCGTTACGATGCCGATCATGTCGCCTCTGGCCACGCTGACCGACGTGCCGCAGCAGACGGCCGTGCTGGCCTACCAGTTCGGTGACGGCTTCACGAACATGATAGTGCCGACCAGTGCGCTCGTCATGGGCGCGCTGGCGCTTGGCAAGGTGCCTTACTCTGCCTGGTTCCGCTTCGTCGGACCGCTGCTGTTGAAAATCTTCGCGATCGCCGCCCTTTTCCTCGTGCTATCGATGCACATCGGTCCAATGGTGGGATTCACGAGCTGATCGGGCCTAGCAGCGCCGATACCATGTCACGCGCTCATCGTCGGCTTCGGCCGTCATCGAGCCGTTGTTGCAGAGGTAGTTGAGGTGCGCGACGGCTTCGCCCGTCGCCATGATGCGATTGTTGTCGTCGATCTTCGATCTGTATATCGACGAGAACAAGTCCGTAACGCGCTGCGGTTTCGCGCATAACTCGAGCAACTGATCGAGCCGCTCCTCGTGTTCAAGCGCCATCTGCCGCAGGCGATGATGCGCACCTCGAAACGGCTTGCCGTGCGCCGGCAGGACCAGCACATCGGCCGGCAGCCTGGTTCTCAGCGCGTCGAGCGACGAAAACCAGCCGCCAAGCGGATCGGCGAGCGGTTCGGTCGGCCAGACACTGACGTTTGGAGAAATGGTTGGCAGTAGCTGATCGCCTGCGATAAGAATGTTGCGCTCCGGGTCGTAGAGGCAGACGTGTTCAGGGGAATGTCCGCGTCCGACAATAACTTCCCAGCGAGAATCGCCGAAGCAGATGCTGTCGCCGTCCGACATTCGCTTGTAGGCCTCGGGGAGTGCGTGCACGAAACGCCCAAACATCCCGAAGCGCTCCTCGTAGGTTTGTAGCTGCCCGGTCGAAAAACCAGCCGCCTTATAGAAGCGAGTGCCTTCCTCGGGCGCGGGTTTGCCGGTGTCCGCGGTGAGGACGCGACACAGCAGGTACTCGTCCCGGCTCATCCACAAATCGACGTCGAAATGTTCCACGAGCCAGCCTGCACAGCCAGCATGGTCCGGGTGCAGATGCGTGGCCACGACGTGACTTGCCGGGTCGCCACCCATCGCGCCGCTGAACGTCTGCTGCCAGACTTTGCGGGTATGGCGTGTGTCCACGCCTGTATCCACGATGACCCATGACGAGGTGTCGCGGATCAACCAGAGGTTGATGTGATTCAGGGAGAACGGCAGCGGCATGCGTAACCAGAGCATGTCCTCGGCGACATTCATCGTCGCGCCTTCGGCAGGCCGCCCGTCGAACTCATAGCGGATCTTGTCCATACAATGATGTTCGCACGATGCCGCCTGCATTGCGCTATGCTGCCGAGACTAATTGCCCCCGGGGCGGGATTTGCCCAACAAGAAAGTATTGCTGCGCTTCATACTGCCCTCGTCACTGGGTGTTGCGATCTTCCTGGTGCCAGTCACCTGGAACGGGGAACTGACGATCGGTATCGGCATCATCACGCAATGGGTAAAGGCGTTGATGGGCGAATACGGTGTTGAGATCGTCGTGTTTCTGATGGTGCTGACGAGCGTCATGACATTCCTCGCCTCGGTGCTCAAGCTGCGCCTGGTTCGCGACAGCGACTGGTTTGGCGGTTTATTCGATGTGCCATTGAACTGGTTTCTTGTGCGCCTGGCCGGTGCGGTTTTTGGCCTCATGTACCTGTTCCAGGCAGGTCCCGCGCTGTTGTTGTCCGAGGAAATCGGTGGCGCCGTCTACAGGGATATTGCGGTCAACGTCGTCGCCGTCTATATCAGCGCCTGCCTGCTGCTGCCGCTCTTGACGGATTTCGGTTTCATGGAGTTTGTCGGCACGCTGGCACGGCCGTTGTTCCGCCGCGTATTTCGTTTGCCCGGACGCGCCGCGATAGACGCAACCGCATCATTCGTAGGCGCCTCTTCGATCGGTCTGCTGATTACGATCGGACAGTACGAGCGAAAATTCTACACGGCGCGTGAAGCGTCGGTGATAGCGGCGAACTTTTCGGTTGTGTCCATCCCGTTCTCACTTGTAGTGGCGAATGTGTCGGGAATCGGCCAGCTGTTCGTGCCGTGGTACGCGTGCGTCGTCCTGACCTGCATCGTCGCAGCCGTAATAACGCCGCGCCTGCCGCCGCTGTCGCGCAAGGCGAACGAATACATTGACGGTTCCCTGCCGGCGGGCTGGGCTGTGGAAGAATCCGGGTCCCTGCTGACCGAGGCGTGGGACAAGGCCATCGAGCGCGCCAAGACTTCGCCGGGCGTGATTGATTACTTTGCGATAGGTGCCCGCAACCTGATGTTCTTCCTGTTCTCGGTTGTCGCGGCTGCGATGGCGTTCGCGACGATAGCGGCTTTACTGACGTTCCACACGCCAATCTTCGAATGGCTGGGATACCCGTTCATTGCCATGCTCGAATTGACGGGCTTGCCCGAGGCAGCGAATGCCGCGCCCGGCCTGTTCGCGGGCTTCGTGGATCAGTACATGCCAGCCGTTGTCGCGAGTAGCATCCACGCCGAACGGACCAGCTTCGTGTTGGCGGGCTTGTCCATCTGCCAGCTCATCTTCATGTCCGAACTCGGCGTCATTATCCTGCGATCGAGACTGCCGCTGGGCTTTCGGGATCTGGTTGCGGTCTTCCTGTTGCGCACGATCATTGCCGTACCGATACTGGTCGCGGGCGCTAATCTCATCGTCGATATCTAGTCAGGCGGCGGCGCGATCGTCTGCAACCAGCGCGAGCTTCGTCGCGTCTATCTCATTGCGCACGTCGTGAACTGACTCCTCCTTGACCGGGCCGTATCCTCGTATGTCCATGTACTTGCCAATAAGCTCGGCGACCGCGTCAATGTTGGCCCCGCTCAATACCGTCAGCAACTCTTCGATGTTCGTCTCGAACTCCTCGATCAATTTTCGCTCCATGCGTCGTTCGGACGTGTAGCCGAAAACATCGAACGCCGTTCCGCGCAATCCGCGCAGTGCCGCGAGCAGCCGAAACACAGGCAGCATCCACGCGCCGAATTCCTTCTTGACGGGCCTGCCGCGCGCATCGCGTTTGCCGTTCAGCACGGGTGGTGCGAGGTGGAAACGGAGCTTCGCTTTCGCGCCGAATTCCGTGGCAATCGAGGCCAGGAAGTCATCGCGCGTGTGCAGGCGGGCGACCTCGTACTCGTCCTTGTAGCTGAGTAGCTTGAAATAGACCCTGGCCGCCGCACGGCTGAGCGCATCGCCACTGGAGACCGCTGCCTCGGTGGTACGAACTCGTTCGACGAGATCGCGGTAGCGATTTGCGAGCGCGTCGTTCTGGTACCCGACCAGGAATTCGCTGCGCCGCTCGATCGTCTTATCGAGAGTTTCTGCAGCCTGCGGCCGCGCACCGACGAGCAATTTGTTCACCGCCTCGGAGTTCGCCGCTGCGATCCGTCCCCAGGCGAAGGCGCGCTTGTTCTCCTCGATCTTGACACCGTTCAGTTCGATCGCGCGCAGTAGCGCCTGCATCGATACGGGCACGAGGCCAAGTTGCCAGGCGCAACCCACCATCAATACGTTGGCGTAAATCGTGTCGCCCATGAGACGCTCGGCGAGCTGGTTCGCATCAATCGTCTCCAGGTAAGACTCGCCGACGGCTGTCGCAATTGCCGCAACGCGATCGCTCGCCCTCAAACTGGCATCGCGATGCCTGATGAAATCTCCCGTCAACATCTCGGCCGTATTGACGAGCGCTCGCGTGTGATCCTTTTGGTAGGTAATCGACGCTTTCGGGGACGAACTCACGACCAGGTCACAGCCGATCAGCGCATCGGCGCGCGCAGGTTCGATCCTCACCTGGTTGATGTCCGACGGTTGCCCGGCAATTCTCAGGTAACTCAAGACCGGTCCGAATTTTTGCGCGAAGCCCATGAAGTCGAGTTCAGATGCGCCTTTGCCCTCGATATGCGCCGCCATCGTGATAAGTGCGCCGACCGTGATTACTCCCGTACCGCCGACGCCCGTGACAAGCAGATCGTAGCAATGATCGATACTCGGTATCGCCGGGTCCTGCAGAGACTTCTCCAGTGCCGCGAAGTCCTCGTCGCTCGCAGAGCGGGCAGTGCTGCGCTGTACGTCGCCTACGACAGTAACGAAGCTCGGACAGAACCCGTTGAGGCAGGAGTAGTCCTTGTTGCAGCTGTGCTGGTCTATCTGCCGCTTGCGACCGAACGGCGTCTCCTTCGGAATCACGGACAGGCAGTTGGATTCCACCGAACAGTCCCCGCAGCCTTCGCAGACAAGCTCATTGATGACGACGAACTTCCTTGGATCCTCGAGCTTGCCGCGCTTGCGGCGACGCCGCTTTTCGGTCGCGCAGGTCTGCGCGTAGATCAGCACCGTGACGCCCGGGATCTCGCGAAGCTCGCGCTGCACGGCATCCAGTTCGCGCCGGTGCGATATCGTTACTCGCGACGGAAAATCCTGGCGATCGAAATTCTCGGGTTGGTCGGTGACCAGTGCGATGCGTTCGACGCCTTCCGAGCGCACGGCGTGGGCGATGCTCTGCACCGAGATCGGCCCGTCGACGGGCTGGCCGCCCGTCATGGCGACAGCGTCGTTGTAGAGGATCTTGTAGGTGATGTTCGTGCCCGCCGAGACGGCCTGGCGAATCGCGAGCGAGCCCGAGTGATAAAAGGTGCCGTCACCAAGATTCTGGAAGACGTGCTGATCGCCGTTGAATCGCGACCGCGGGATCCAGTTGACGCCTTCGCCACCCATCTGAATGAGTCCGTCCGTATCGCGATCCATCCAGCTGGCCATGAAATGACAGCCGATACCCGCGAGCGCCCGTGAGCCTTCCGGGACCCTGGTCGAGGTATTGTGCGGGCAGCCCGAGCAGAAGTAGGGCATGCGCCTGGCGCCGCCAATCTCGATCCTGGGACCACGTTTACCCAGCAGCAGTTCGGCGCGGTCACGGAAGGCATGGCCGCCAAATAGGTGGTCAAGTCGCCTCGCAACGATCGGAGCGAGTTGCACAGGCGAGAGTTCGCCGACCCAGGGTACGAGTCGCTGCCCGTTCTCATCTTCCTTGCCGACCATGACATCGGGTTTGCGGCCCGGGTAGTCGTAAAAGTACTCCTTGAACTGGCTCTCGATGATGCCGCGCTTCTCTTCGATCACGAGGACCTCACGCTTGTTCTGCACGAAGTCGAGCGCGCCCTGTGGCTCGAGCGGCCAGACCATGCCGACCTTGTAGACATCGATGCCGAGACGATGAGCCTCGTCGTGCTCGATGCCGAGCAGGCGCAGGGCCTCGATGAGATCGAGGTGTCCCTTGCCCGTGGTTACGATGCCGAAGCGTGCATTCGGGACATCGAAGATCTTGCGGTCAATCGGATTGGCCGCCGCAAATGCCAGCGTCGCGGCTTTCTTGGCTTCGAGGCGTTCCTCGATCTGCGGTCCCGGGAAATCGGGCCAGCGATAATGCAGGCCGTCTGCGGGCGCTTCGAAGTCGGTCGGCTGTCGAAACTGCGGATACGACGGCAGCTCGATCGACATGGCCGATTCGACGGTCTCGGAGATCGCTTTGAACCCGACCCACATGCCCGAGAAGCGCGACAGCGCGATGCCGTAAAGACCGAACTCGAGGTACTCGGCCACGTTCGCCGGATTCAGGTTCGGCATCATGAAGGTCAGGAACGCAACATCGGACTGGTGCGGCATTGATGAGGAGATGCAGCCGTGATCGTCGCCGGCTACCACGAGGACGCCGCCCTGCGGCGAGCTGCCATAGGCATTGCCGTGTTTCAGCGCATCCCCGGCGCGATCGACGCCGGGACCTTTGCCGTACCAGATGCCGAACACACCGTCGACGGTGCTGTCCGGATCCGTCTCAACCTGCTGCGTGCCGAGGATCGCCGTTGCCGCCAGGTCCTCGTTGACGGCCGGCAGGAATTCGATCTCGTTTTCCTCGAGGACGCGCTTCGCGCGCCACAGCTCCTGGTCAACCATGCCCAGCGGCGAGCCGCGGTAGCCGCTGACGTAGCCTGCCGTATTCAGCCCGGCGGCCCGGTCGAGCGTGCGCTGCATCAGTGGGATGCGAACCAGTGCCTGGGTGCCGGTCAGGAGGACGCGGCCGGATTCGCGGCGGTAGCGGTCGGCCAGTTCGTAGTTGTCCAGGGGGTAGTGGGGATTAGCTGACATCGCGGTACCTCAACGTGAACGCACAGTGTCTCAGATATGCGCCGCGAGCGGGTGCCAATCATCCCGATAATTAGTCAGAAAACGAAATTTTATACCGTAGAACTATTATTTTCGGTAAAATATTTCGCTATAAGAATTTGAGGTGAAATACCATGCTGGAGCGCAAGGACCGCCTGATACTCACCGAACTGCAGCGCGACAGCCGCCTGACGATGCAGGAACTCGCCGAGCGTGTCGGCATGTCGAGCTCGGCTTGCTGGCGGCGCGTCAAGGGCCTCGAGGAGGCCGGCGTCATCGATCGCTACGCCGTGATCGTCAATACACGCAAGGCCGGCTTCGGCCTGTCTTCGGTCGTACATGTCTCGCTGGCACGCCACGAGCAGAAGAACGTCGACAACTTCATTCGCGAGGTGTCACGTCATCCTGAAATACTCGAATGCTTTGCGACCAGCGGCGAGGCTGATTTTCACCTGCGCGTCGTCGTCGAGGATATCGACGCCTACAACGTGTTCCTCGACGATTTCATCTTCAAGCTGCCGGGTGTGTCGCAGGTGCGCTCGAACATCATCCTCAAGGAGATCAAGGCGGATACGGCCCTGCCGTTTCGCTAGGTGCCGATCGAATCGATGATGGCGTTCAGTGTTGCGCTCGGGCGCATCGCACTGGATGCGAGGTGGTCGTCGGGGCGATAGTAGCCGCCAATATCGACCGGGGCGCCTTGCGCGGCGTCGAGCTCTGCAAGAATCTTCGCTTCGTTTTCCCGCAGCGCCTTCGCCGCTCCCTCGAAAAGCTCGGCGAGTTCCAGGTCCTGCGTGTTGGCGGCCACGGCCTCCGCCCAGTACGTCGCCAGGTAGAAATGGCTGCCACGGTTATCGAGTTCGCCGACCTTGCGTGACGGCGCCTTGTTCTCCCCGAGGTAGCGGCCATTGGCTTCGTTGAGGGCCGCCGCGATGATCCTGGCCTTGTCGCTACCGCTCTGCTCGGCCAGGTCTTCGATCGAGACGGCAAGCGCCAGGAACTCGCCCAGCGAATCCCAGCGCAAGTGGCCTTCCTCGATGAACTGCTGCACGTGCTTTGGCGCTGAGCCGCCCGCGCCGGTCTCGTACAGCCCGCCGCCCGCCAGCAGCGGGACGATCGAGAGCATCTTGGCGCTCGTGCCGAGTTCGAGAATCGGGAACAGGTCCGTAAGATAGTCACGCAGCACGTTACCCGTCACCGAGATCGTATCGACACCATTCTGCACGCGTTCGAGCGTCGCTCGCATCGCGTCGACGGGCGCGAGAATGCGGATGTCCAGGTCGGTCGTGTCGTGTTCCTTGAGATAGCGACTGGCTTTCTCAATCAGGATGCGATCGTGTGCACGTTGCTCGTCGAGCCAGAAGATCGCAGCCGAGTTCGTTGCGCGCGCCCGCGAGACGGCGAGTTTGACCCAGTCGCGAACAGGCAGATCCCTGGTCTGGCACATGCGCCAGATATCACCTTGCTTGACCTGTTGCTGCATCAGTACCTTGCCATTCCCGTCAGTGACACGAACTTCCCCGTCAGTGTCAATTTCGAAGGTCTTGTCGTGGGAGCCGTATTCCTCGGCCTTCTGCGCCATCAGGCCAACGTTGCAGACGTTGCCCATCGTGGTCACGTCGAAAGCGCCGTGTTTGCGGCAGAAGTCGATGACCTCCTGGTAAATGCCGGCATAACAGCGGTCGGGGATGACAGCTTTGGTGTCGTGCAGCTTGCCGTCGGGGCCCCACATCTTGCCCGAGGAGCGTATCGCCGCGGGCATCGATGCGTCGATGATGACGTTGCTCGGGACGTGCAGATTGGTTATGCCCTTGTCGGAATCGACCATCGCCTGGGCCGGGCGGTTGGCATACACGGCGTCGATATCAGCCTCGACCTGGGCCCGCTGTTCATCGGGCAGGTCGGCGATTTTCGAGTAAACGTCGCCGATGCCGTTGTTTGGATCCACACCCAGTTCATCGAACAGCGCCGCGTGCTTCTCGAAGACGTCGGCGTAATAGGCGGTCACGGCGTGACCGAACATGATCGGGTCCGACACCTTCATCATCGTCGCCTTGAGGTGTAGCGAAAACAGCACACCCTGTTGTTTGGCTGCCTCGATCTCGGCTGCGTAGAACTTCCGCAAGGCCCGGCAGTTCATGACGGACGAGTCGACGACTTCTCCCGCCAGAACGGGAACGCTTCCTCGCAGCGCCGTCGTTGTGCCGTCTGCTGCCACATGCTCGATGCGCAGTTCACCCTCGCCCTCAACAACCGCCGACTGCTCGCTCGAGTAGAAGTCGCCGTCTTCCATGTGCGCGACATGCGTTTTCGACTCGCTGCTCCACTCGCCCATCGAATGCGGGTTGTTCTTCGCGTAAGCCTTCACGGCCGCCGCCACGCGCCGATCGGAGTTACCTTCGCGCAACACGGGGTTCACGGCGCTGCCGAGCACCTTCGCATAGCGTGCATGAGCGTGCAGCTCTGCCTCGGTGGTCGGCTCTTCGGGGTAGTTGGGAACATCGAAGCCCTGCGATTGCAGTTCCCTTATCGCCGCATGCAATTGCGGGATGGAGGCGCTGATGTTGGGCAGCTTGATGATGTTGGCCTCAGGCGTCTTGGCCAGTTCGCCGAGTTCCGCCAGCGCGTCACGCTGTCGTTGTTCGTCGGTCAACGTGTCGGGGAAATTCGCAATGATCCGTCCGGCGAGGGAAATGTCGCGTGTCTCCACGTCGATACCGGCGGCATCCGTAAAGGCCTTCACGATTGGCAGGAACGAGTAGGTTGCCAACGCGGGTGCTTCGTCGGTCTTCGTGTAGATGATCTTGGCTGTGCTCATGCGAGTCCCTTGTTGCTATTGTCGGGTGTTGCCACGCGGCGGGGCATTATAAAGCGCCCGACTGTAAATCTCTCGCCTGAAAATTATTACTTTTAAATCAATGGGGTAGAGTACCTCACTGCACCGAGGCCCAGTGTTCGTCGGTGGCCACCATGGTCAGAACATCGTACTGGGCGACCGTCTCGTCGTCCTGGTTCGTGACCTCGGTGTCCCAGCGCACCTCGCCGTAACCCGTGTCGGCGCGCAGCGTTTTCTGCTTGCAGGTCAGCCTGACCTTGAGCCTGTCTCCGTAATTGACGGGTTTGGCAAACCTCAGATCGTCGACGCCATAGTTGGCCAGTACGGGGCCAAAGTCGGGATC
>Ga0209456_10000420_pt1 | contig 23193 bp, 18 predicted proteins | sample COG_11_FD_184755 | JGI IMG/M metagenome (GOLD analysis project Ga0209456, IMG submission 184755) | Pelagic marine sediment microbial communities from the LTER site Helgoland, North Sea, for post-phytoplankton bloom and carbon turnover... | ecosystem: Environmental > Aquatic > Marine > Neritic...
GCGCCTTCAAACCGAACGCGACGTCGCACGCGTCGTCGACGGGCTCGAGGGCGCATCGTCGTCTTCGGGAAGCTCGCTCGACCGAGGCGAGATCGAACGCTTGTTGGCCGGCCTTCGCAGCCGCGTCTTCTTGCTGCACAACGCGCACGAAGTAAGGGACGTCTTGTTTCATACGCGCTGGGCCATGTCGTATCTGCGCGGGCCGCTCACGCGGAAACAAATCAAGCTCCTGAGTCCTGCCATCGAGCGCGCCACGCCTGCTGCGACCGGCGCGGTCAAGCCCAAACAACGCGCGGCCGCGGCCAAAACTGCTCGGCCCGTTGTTGCAGCCGGTATCGACGAAGCGTTTCTGAGCGATGGCCCGGGCACGTATCGCCCGCACCTGCTGGCTTCCGTTTCTCTGCACTATGTACGGGCGTCCCAGGGTCTCGACGAATGGGAAGAGCTCTTGATGCTCGCACCCCTCGACGAGGACTCGCCTTGGGAGTCGGCGGAGCTCTTGGGCACGGACGGGCTCGACCATGATCACGATGCGCCGGACGAAGCCGAGTTCGTCCCGCCGCCGTCGGGCTCGGTCGGCAAGGCTCGCTTCCGGAGCTACGGCAAACAAATCAAGGACCACCTCTACCAGAGCCGCCCCAGGACTCTCTGGCGAAACAAGGCGTTGAAACTCCGGTCGAAACCGGGCGAAACCAAAGCGGAGTTCTCGGCGCGGCTGCAGCTTGCGCGACGCGAAAAGCGCGATGAGGCTGCCGAGAAGCTCCGTAAGCAGTTTACAAAGAAGGTCAAAAGCATGGAAACCCGCGTCGGCCGGGCCCAAGACAAGGTCGAACGCGAGAAGAGCCAGTACGATCAGCAGAAGCTTCAGACGGGGATTTCGATGGGCGCGACCGTGTTGGGCGCGATCTTCGGAAGCCGCGGCATGGGCCGTGCCACGACAGCGGCCCGAGGCGCAGGTCGAGTTGCACGCGAGCGTGAAGACGTGAGTCGCGCCGAGGAGGACCTGCGCGACCTCCAAGAAGAGCTCCGCGCGCTCGAGATCGAGGCCGAAGAGGAGGTCCGCGCCCTCGACGCAGAGATGGAGCGGGAAGCGCCCGAGCTCGAAGAGGTGATCGTCCGCCCGAAGAAATCGGACATCCAGGTTTCGGAGCTCAGGCTTGCTTGGAAGCCTGACTGATCTTCTCGAACGCCTCGCGCACCTCGGCCGGAGCCTCGACGAGCTCGATCAACACGCCTTCTCCCCCGATGGGCGCCCCTTCGTTGCCCTTGGGGTGGATGAAGCAGACCCGATGGCCGGCGGCACCCGGGCGAACGCCTCCGGGCGTGAACCGCACACCGCGATCGCCCAGCCACTGCACGGCTGCGTCGATGTTGTCGACCCAAAGACCGATGTGGTTGAGGGGCGGCGTGTCGACACGGGGCTTCTTCTCGGGGTCGATCGGCTGCATCAAATCGACTTCAACCGCAAACGGGCCCGCGCCCATGGTGACGATGTCTTCGTCGACGTTTTCCTTCTCGCTCTTGAAATTCCCGTGGGGTGTCAGACCCAGGGTGTCGACCCAAAGCCGGCGCAGGGCGCTCTTGTCGGGCGCGCCAATGGCGACCTGTTGGATTCCCAAAACCTTGAACGGACGACTTGTCATGCTTCCTCTCTTCGGGCGGTCGAAGATACCCCGGTTGCCGCCCGTGTCCACATGGGACAGTCTCTCGCCCCGTGAAGACCTCTCTCACCGGCATCAAGCCCACGCACCTTCCGCACTTGGGCAACTACTTGGGCGCGATTCGGCCCGCCCTCTCGCTCGTCGACGAGTACAAAACGCTCTACTTCATCGCCGACTATCACGCGCTCACCTCGGTTCGCGACGCGGACGCACTTCGCGGTTACATTCGTGATGTCGCCGCGACCTGGCTGGCCTGTGGGCTCGACCCCGAACGCACTTTGCTCTACCGGCAGTCCGACGTGCCCGAGGTCTTCGAGCTCACCTGGGTCCTGAGCTGCCTCATCGCGACGGGTCAGCTCGAGCGGGGTCACGCGTTCAAAGACGCCCTGGCTCGTGGGGAGTCGCCCAATGCAGGCATCTTCAACTACCCGGTGCTCATGGCGGCCGACATCCTTCTCTACGACACCGACGTCGTCCCGATCGGCAAAGATCAGAAACAGCATCTAGAGCTCACGCGCGACGTCGCAGCGCGGCTCAATCACGCGTATGGAGAAGGCACCTTGGTCGTTCCGGAAGCCTTGATCGGCGAGGCCCCGCTCGTCCCGGGCACAGATGGCGAAAAGATGAGCAAGAGCAAGGGTAACGGGATCCCGCTCTTCGAGCCTCCAAAGAAACTGCGCAAAGTGATCATGGGCATCAAGACCAGCTCGGAGTCCCTCGAGGATCCCAAGGTCGCCGAGGGCTCAACGGTCTACGAGCTGTACGCGCTGGTCGCTCCCGACGACGCTTCCGAGATGAAGCGGAAGCTCGAGGCGGGCGGCTACGGCTGGGGCCATGCCAAAGAAGCGCTCTTTGAAGCCGTCGAAGCGGAGATCGGTCCCAAGCGAGAAGCGTATCTATCGATTCGCTCGGACGAAGCGCAGCTCGACGCGGTCCTCCATGCGGGTGCCGACAGAGCGCGCGAGATCGCACACGCGACGATTCAGCGGGTGCGAGCCGCCGTCGGTATCGACTGAGTCAGTAGACGCTGCTCCACTGCGAATCGTCGTCGAACGAATCGTATTGTTCAGGTTCCGCAGCGGGTTGGGTCTGCCGCGGGCCTTCGGGAATCACCAGCAGGCCGGGATGCCCACTTTCGATCGATTCGTTGGTCAACACGAAGGTCTGCTTGTGCTTCTGCCAGGTCTGCCGGATCACGGTGTCCGCCAAGACCATCGTGCTCTCGTCGTACCAACGAACCGCGACCCTCGAGAACGCGCCTTGGCCTTCGTCATCGGTTTGGGGGTTCATGGCGAGTATCTCGGTGTCCGCGATTTGAATGTCACGGCCCCATCGCATGTGCGAGAGCTTGTACTGGGCCTGGAACATCGGCGCGACGTGTCCGCTCGCGACGTCCATACGGCCCCAGCGGGCGCCTTCGTTGAGCTCGATCACCGAATCACGCATACGTGTCTCAGGGCTCAAGTTCTGTATCAAGCAGCCGCTGATCCCAATCAGCACAGCCGCCCACCAAAATCGTCTCGACATGGCCCGACGCTAGGCCCGAGGCTCCGTCCAGGGCAACTAATTGGCGACGCGCCTGCCGGTCTCGGCGAGACGGGCTTTGGCGGCTCGGTTGTTCGGGTCGATCGACAAGGCTTTTCGCCAGGCTTTGCGGGCGCCGTCGGTGTCGTCCTCCAGCCGGAGCGCATCGCCGTACAGCACGTGGTATTCGACCCGGCGCGGCCGCTTTCGTACGGCTTTCTTCGCCCATTTGGTCGCGGGGCCCGGGTCCTTTTTCGCGATGAACAGGGTCGCGTACCCCGCCATTGCCTGCGGGTTCTTCGGATCGAGCTCCCAGGCGCGATCCAGGGTGGCTTCGGCCAGGGAAAGCTGGCCGCTCCGAATCATCGGCAGTGCGCGATGGACCAGAACGTCCGAGGCCTTTGCCGGATCGCGCGGCAGATTCTGGGTTGGGACCCCGGGGCTGGCCGCTGCGGCAGCGCGCGGCTTTGCTTCAGGCTTTGGTTTGGCTTTTTGCGTCGCTTTCACGGGAGCTTTCTTTGCGGCTTTCGGCTCGGCCTTCGTCTTGGCGGCATTCACCTGGGCGGGCGGCTCCTGCGCGACCTCGGCTTCCGCGAACTTCATGGCGACTTCTTCGCTCTCGGGTTCGGCCTCCTTGTCCTCCTCGACTGCCTCGATCGCGTTGAGCGGTCCGGTGATGAGACCCTTCTTGCCTTCGGCTTCCGATGTCGTTGCCACCGACTCCGGTGCGTCCGAGCTACTGCGCATCCAAAGTTGCCAGCCGAGGACGCCGACTCCCGCGATCAATGCCGTCAGGAGCAGAGCTTGGATCGAGGCGGGCATTCCGTGGGATGGCGGCCTGGGCGCAACCATCGTCGCGCCTTCCAATTTTCGAGCCAGCTCGGGCTCGAAGATGGACTCCGACTCGGCCATGGGCTTGCCGGTCGGCGTTCGGGTTTCGACCGGCGGCGGCGGCGGAGTCGGCTTGCGCGGCACCGGGACCGTCTTGTGCTCCTCGAAGACTTCCTGCGGCAGCATCTCGAACGCCGGGGCCAGACCGACTTCGGTCGCTTTTGGCTTTCGGGGCCTCGCGTGCGCATGATCGACGTGCCCGCCGTGGTCGTGGCTCTCTTGCACCCCTCGGGCGATGGGAACGGTCCGCTGCCTGGTTTCGACACGCCCAAGGGGACTCCCGACCTTGTTCGTTGGGATCTCCTCCTCAGCAAACACCCCAGCCGGAGCGCCACCGACTGCGCCTTGTAGGTGCGCAAAGCGCGCGGGCGCCATCGTCTTCGATTCGTCGAACGAGTAGGGCGCCCCAGACTCCGGCGGCTCGGTCGCATGCTCTTCGGCTTCGGGCACATGCGGTGGAATCGTCGCCGCGTTGACTTCGATGCCAGCAGCTCCGTCGGCAAAGCCAAGTTGATGCGAGATGACACCCAGCGCCTCGTCCACCGGCATCATGATGTTCGCGACCGAGGGGAGGTCTTGTTCGCGCACCGATACACGGCCTGCGTTCAGGCCCCAAAGAGCTAGGAGCGCCGGGATGCCCTGGAGGGTCTGCTTTGTACCTTCATCCAGCGTGGCGTAGGCGCCCACGATCGAGTTGTCGGCGATGTCGACGTCGACGCTCCGCCTACTTCCGCTGATCGACACGCGGCGGACACCCGGAACGGAGCCGAGCGCGCGTAGCAGACGACCGGGCCCAATTAGCTCGAGCCTAGTGTCGAAATCGACCTCGTTCTCGGCTCGGCGCGCTTGCTCGGCGTCTTGATCGATCATTGGAAGAAGCCGGCCTGCGAGCTGGGGCAGGTCGGGCTCCGCATCCGATTCAGAGGTCGGCCAGAAGTCTTCCCAACGCACGACCAGCATCGACGCCCAACGCAGCTGAGGGTCTTTTCGCATGGCGCGCACGAATTCGACGCCTTGGCCACCGACGGCGCTAGAGTCCAGCACGACGACCTGCGGATCGACCTCACGAATCCGCGGGATTACCGCGGTCGAGAAGTCCGCCGCCGCGATCTGAACGCCCCGCGAGCTGAGAACGGTCGCGAGCTTCTCGGCGCGAAGCTCGTTGGAATCGAGAACGACGACCCGCGAGCCAGACAGCGCCTTCAAGTCCACGTTCCGCGGCGGCGCAGCGGATGGCAAGGTCGAGAGCCGTCCTCCGGTCGTTTCGTGGAACTCGTACGCGAGGGGCTCGTCGTCGGCGACGGCCTCGCGCAAGCGGTCGAGGATTTGCTGCGTCTGATGTGCAGAGCTGCGCTCGGTCTCGATGACGAAAGGTATGCCGTCGAGCACGCCTTTCGGAGAGCGAACACTCAGGATGCCCGTCTTGGTTTCGTCGCAGACCAGATCGAGCAGCTCTTGGAGATTGCTTTCGTCCAACGCGCCCGTCACGAACCCGGGTCGACGTGGAACCTCGTCGGCGAGCTCCGCCAGCTGGCGCGCGATGCTGTCCGCGCCCGCGCCGCGGGGAACCACCGCCACGGCACCCGATCGAAAGTCCCGAGCTTCGTCTTTGAGGACCGCGTCGTTCGAGACGACCGCAACGGGCAGCACGTCGGTCGCCCGATTCTCTGCCATGCGTCGTACGACGTTCTCGCCGCCGCGGATGGCCGCATCCCCGATGAGTACGACCATGTCGGGCGCATACACGCGAACCGCTTGTTCGAGCTCCGCAGTTGCAGACGCAGCGACGGAAATCCCATGGCGCCGAAGCGCTTCCCCCAACGCAGTCTGCATCGGCTCGCCCTGGCCCACCATCAAGACAGTAGGCCGGTGCTCCTGATCCGGCATCATCGAGATGGTGGCCGATTCTGGGAGATTTCGCCAGCTTGAGGTGATGCGATCGTTCGCTATGCTCCGTGCCGCATGACGACATCAACAATTGAGTTCCTTCGGGAGAGTTTTCCCAAGCTCTTCGACCGAGGGGTGACAGTCCTTGAGAGCCGCGCCGCGAGCGGGGACGAGCGCGCTCAGCGCATCTTGGATGACGTGAAGGGGGTTACCGGTGCCGCGAGCCTCCAGATCGATGACGAGCCGCCCGTCGTGCTCTCGGCGAAGGCCGGAGCGCTCAGCTCGGGCGCTTCCCCGGCCGAGGGAGTCCCGATCAAAATCGCGGCGGCGCTTCCGGGTCGAGCAGCGAGCCTTCTCCTGGGAGAGGCAGCCAAATCCGGGGCTCTCGACGATGAAGAGGTGGCCATCGGGGCCGCTCAGACGGCTTCCAAGAGATTCGAGGAAGCTCTCGCAGGAAAGCCCCTCACCTGCCACGTCACACTCCGTGGGGTGCCAGAGCTCGGCGACATCAGAGTTCGCCTGGGCTTCAACGTGCTGGAGCCCCCTGTGGAGCCCGGTTTCACGACGGAGCTCCAGTTTTCGGATTTGGAGCTGGTCCAGCGCGGAGAGCTCACGGCTCAGGAGCTATTTTTGGGTGGTAAGCTCAAGATGGAGGGGGATTACTCCCTTGCGCTTCAGATCGCGATGCAGCTGCTGACCAATCCCCTCTGAACGGACGATCCCTAGTCGACCCACAGCCCGGACTGGGGAACTTGCCGGTCACTCCCCGGGTTCGATACTCTGAACATTGGTAACGGGGGGTTATGTTTCGGGCAATCGCCAAGAGTCGCTATCTAGTGCCGGGCTTCATGTGCTTTGCGCTCGCATTTGTCGTCGGCCCGGTCGGGGTCGCCCTCGGCGTGTTGGCAGGGCCGCACGCAGCCTCGATCGCGGGCGTGGTCTCTGCGGTTCTTGGATTCGTAGGATTCTTGATCGTCATGTCCGGCTTGCCCGCCTCGATCGAGGTCGAGGCCGTCGATGCGCAAATTCGCGCGATCAATAGCGAAATCGAAGAGGTCGAAGGGGTCATCGGCGAAAACGTCAAGGAGCTCTCGAGCGGCCTCGGAGAGCAAATGGTGGCTGTCGAAGAGACGGCGCGGGCGATCAAATCGATGGCGATCTCCCTGCAGTCGATCAGCGATCGGGTGGAAGCCCTGTCTTCGTGCACCGAAGAGAGCGCCTCGAGCATCCTGCAAATGAACGCGACCAACCACGAGGTCGCCGAAAATATGGGAAACCTCGGCTCGAGCGTTCGAGAGACGGCATCGTCGATCGAGGAAATGACCTACAGCATCAAGGAAGTCGCGCGGAACGTCGACGCGCTCGCGCAGACCGCCGACGAGACGTCGTCCTCGATGAACGAAATGGACGTGTCGATCGACCAGGTGCAGTCGAACGCCACCGAGACGGCGCGCCTCTCTGCAGAGGTTGCCACCGACGCGGAAACCGGCGCTGAGTCGATCCTCAAGATCACCGACGAAATCAATCGAATCAAGTCCTCCTCCCTCGAGGCGGTGAGCACGATTGCCAACCTCGGCGACCGTATCGAGGCGATCGGCGACATTTTGAACGTGATCGACGAGGTCGCCGAGCAGACGAACTTGCTCGCGCTAAACGCTGCGATCATCGCCGCGCAGGCGGGCGAGCACGGCAAGGGCTTTGCCGTCGTGGCGGACGAAATCAAGGACCTCGCCGAGCGGGCCGGAGCGTCCACGAAGGAAATTGCCGAGCTGATCAAAACGATTCAGGAAGAAACCAAGAACGCGATTGAAGCCGTCGAGCGCGGCGCCAGCACCGTCGACCGAGGCGTGACCGTGAGCGCAGAGGCCGAACGCGCGCTCAAGAAGATCCTCGAATCTTCCAAGCAGTCGACGACGATGGTGCGTGGAATTGCGCAGGCGACCGTCGAACAGGCCAGGGGCTCGAGGCAGGTCACCGATGCCATCGGCCGCATCGCAGAGACGGTCCAGCAGATCGCCGCGGCCACGGCCGAGCAGGCTAGAGGCTCCGAGCTGATCATGAAGAGCGCGGACAACATGCGCCTCATCACCCAGCAGATGGAGCGAAGCAGCCAGGAGCAGGCCGAAGGCGGTCGCCAAATGAGCGGCTCGATCGAAAACATTTCCGACATGGTCCTACAGCTCCATCAGTCTCATCGGAAGCACTCGGACAGCTCCGAGCAGACCTTGGTGGCGGCCAACCGCATTCAGGAGCTGACGCGCGACTACGAGAATCGGGTCCGAATCATGCATCGGGCGGTCGATCGCCTCCGCCAGATTCGATTGGAGTCGTGACTCCCGCCATGACCGGCTGGTGGTTCCTCGGACTACCTGCAGCGTGCATCTGGTTGCCTTCCGGGGGGGCAAGGATTCATCTTAGGAGCGCATGTTTGGCATCGGCCCGACGGAGCTAGCTTTCTTCCTCGTGATCGTCCTGCTGGCCGTCGGGCCGGATAGGTTGCCCACGTTCATGCGCACCGTCGGCAAGGGGCTCCGCCAGGTGCGCAATGCCAGCCGTGAGTTCAAGGACGCGATTGGGCTCGACGAGCTGATGCGCGAAGGCGATCCGTTCCGCGCTCCTCCGGTTCGCCCGCCGAGAGCCCGACCCGTTCCCGTTCAGGAAGAGACCGCGGAGACGGCGGAGTCGCCACAGCCTGCTGCAACCGAAGCGTCGAGCCGGCTTCCTCCGCCCCCTCCGGCCGCTGCGCTCGTCGATGAGCCCGAGCCCGCCGCCGAGGCGAATGTACCGGTCGAGGCGAAGCGTCCATGACATCCGCGGAGATCCAAATCCCGGAGCCTGAGCAGGCAAGGGTTCCCGAAGACGATCAGGAGATGACCTTCTTCCAGCATCTCAACGATCTTCGGTCTCGTTTGCTGCGGGCCATCCTCGGTTTGATTCCAGCCGTCGCCGTTGGTTGGATTTTCAAAAAGGAGATCAAAGACTTTCTGATCGCGCCGCTTCAGCCCGCTTGGGAGAAGCTGAATCTACCGGGCGAGGCCGTGCTTCGCTTCGCTGGGCCAGCGGACGCCTTCATGATGTATATGAAGAACTCGCTCATCGCGGGCGTGCTCCTCGCGTCCCCGTGGATCTTCTGGCAGCTCTGGATGTTCATCGCGCCGGGTCTGTACAAGAAGGAAAAAGCGTTAGCGGTTCCGTTCATCATCGCGTCGACCCTCTGTTTCACGGGAGGCGCGATTTTCGGCTACAAGCTCGTCTTTCCTGAGGCGTTCACCGTCTTACTCGGCTTCAGCGACGAAACCCTGGTCGCGACGCTTTTCGTCAAAGACTACATGCCGTTCTTCCGCCGCATGCTGCTGGCCTTCGGCATCGTCTTCGAGGTTCCGGTCATCGTGACCTTCCTCGCTGGTGCAGGCATCGTGACCTGGCAGCAGCTCTTGAAGTTCTCGCGCTGGTGGATCGTCTGCGCGTCATTCATCTCGATGCTGCTGACGCCGCAGGATGTCTACACGATGGTAATGATGCTGATCCCGCTCATTCTGCTCTACTTCGTCGGGGTGGGCTGCGCGTATCTGATCAGTGTTTTTCAGAAGAAGCCGCGCCCCTAGCCTCGCTCGGGCACTGGGTAAGGAGGGTACTTCGGCACGTCTTCGGGGAGGAACCATTGGTCACCCCAGATGCTGGCGCCTCCGTCGATGTAGAAGGTCTGACCCGCGACGAAATCCGCATAGCGCGATGCCAAATAGGTGATCAGGTGAGAGACTTCCTCTGCGGTGCCGAGCCTCTTCAAGGGGTTCGCCTTCTCGGCGGTGTCGAGTAGCTCCGGCGGATACTGCTTCGTGCCGCTGGTGACGATCACCCCCGGCGCAACCGCGTTGACCCGAATCCCATGAAGCGCCCACTCGACAGCAAGCGTCTTCGTCATGTTGTCCACACCCGCACGCGCCGCTCCAGTGTGCACCATGCCCGGAAAACCGCGGATGATTTGCGCGATGACGTTGACGATTCGTCCCCTCTTTTGAGGTATCATCGCCTTGTTGGCTACCGCGTGCGTCATGGCCCAGGTGCCGATCAAGTTGTTGCGAACGACTGCCGCAAAGCCTTTTGGCGATAGTGTTTCAGCGGTCGTCGGGAACTGACCGCCGGCGTTGTTGATGAGGACGTCGATGCGACCAAAGCGTTCGATGACCGCGTCGACATACGAGGCAATCGCCTCGGGCTCGCGGATGTCGCAAGGCGCACCCAACGCTTCGATTCCTTTGGACTCGAGCTCGGCCACGGCGTTCTTCAAGGGCTCTGGGCGCCTCCCGCAGATCGCAACCTTGGCGCCGAGCAGGCCCATTTCCGTCGCTGCGACGAGGCCGATGCCGGATCCACCGCCGGTGATCAGAACGACTTCGTCAGAGAACAACCCGTCAACGTACAGCTGGTCCATCTCGCGCCTCATACCATGCGCGGCGAGATCGGACGATTCGAGGTTCAGCTTGCCGCGACGGACTCGCGATCCTCGGTCAGCGAGGCCACCAGCTCGCGTAGGTCCTCCGCGAAAAACGGCTTTGCAAGCGTTGCTTCGACGTCGAGGCGGCGAGCGATGTCGTTTCGAGCGGTGCTGGCGCTCAGCAGAACGACGGGCACCTCGCGATGTCTCCAGCGGCGGCGGAACTCACGCAGGAACATCTCGCCGTCTTCGATGGGCAACATCAGGTCGACGACCATCAAGTCCGGCAGCTGCACCGCGCACTGTGCGAGCGCCGAGCGAACGTCTCCTGCCGCGACGACCTTGTGCCCATCTTGCTCGAGCAGGACCTGAAGCATCCGCCTCACGGAAGGGTCGTCGTCGAGAACGAGGATCATCTTCTTCTCGGCCACAGATCCATCTTATCAGGCCCGTCGCCCATCGCGAATATGCGCGCACTGCCTACATTGGAGCTGCTAGGCTCACCTCCATGACGTCCGCCGTTCGCCTTGGTGCCGCAGCCGCTCTAGTGACGGTTGCCTGTGCCTCGACGGTGCGCCCTGCGTCACCGAAAACGATCGAACCACGCGACCTCTACCCATTGGAAATCGGCAACGCCTGGTCCTACGACGTCGATACGGGCGAGTCTTCGACCACCTTGGCCGTGTCACGGGTCGAAACGTTCGATGGGCGGATCGCGGAAGTTCGCACCGCACAGACGCTGCTGCGCTACGAAGTGCTCCCTGAAGGGATTCGGGTGCCGCCAGGAAACGAATGGGTCCTGCGCGCGCCTTTCGAAGAAGGCGCGACCTGGCCGGGCCGCGGAGGCCGTACGGCTCGTTTGGTCTCCATGGGGTTGCGTGTGGAGACGCGCGCAGGCACGTTCGACGATTGCGTGCTGGTGTCCGAAATCGGCGGCAAGCTCGAGCTGGAAGTGCGCACGGTGTACTGCCCGAGGGTGGGTCCGGTGTCGGTCGAGTCGACCATGCACTCAAACCTGAGTGATCGCGCGCTGACGGTGTCTGCCAAGCTTCGCGGTTACGAAGTCAGTCCGACTTCTTCTCCGCGCCCTTAGGCGCGACCTCGACTTCGACGAACTGCGTTCGAAGCTCTACGATGAGCGAGAGCGACCCTTCGGCCAGGAATACCTGGCGCCAGGTCCGTCCCTGCGCGTCCCTGACCTCCAATGCGTGTCGCGTCCCAGGCGTGACTCCGAACAAGCTGTTGTCGATCTTTATGCCATCGAGAAGGACCTCCGCCTCGGGCGGCACGCCGAGCAGCTCGACGGTGGCCATGGGCTGCGTCGCCTCGGAGCCAGCAATCGGCCGCGCGCGTGGGTCGCTCTCCAACAAAGCCCAAGCGATCGCCACCAGCACCGAGAGGACGGCAAACGCCATCATCCATCGGCTGTCCAGAACCCGACCCACGCTGTTCAAAGGAGTCGCATTCTCTTCGTTGTTCGGCTTCACCATCGCTGCTTTGCGACGCCACGGATTTGTGCCGTGCGCGATCAGGTTCCCATTGTAGGATGCCCACCCGGGCCCCGTCACGTTCTGGGTTGGATTCCGCATGACGACAGCAATTCTCGAAGCGCGCGATCTGACCAAGAGCTACGGCGACCGCGTGGTTGTCGACCATCTCGACTTGAGCTGCCGTCGGGGCACGGTTCTCGGCCTTCTCGGTCCCAATGGCGCCGGAAAGACGACCACCCTGCGGATGCTCTACGGCTTCGTTCCTCCCGATGAAGGCACGATCTACTACGACGGGAGGCGGTTTTCCGAGAATCGGGCCGAGGCAAAGCGCATGATCGGCGTGAGTACCCAGGACGATTCGCTCGACTACGATTTCACGGTCGCGCAGAACCTTCTGATCTACGCGAGCTATTTCCGCCCAAGGGTTGAAAACCTCGAAGGCCGGGTGGCGGAGCTTCTCGAACGCTTCGACCTCGCGCCCTATGCGGATGCCTCTCCGCACGTGCTCTCGGGTGGATACGTCCGGCGACTTCTCATTGCCCGTTCGATCGTGCATCGGCCCAGCGTCCTGTTCCTCGACGAACCGACTACCGGTCTCGATCCCAGCGCGCGCCTCGACGTCTGGGAGCTGATCGACGGAATGCGCGCCGATGGCTTGGGGATCGTGCTCACGACCCACTACATGGACGAAGCCGAGCGCTTGAGCGACGAGCTGCTCGTGATTCACGAAGGCCGTAACGTCGTCCATGGCGAGCCGCATCGCGTCATCGACAGCGTCCTCGGTGACCACGTCATCATCGTGCCTCGCGCAGAGCCAGCGCGTGAAGCCATCGCTGCCTGGTTGCGAGACCGAGGCGCGGAGCAGGTGGCGACGGTGCTGGGAGAGCTTCGCGTCCCGGTGAGCAAAGAAGATCTGGTTGCGCTCACGGCTCGGTTCGGCGACGCGACTTGGCAGGTGCGCCCACCCAACCTCGACGATCTCTTCATCGCTCTGGCGCGGCGAAACGGGCGGTCTGCATGAGCGCCTTGGCTAACCTCACGGCGGTCGCAAACTGGCGCTCCTGGGCCGTATTTCGCAGAAACGCCCTGGTTTATCTGCGAAACTGGCGTACCGCCGTGATCCCTCCAGCCATGGAGCCGGTCATCTTCTTCGTGGCCTTCGGCATCGGGTTCGGCGGCTTCATCGAAGACCTCAACTACGGTGGCACGATGATCAACTACGCGACCTACGTCGCTCCGGGGCTGATCGCCTATACCGGTTTCGGCACGCCATACTACGAAGCGCTCTACTCGGCGTATGTCCGGATGTTCTATCAGAAGACTTGGGACGGCATCCTGGCGACGCAGGTCGACCTACCCAGCGTGGTTTGGGGAGAGATCCTCTGGGGCGCCGTGCGGGGGATGGTAAACATCTCAATCGTATCGTTGGTCATCGCCGTCTTCGATTTGCTCGGCGTCGTCGACGTGAAAGTCGGGTTCCTCGTCTTCCTGCCACTGCTTGGCTTCATTGCGGGCTGCGCGTTTGCGTCGTTCGCCCTGATCTTCACCGCGATCGTGCCGGCGATCGACCACATGAACTATCCCGTCTTCCTAATCGGCTGGCCCTTGAGCTTGGTCAGCAACACCTTCTTTCCGATCGAGCCACAAAGTCCAGCGTTGTGGGCACTGATGCAGGTCAATCCCGTCTACCAACTCGCGGAGTGCGCGCGCGGCCTTCTGGTGCTCGGGACCCCGGGCTCACATCTCCTCGGCTTGCTCGGATCGACGGTCCTTTTCCTCGTTCCGTGCACCCTCCTTTCGGTCCGATTGACCCGCCGACGAGTGCTCGGAGACTGAGCTTCCCGGACCTAGAAATTCATTTGTCAGATCAACGGTTTAGAGGCTGCATCAGCCCTTGCGTTGGACCCCCTTCAAGGCTAGAAACGCAGTCATGGCTGAACCTCCGATCGCCGAACCGAGCCCCGCTGCGCCCGGCTACGATCAAAGCGCAATTCAGGTGCTCGAAGGCCTCGAGGCGGTGCGGAAGCGGCCCGGCATGTACATCGGAGATCCGCACGACGGAACGGGGCTCCACCACCTGGTTTGGGAAGCGGTCGACAACGCGGTCGACGAGCACTTGGCAGGCCATTGCGACGCCGTTCAGGTCATCGTCCACTCCGGAGGCTCGGTTACCGTCATCGACAACGGTAGAGGCATTCCCGTCGGCATGCACGAGAAGGGCGTCAGCGCAGCCGAGGTCGTCATGACACAACTTCACGCCGGCGGGAAGTTCAACAGCGAGAGCTACTCGGTCTCCGCCGGCTTGCACGGCGTCGGCGTCAGCGCAGTCAATGCGGTGAGCGAGTGGCTCAAGATGGAGATCCGTCGCGAGGGCAGGCTCTGGTTTCAAGAGTACGCACGCGGCGTTCCGAAGGCCCCGCTCGAGCCGATCGGCAACAGCGATAAAACGGGGACCAAGGTTACCTTCAAGCCCGACCCCCAGATCTTCACGATGACCGACTTCAGCTTCGAGGTGCTCAACAACCGGCTTCGCGAGATCTCGTTTCTGAACGCTGGTCTCGCGGTCTCACTCGAAGACGAACGCGGCGACGGCAAGAAGGTTACCCACAAATTCGAGGGCGGTATTCGCGAGTTCGTCGAATCGCTCAACAAGAAAAAGACCCCGCTGCACGACGACGTCATCTATCTCCACGCGGTCAAGGACGGCGTCGACATCGAAATCGCGATGCAGTGGAGCGACTCGTACAACGAGTCGATTTTTCCCTACACGAACAACGTCTTCAATCGCGACGGTGGCACGCACATGACCGGCCTTCGGACCGCGCTGACCCGCGTCATCAACCAGTACGGCTCGCGCGAAAAACTCCTGAAAGATCTCAAAAACCCGCTCAGCGGCGAGGATGTGCGTGAAGGTTTGACCGCGATCATGTCCGTCAAGCACCCGGACCCGGCGTTCTCCTCTCAGACCAAAGACAAGCTGGTTTCGAGCGAGGTCAAGGGTATCGTCGAGAGCGTCCTCAACGAAAAGCTCAGCCAGTACCTCGAAGAAGAGCCAAAGGCCGGCAAGCGCATCGTCGAGAAGACGGTCCTTGCCGCCCGTGCTCGGGAGGCCGCACGACGTGCGCGCGAGATGGTGCAGCGCAAGGGCTTCCTCGACGCGAGCACGCTTCCGGGAAAGCTGGCCGACTGCCAAAGCAAAGATCCGAGTGAAAGCGAGATCTACATCGTCGAGGGTGATTCGGCGGGCGGCAGCGCCAAGCAGGGCCGCGATCGGCGTTTCCAAGCGATTCTGCCGCTTCGCGGAAAGATCCTCAACGTCGAGCGGGCACGTTTCGAGAAAATGATTTCGAGTGCGGAGATCGGCACCTTGATCACGGCGCTCGGCTGCGGCGTCGAAGGTGGCGAGAACTTCAGCCTCGAGAAACTCCGCTATCACCAGGTCATCATCATGACCGACGCCGACGTCGACGGTTCGCACATCCGGACGCTGCTGCTGACCTTCTTTTACCGTCAGATGCCGCAGCTCATCGACAAAGGCTATCTCTACATCGCGCAGCCGCCTCTCTACAAAGTGAAGAAGGGTAAGAAGCTGCGGTACCTTCAGGACAACGATGAGTTGGACCGATATCTGATCGAGCTCGGGACCGACAACGTTCGGCTGGGCATGAAGGGCGGTAACACTCAGCTCAGCGGAGAGCCACTGCGGAATCTCCTGAAAGACATCACCCGATTTCGCCTGCTCCTCGAAAACATCGGGCACAGGGTGGACCCCTTCGTGGTCGAGGCGCTGGTGACCGTCGCCGACTTGAAGGAAGCGGACCTCGCCGACCGAACGAAGGTGGAGGCGGCCATCGCATTGCTCGAGAAGCACGTGCGCGCCAAACGCCCCGGCGACCTAGAAGCCAGCATCGAGCGCGACGAAGAGCACGATCGGTACAAGGTCGTTATCGCAACGCAGGATGGTGGGACGCGCCGTGTCACCACGATCGACTTCGATTTCCTTTCCGCAGGGAACCTCTCGGAGCTCCGACAGATCTACCAGGGCGTTCGAGCGCTCGGTGAGCCGCCGTTCCTGCTGACCGTGCTCGACAAGGACGGCAAACCCGCCTCCGAGCCTTCCGAGATTGCCGACCTAGAGGCGCTTTGGACAGAGCTCGACTCGCGCGCGCGAAAGGGTCTTGGCATCCAGCGCTACAAGGGCCTTGGCGAGATGAACCCGGACGAGCTGTGGGAGACGACCATGGACCCGGACACGCGGACACTTCTTCAGGTGCGTATCGAAGATGCGCTAGAGGCCGAGGAGTTGTTCAGCGTCCTGATGGGCGACCAGGTCGAACCTCGGCGCGCGTTCATCGAGAGCAACGCCCTCAACGTGACCAACCTCGACATCTAGTCGAGGGGTCTAGTTGAGATACCTAGCCCGCGCGCCGCGATCGACTCAGCAGGCCTCGAATCGCTTCTTCGACGCGAGGAACTTCCCGCTCGACGACTTCGAGGAGATTGCGGGCTGCGTCGATGCTGGTTTCGCCCTCGATGCCGCCTAAGAGCTCGCCAACGCGGGTCGCACCGATCTGCTTGCTCGCTCCTTTGACCGTGTGCGCGCTGAGGCGCGCAGCGTCCATGTCGCCGTCGTCGAAAGCTGCTCTCATTTGCGTCACACAAGCCCGGAGCTGATCGACATAGCCCAGCAAGACATCCTCGATGAACTCGTCATCTTCGCCGTCGAGCGAGACGAGCTGTCCGACCATGGCCAGGTCGAGCGCAGGCGGAGGTGGAAGCGTAGACACCGACTTAATCGGGCGAGCGCCCGACAGCGGCACCCATCGCTCCAAGGCTTTGGCCAGCATCGAGGTCCGGACTGGCTTGCAGACCACGTCGTTCATGCCGGCATCGAGGCAGCGGACTCGGTCTTCTTCGGCGACGCTCGCGGTGAGCGCGACGATCGGCAGATCCTCTTTGTCCGGCGACTGGCGAATCCGCTTCGTGGCTTGGAAGCCGTCGATGAGTGGCATGTGGCAGTCCATGAATACGATGTCGTAGTCGTTGGCTTTCGCTTTCTCGAGTGCCTCTCGGCCGTCGGTCGCGATGTCCACCTCGCACGAGAGCTTTCTCAAGAGCGCCTCGGTCACCATGCGGCTGGTCGGGTCGTCTTCGGCGACAAGTACCAGCGCGCCCTCGCGTATGAGTGCTTGGGTCCGGCCGTCAGTCTCGATCACACGCAGGGTGGTGTCCTGGCCGAGTCCCACATCGAACTCGGCCCAAAAGCAAGTCCCCTCGTCGACGGTGCTGCTGACCCCCAGCTCGCCACCCATGAGCTCGACCAGCTGTTTGCTGATTGCCAAGCCCAATCCGTTGCCTCCCGCGCTTCGGTTCGCGCCGCCGTTGCTTCGCTGAAAGCGGGTGAAAATTCCATCGAGCAAATCCTCTGGAATTCCGATGCCGGTATCGCGCACCGAAAGGCGAACTCTGGCCTTTTCGGCTCGGTCCACGAGCTCGGCCCGAACCTGCACCGAACCCGAGTCGGTGAACTTGATCGCGTTGTTCACCAAGTTGAGCAGCACCTGGCGGATGCGGCCGCTGTCTCCCAGGAATCGCCGGCTCGTGATCTCCGGCGTTTCCGATTCGAGGCGAATACCCTTCGCGTCGGCGCGTGGTTGCATGAGGTCGACGACTCCGTCGATGAGCGCCCGCATGTCGAACGGAGCGACGTCGAGCTCGACCTGACCTTTTTGAAGCTGTGAGAAGTCGAGGATCTCGTCAACAATGCCGACCAGCGCGTCCGCGGACTCCCGGATCGCGGTGATCATCTTCTTCTGCTTTTCGTCGAGATCGGTGTCGAGCAATAGCGCGCTGAGACCGAGGACCCCGTTCATCGGCGTGCGAACCTCGTGGCTCACGTTGGCGAGCAGATCCGTCTTCGCCCGGGAGGCGCGCTCCGCCGCGAGCCGGAGCTCTTCCATTTGAATTAGTGCGCGGCTTCTCGCGGAATGGATTCCAATCGTAATGGCAGAGAAACCAATCAGGTATCCAATGCTCTTCACCCAGTCGACGTCTGGCACCCAGAGCGAAGTAATCCCCCAGCCGAGGTACCCGACGATCATGATCACGGCGAGCCACCGCCAGTCGTGAACCAGTGCCCCGGCTGCGAGCTGAATCAACAAGTAGACGTAGAAATCAGAAGGATCACCGCCCAAGGCGTACGCCAACGTGACCGTCGCTGTGACGACTAGGAATGCCGAGCCGCCAATGTGCAACGACCAGGCGAGCCGCGGGGGTTGATGATGGGCGCGCCATCCGAGCGCAAGCATCGCGATTCCCGCTAGCCCGTAGATCGTCATCAACTTCAAGTCGGTTTGATTGGCGCCGGTCGACCAGTGGCCGAGCGCGAGCCCCTCGTAGGCGATCCCCGCGCAGATCAGCATCATCGCCAAGTACCGTCGGCCGAGTGAGCTCATCATCGAGCGGCGCTCGTCGGCGCTCAGGGGCACCCGCGCTTCCAACGTTTCCGCCGAGCACGCGGATCCGGGCTCCCAGGCCTGCTCCACCTCCGGTTCGATCCCCATCCCGTTCAGTCTACTGGCCGAACCGGCCCGATTCACGACTAGTCGGATGTCAGATTGTGACGTGCCTCACCAATCGTGCGGACGGCAGCCTCATGAAGCACGCCGTTGGACGCGACCAGCTTGCCACTGCGTGGGTCAGCCTCCTCGCCTTCGTAGGTCGAGAGCTGGCCGCCCGCTTCCTTCACGATCAGCGCGCCGGCACACAGGTCCCACGCATTGAGCGACTTCTCCCAATAGATGTCGTACGTACCGTCGGCGACCAGACAGAGGTCGACCGACGCCGCGCCACACCGCCGGATGCCTCTTGCGCGCTGCAGAAAGAGCGCAAGCTCCGCGAGATTGTTGTCGCCGTTGGACGAGCGGTCGTAGGGAAAGCCGGTCGCGCAGACCGCTTCTTCGAGTTGTTCGCGGGCCGAAACCGAGCAGGGTTCTCCGTTGCGAAACGCACCCATCCCCTTGGCTGCTTTCCAGGTGACCCCGAGCGCTGGCGCGTGTACCAGGCCAACCAGCCCTTCTCGGCCGCGATACAACGCGATCGACATCGCAAAGAAAAAATGACCATGCGCATAGTTGGTCGTGCCGTCGATGGGGTCGACATACCAGACCAGCTCGCCCTCGCCGGTTTCCGCGCCTTCCTCACCGACGATCCGATGACTGGGGAACTCGCGCGACAGCGCCTCCCGGATGAGATTCTCACTTTCGAGGTCGTACTTGGTCAGCAAGTCGAAGCGCCCCTTGCGAGTGACCTCCGTGCCGACCCGCCAACCTTCCATCACGAGCTCGCCGGCCCGCAGCGCCGCGCGCTCGGCGGCATCCAAGGCGCGCCGAGTATCTTCTTGGATCGGCATGAAGCCCTGCATTTTCGCGGATTTCTGGGATGGTGCCATCCGCATCTGCACGCCTGGGGGGTGTTCACTGGCATTTCGACCCTAAAACCCGTACAAGGCCGTGCGCTGCGAAGCCCGTACCCTGGGCGCCAACTGATGTAGGCAAATGTAGTTATGCCCGACAAGTACCCTGTGACGCCAAGCATTCGCAATCCATTCGAATTGGATGGCGAATCCGGTTCGCCCACCGCTTCGGCGAACGAAGGTGGACCGTACGACAAAGCTGTTCGTGAGGGCGAGCTGCTTCGTGCGCGCCCGCGAACCGTGGCGGGTCCCGTTCAGATCGGCCGGCAGCACGCCAAGCGCCGCATGACCGTATGGGAGCGTCTCGACGTGCTCCGCGATCCGGGTACCGAGCCGACCATCCTGTACCAGAACTGGGGTCCGAATCTCGATGGCGCGTCGATCGTGACCGCCGTCGTCGAAATCGGCGGTCGCGAGGTCGCTGTCTATGGCCACGATTTCACGCTCCGTGCGGGTTCGATGGATGCGACGAACGGCACCAAGCTTGCCAACGTCATCCGCTTAGCCGGCCGCCAGGGAATGCCGCTCGTCGGGATGAACGACAGTGCAGGCGCGTTCGTGCCCGCGGGCATCGGCGGTTTGGACGGCTACGCCGAGGCATTCACGGCCCTTCGCAAAATCAGTGGTGTGGTTCCGAGCATCATGTGCATGTTCGGGTACAACGCCGGCGGCGGTTCGTACCTGCCGCGGCAGGGCAGCTTCATGATTCAGCCAGCCCATACCTTCTTTGGGCTGACCGGTCCGGGCGTGGTCAAGTCGGTGCTTGGCGAAGATGTGACGGCGGACGAGCTCGGCGGCCCTGGCGTTCACGGGCAGAGCGGGGTCGCAGACCTCACGGTGCGGGACGAGGTTGGCGCCCTCAGAACCGCGCGTCGCTTACTGAGCTACCTGCCGGGGAATAATCACGAATTCGCTCCCTATCAGGAGACCTCGGACCCACTCGACCGGCCGACGGGCGAGATCCACACGCTTCTGCGCAAAGCGTTCAACTCGCCGACCGCCTTCAACACGCCGATCGACGTGAGCATCATCCTTCAGCAGATCTGCGATCACGGCGACTACTTCGAGCTTCAGCCGCAGCGAGCGCGAAACACGATCACGGCGTTTGGGCGCCTCGGCGGGCACGTCGCCGGCTTCGTTTGCAACAACAGCGCGGTCGCATCGGGGCAGATCGACGTCGACGCAGCATTCAAGAATTCGCGATTCATTCGCTTCTGCAACCTCTACAACATCCCGGTGATCTTCATGGAGGACACGACCGGATTTTTGCCCGGCCGCGATCAGGAAAGCCGCGGCATCGTCCAAGCAGGGCGAGCGATGCTCGACTCGATCATCGATCTCCGGACGCCGCGTCTTCTGCTCATCATCAGGAATGCCTTTGGCGGCGCCTACGCGGCATTCAACTGCTACGCGACCGGGGCCGACCACGTCATGGCGCTCCCAACGACGCGCGTTGCCGTGATGGGTCCGGCAGGCAAAGAGTTCGTCTACAAAAAAGAGATGCGCGAGATGCGAAACAGCGCAGGGGCTAGACTCCAAGAAGCGCTGGACGCCGGTGCGGGCAAAGAGGATGCCGAAGCGGAGGTGGCTGAATGGGTCAAGGCGCAGGAGGCTGCGTTCAACGCTCGGTACGAAAGAGAGTTGATGAACCCGAAGGAAGCGCTCAGCCTCGGTTCGATCTCCGAGATCGTTCCGCCGACGGATGTGAGGGCAGCGCTGGCCAAAAACCTCGACTTCTACCTGTCCCACTATACCCCAGGGCCGTTGCAAGCGGTCCAGCGTGAGTTTCATTGATGTCGTCGAACAGCTACATGCACAACCCGCTGATTCATCGGGACCGCCGCCTCGGACGCTCCGAGTCCGAGTGGGTACGTTCGTTCGACTGCGAGGACATGACCGTCCTCATCGTCTGCCGAGGACCGATTCGGCGAGAGGCGCTCGACATCTTCGAGGAGATGGGGATGACCCGGGTAGGGATCCTGCTTTCGGAGAAAGACTCGATCGTCTACCCGCGAGCGCTGGCCCCCGAGCTTCGACGCTTGGACCCGTCGCGCGTTCACTCGGTTTCGGACTACACCGGCGCGAGCAAGGAAGAGCGCGCGGAGCGCATCCAGCAGATTATCGAGATCGCGAAGGTCAACGGTTACGATTACGTTTTTGCAGGCTATGGTTTCATGGCGGAGGACGAAGAGTTCGTCCGCTCGATTGAAGAGGCGGGCCTTCGCTTCATCGGCCCCTGCTCTTACACGGTTCAGGCGGCGGGTTTCAAGGATGAAGCCAAGCGCACCGCGGAGCGCGTCGACGTCAGCGTGACCCCTGGCATCAACAACGCCACGGCGCGGCTGATTCTCAAAAACCATCCGGACCGCAAGGCCCTCACCAAGCTCGCCAAGAAGCACGGCCTCGAGGTGCCCGAGCTCGGCGACGACGCGGTAGATCTAGAGACCTTGGCCGACGCTCTGCTCGGGGCTTCCTACGACGCCCACATCGACCTTTACACGGTCGATGAGCTCGCCGAGCAGATCAAAATCGAGGTTGCGAACATCCTCAAAAAGAACGAGGGCAGCCGCATTCGTCTCAAGGCAATCGGTGGTGGCGGCGGCAAAGGGCAACGCATCGTCGATCGTGCCGAGCAGGCCCCAGCCATGGTTCGCGAAATCCTGAGCGAAGTGAAGGCGCTCGGCGTCGGCGACAACAAGAACATCCTCGTAGAGCTCAACATCGAGACGACGCGCCACAACGAAATTCAGCTTCTCGGCAACGGCGAATGGACCGTTTCACTCGGAGGGCGTGATTGTTCCCTTCAGATGCACGAGCAGAAGCTCCTCGAGGTTTCGATCACCCAGGAGACGCTCGCCGCCGCGGTAGCGCGGGAGCGGGCCGCCGGCAACGAAGCCCAGGCCAACGCGATTGCACAGGATCTCGAAATTCTCCGGCGCATGGAGGAAGAAGCCGAGCGCTTCGGCGAGGCGGTCAAGCTCGACTCGGCGTCGACTTTCGAATGCATCGTCGACGGGCCGCGCCACTACTTCATGGAAGTGAACACTCGGATTCAGGTCGAGCATCGGGTTTCCGAGCTTTGCTACGCGCTCCGCTTCAGCAATCCGGACGACGTCGAGGATTTCTTCGACGTGCACTCGCTCGTCGAGGCCATGGCCTTGCTCGCCAAACACAAGGCCAGGCTCCCCCGCCCCGAGCGCGTTCGACGCGACGCGGCCGCGGTGGAAGCGCGGCTCAATGCGACCGATCAATCGCTATCCCCACATGCGGGCGGCGAGATCATGTCTTGGTCGGACCCGATCGAAGGTGAGGTTCGCGACGATCAGGGCATCTCCTTCAAGAATCCCGACACCGATCTCTTCATGCGCTACCGCCTCGCCGGCGCCTACGACAGCAACATCGCGCTTCTGGTCACGACCGGCGACGACCGCCGTGACAGCTACGAACGGCTGCGCGAAGTGCTTCGCCGCACGGTCCTCCGGGGCACCGACCTTCAGACCAACCTGCAGTTCCATTACGGGCTCGTGCACTGGTTTCTCGCGAATGGAGTCGACGCAAAGCCAACCACTCGATTCGTGGTTCCCTACCTCACCCTGGTCGGCGAGCTCTTGAACGAGGCCAACGAGATCGACCCGGACTACGCGTACGACCGCCTCGCCGGTCAGTACTTGAACGCCGCCTCGGCTGATCCGGCCGCCGCCAAAGCCACCAACGACCTTTGCATTCTGAAACAGACCCTGCTCGGACGTCCGCTTGGCCGCATTTTGCGGCAACCGCATCTGTTTTCAGCCTGGCTCAGCTCGAACAAGCGCAGCTTCGAGGTCAAAAACG
>Ga0209456_10000422_pt1 | contig 23096 bp, 24 predicted proteins | sample COG_11_FD_184755 | JGI IMG/M metagenome (GOLD analysis project Ga0209456, IMG submission 184755) | Pelagic marine sediment microbial communities from the LTER site Helgoland, North Sea, for post-phytoplankton bloom and carbon turnover... | ecosystem: Environmental > Aquatic > Marine > Neritic...
AGCCGACAATGCAGCTGAATAAATGGCTATTTTATTCTTATTTAAAAAATTGATAACCTCTTTTGTGGTTCCGGTTGCAATATTCACGGTAAAAAGGCATCCAACGCTGGCTCTGATTATATTTGGATTATAAAGATCACCGTTGCTATTTACGATGATTACAGCATCTAATTTAGCTGCATCCGCAGTTCTTAATAAAGCACCAACATTTCCAGGTTTTTCCGGTGCTTCCGCAATCAATATCAATGGATTTTTATTCTTAAATGAAAGATCATTCAGATTGTGATTTTTTGAACGGGCAATGGCAACAATTCCCTCTGTACTTTCGCGATAGGCTATTTTTTGGTATATCTCCTGTGATACTTCTATTAATTCTGGATATTTTTCAAGCTGGGCTATTATTTGCCTCACTTTTTCTTCAGAAATAATATTGGTGCAAAAAAAGACCCTCTGAATGGTATAACCGCCTTTACAAGCCAATTCAAATTCTCGCTGTCCTTCCAATACAAATAAGCCAGAATTTCTACGTTCACGTGATTTTTCCTTTAATAATAATACTTTTTTAACCAAAGGATTATGTAAACTACTAATCTGCTTAACTTTGTTCATAGGACAAAAATAGAAGAATTGGTAAACTTTCTGCCAGTTGTTCAACAAAGACCATAACTTATAGCAACTGAAATGCGTAACGTTTTTTTATTACTTATTTTTTTAGGGCACTTTTCCTGTAAAGAATCGCCCAGAGATAATGCAGACAAGAATAACCCCCGGGACTTGTCGGCAAAGATTAAACAATCTAAATATCCTGGTGCTTTAGAGAGGGTTTTTAAAGCTCATGGGGGCCTTCAAAATTGGACAAAGAAAAAGGTGCTTGTATACGATTTACCCAAAACTGGATATACTGAAATTCATACTACTGACCTAAAAACACGAAGAGATAAGATAGTATCTCCCAATTTTTCAATGGGTTTTGACGGAATGCATGTTTGGTTATTGGATAAACATGGAAATTATAAAGGAGACCCGGTTTTTTATCATAATCTAATGTTCTATTTCTATGCCATGCCTTTTGTTTTAGCTGATGATGGTATTATATATGGAGAGACAACAAATTTGATCTTTGAAGGGAAAAGTTATCCGGGTATTCGCATAAGTTACCATTCGGGGGTGGGTACTTCACCCAAAGACGAGTATTTTCTGCATTATGATCCCCAAACCTATCAAATGGCCTGGTTAGGATATACCGTAACCTACAGAAGTGGCGAAAAGTCCGACAATGTTAAGTGGATCCGATATGCCGATTGGATGGAAGTAAATAATATCATATTACCCAAAGCAATAACCTGGCACGCCTACGAAGGAAAAGTTATAAAAGAAGCTAAAAACACTATGCATTTTGAGAATGTTACCCTTTCTGAAACTTTAAAACCGGATTCTTTTTATGCCATGCCGGTTGGCAGTAAAATAGTTGAAATGAAACAAGAGTAAAAGACTTTATAATCATAAGCATCCTTGTACTAATTCAAAATAATTTAGCGCGCTCAATCAGTCGGATATTTTATATCATATGTAACCAAGAGTGTAACTATTAGACTATAACTTTTTATCCCATCTTCCTGGTTGTTCGCTTTCAGAAATGTATTAAAAATTGATTTAAACACAGGTTCAAAAGGATTTTCAAAGGCCTGCCAAAATTTATTCAACTCTTCGTAGTTTTTTTGCACACCCCCGTTTAATCTGGAATACAATTCACGAAATTTTGTTTCATCTCTTGACTTTATTTCACTTAATGAATAACTAAGCGCATAGGCCGCGGCAGAATACTTAAAGTAAATATCTTTATTATTAGCTGTAACGAGGTAGCCAATAAAATTAACCTCGTTTTCTGCAGAATAACCAACTTGATGTCCTATTTCATGTCCGGTAACCACAGGAAATCTGAAATTAGGTATTTTTTTATTCACCTGTGCCTCATTTGTAAAGGGATTAAGATAGCCGCCATATCCCATATAAGTCAGGGCAGTACTAAAAATAGATTTCTTTAAACTTGGATTTTTGTAAACAAAAAATGGATACCTGATTTCGAGTTCTGTATATCCCTCCAATGTCTTTTGAAAGATTTCTCTCTGATTATACGGGATATTTACTATTTGCGAAGTATCTGAAGTTATTTCATACTGTAACTTATTTGTCCTTTCTACAAGCTTTTCTGTGAACATTATCAATTCATTGGTCGTATAGGTATCTTTTAGGTCAAGTGTTTGAGAAAGGGGCACACGATAATAGTTAAAACCCCACATGAGATGAAATGTGAAGTAGGCCACTGAAAGTATAAGAACTATATCTCTAAAGAAAAGTTTCAGGTTTTTTCTTATTTGATTTCTTTTGATAATTATATACCGGATGGCAAGTATTGTCAGGATAGCATAAATTAGATCGCCAATGGACAATGGGAACCATCCAAATGCTATTCGAAAAAAGTGTGAAATAAAGGGATATAAGCCTTTGCTGTAATAATTTTCAACAAACTCCGGGTAACTGCTGAGACACTTTACTATTATTATTTGCGGGATAATTGATAATGCAATCCCATTCTTCAACCTATTATTCATGAATTCAAAAATACCAATTATCTCGCTAGGTTAATTTTCAATATGTATTTTTGATTTTTTAAATTATATTATGAACCAAAAGATAGAACAATTAGAACCAAAGAGAATCTGGAATAATTTCTCAAAACTTAATGCTGTACCACGTCCTTCCAAGAAAGAAGAAAAAGTGATTGAATTCATGCTGAATTTTGGTAGGTCTTTGCAATTAGAGACATTTAAAGATGAAGTAGGCAATGTTATTATCAGAAAAGAAGCATCTATTGGAATGGAAGATTGTAAACCAATTACGCTTCAATCTCATTTAGACATGGTACATCAAAAAAATTCCGCTACAGATTTTAATTTTGATACTCAGGGAATTGAGATGTATGTGGATGGTGATTGGGTTAGGGCCAGGGGAACAACTCTTGGTGCAGATAACGGGATGGGAGTAGCAGCAATAATGAGTTTACTAGAAAGCCATGATATTCCACATCCCCTTCTTGAAGCCTTGTTCACTATTGATGAAGAAACAGGTATGACGGGGGCAATGGGCCTAAAAGGAGGTGTCCTCAAGGGTCAGATTTTATTGAATTTAGACACCGAAGAAGATAACGAGATAGACATTGGATGCGCCGGCGGGATAGATATTACGGCTACCAGAACCTATGAGGAACAAACAGCCCCAAAAAAGTCCATTGCATACCGCATAAGCGTCAAAGGATTACACGGCGGACATAGTGGTATGGACATACACCGTGGATTTGGTAATGCAAATAAAATAATGAACCGCCTTTTGTTTAAAAGTGCTGAAGAATTTGGTATTGGAGTGTCACAAATTGATGGAGGAAGTCTGAGGAATGCCATTCCTCGTGAGAGTTTTGCAACCGTTGTTTTAAATGCAGACCGAAAAGAAGATTTTGAAGTCAATATAACCGAGTGGATACAGGACATTAAAAGTGAGAATTCTTTGATTGAAACTAAACTGGATATTAGCCTGAATACAGTGGAAATGCCTGCAAAGATGATGGAGAAAACCGCGCAGGATAAAATTTTAAGAGCTGTATATGGTGCACATAACGGCGTTTATGCCATGAGTGCGGCAATTCCCGATTTGGTGGAAACTTCCAATAACATAGCTAGAATTGAAGTCAAATCCGGAAAGATTAGGATTGGTTGTCTAACCAGATCTTCTGTAGATACGGCTAAAATTGATTTGGCTAATTCTCTTAAATCCGTTTTTGAGCTTGCAGATTGTACGATTACTTTAACAGGAGAATATCCGGGTTGGAGTCCAAATCCGAATTCTGAAATATTGGAAGTACTTAAAGATCAGTACAAAATCCTTTTTAATGAAAAGCCGCAAGTGGTGTCTTGTCATGCCGGATTGGAATGTGGTATTCTAGGAAAAAATTACCCTAAAATGGATATGATAAGTTTCGGGCCTACCATTAAAGGTGCGCATTCTCCGGATGAAAGAGTAAGTATCTCTTCAGTAAAGAAGTTTTGGACCTTTCTATTAGAGATTTTAAAGAATACACCTTAAATAAAAAAGGTCCGAAAATTTTCGGGCCCTTTTTTATTACTCAGCTATACCTGTAATCTCCAGGTCAAAAATGAGATCAGCGTTTGGAGGGATTGGACCTCCACCTTGTTCGCCATAACCCAAATGTGGTGGAATAAATACCCTGATTTTGTCTCCAATTTTCATACCTAATAAACCCTCTTTAAAACCGGCTACAAGCCTTGAATCCGGACTGTAATCCATTGGAAAGGCCTCATAACCTCCTCCTTGTTTTCTTCTTTCATCGAATTTGTCAAACTTGATGGCAACATCTTCGTAATTACTATCAAAAAGAGTTCCATCTGTAAGCCAGCCAGCATAATAAACCAATACTTTATCACCAATTTTTGGGTTAGCACCAGTTCCTTCCTTTAGGCTAAGAATTTTTAAACCAGAAGGGAGCTCTTTTGCAAGTTCCTGTTGTTGTTTTATTTCCGCTGCAAAATCGGTTTTAACCTTTGCCATGGCGGCAATAACCTCTTCTTCCTCAGCAAAATAATCTGACATTACCTGTACCGCATCAAAATTCTTGGCATCTTTACCATTTCTAACAATGGTCATCGAATTCAGTATTACATCAACTACGGGTTTGTCCTTTTTATTGGGTTCTGCAAAGGTTTTTACATTGGCAATAGAATCAACAACATCTATTCCTGATACTACCTCTCCAAAAACAGTGTGTTTACCGTTTAGGAAAGGTGTCTCTTTATGAGTTATGAAAAACTGACTTCCATTGGTTTTTGGCCCCGAATTGGCCATAGAAAGAATACCCGCCTTATCATGTACCAATGAGTCATTGAATTCATCTTTAAACCTGTACCCTGGGTTACCACGACCTGTTCCGGTAGGATCACCCCCCTGAATCATAAAATCTTTAATGATCCTGTGAAAAATTAAGCCGTCATAATACTTTCGGTCTTTATACTCTTCACTTACAAAGGGATTGTTGCCTTCTGCAAGGGAAACGAAATTGGCCACCGTTACAGGTGTTTTTTCCATTTCAAGCTTTATAATGATATCTCCCTGGTTGGTATTTATATCCGCGAACAACCCATCTCCCAGATCCCGGTACTTACTTGACGTACAGCCTGTTAATGCTGATATACCAATTAAAACGATTGCAATTAATTTTTTCATTTTTTAGAGTTTAATTATCAAGATTTTCTTTTTGTTTTTCAATTTTTAGAATGCTAATGGTAGACTTAAGCGCTACGTTAGGTCCAATTTTATTATTATCGCCATGATAACCATATGCCATGGCAGAAGGGAAAAAGAAAGTGGCCGTTTCATTTTCTTTAAGAAGTTTTACGCTATTGCGCAGGCCTGGAAATAATTCTTGTTTATCTACTTTATACTTAATAGTCCCAATTTCCTCCAAAGAATAGATAGTATCATTTTCAAGACTAACTAAATTGTAATTAAGAGTCACCAAATCATCAGGATTGGGAGTGTAATCACTTTCCTCATTTATGGCACTATAAAAGTACCAGGATCCTGTGGCCGATGTCAGATAGTGATGAAGAGTATCATTTGCGATGATTTGCTGAATAATCTGCTCCTCCCTGTTTAACAGTTCTATGTTGCGTTGAACGGAAGCATTAATAATACTTCCAGCCTTGGTTTTAACGGGCCGCCTGGGTTCAGGTTCGCCACAAGCAATAAGACATATGATCGGTATTATATAAAGGAAGTTCTTCATTTGTTAAGCTGGTCTTTATAGTTTTCCAATAAGGCTTCGAAATGCTTTATTGTGTCCTCCATATTGCTTTCACTTCTTCCTCCTGCCGCATTGGTATGCCCACCTCCATGAAAGTGATTTCTCGCAAACTCATTAACCGAAAAATTTCCTTCTGAACGAAATGAAATCTTAATAATTCTTTCTTCTTTATTCTCAATAAAAATAACAGCAAAACGAATATTTTGAATCGTAAGGCCATAATTTACAAAACCTTCGGTATCTCCTTTTTTATAATTATGGGTATCTAATTCTTCCTGACTCAAACTAGTATAAGCAGTGTTATAATCATTTAGGATAACCATATTTTTTAGTGCACAACCCAAGAGTTGTAACTTACTAGGGGTGTTAGTATCAAATATTTGATTTTGCACTTCAAAATTATTTGCTCCTTTATTTATCAGCTCAGCTACCACCTGATGCGTTTTACTGGTTGTTGACGAATACTTAAAAGAGCCTGTGTCTGTAACAATTCCGGCATACAAACAATCAGCAATTTCATTTGAAATCTTGTTGACATCCCCTAGCGAACTAATGAAATTAAAAATCATTTCAGAAGTTGAACTCATTTTTGAATCTGAATAGGTTATTTGGGCATAATTATCAGGAGCCTGATGGTGGTCTATCATTATAAAAGTTGCTTGCAACCCTTCCAGTATAGGTGTCATTTGTCCTACTCTTCCGAGTTGATTAAAATCCAGGGTAAAACAAAGGTCAGAGCTATTAAGGTATTCAACTGCAGCAGCGTTATCTCTTTCGAAATTAAGGACTTCGTTAGTACCAGGCATCCATTTTAGGAACTTGGGATAATCATTGGGGACAATTACCCTTACTTCCTGTCCAATTGCCTTAAGATAATGCCATAAACCCAGCGAAGAGCCGATAGCATCACCATCAGGGTTTTTATGGGGCACAATAACTATTCTTAGTGGCTTTGAGAGCAGTGCTTTTATGGCCTTTACATCCTCAGAATTCATGCGCGCAAATATACAATTAAATTAGAGATTCCCTATACCGAAAATTTCAAAAGTTGGAGCCAGCGCAATAGGTCATTTATCCTACTTTAAAATATGGTAGAAAAGTATTCTGGTGACAGACTAATATTCCTTTTTATAAAAGTTTATTTTTGTTTAGTAAATCATTTGATTCATGTATAAATCATTCGTTGTTATAATTGTGTTTGCTTTTGCAGCTTGTACCACAAAAAAAAAATCGGTTAAAACAACTATCCCGGATGCTGAAATTACAATTGCTTTTGGTTCTTGTAATAAGCATAACTTAGAAAATCTTTTGTGGGATGATATAAAAGAAGCTAATCCATTATTATGGATATGGGGAGGGGACATAATTTACGCCGACACAGAAGATGTAACCGAAATAAGAGAATTATATAACGCCCAAAATAAGGTTACAGGTTATAAAAAATTAAAAAAAAGGACGCAGGTAATAGGAACTTGGGATGATCATGATTATGGTATAAATGATGGAGGAACAGAATTTGTATCTAAAAAACAAAGCCAACAGGCTTTTTTAGATTTTATGGACGTACCGGCAGATCATCCGAGACGAGCTCAGGAGGGCATTTATTTTGCCTATGACTATAACGGCAATCTGGGTAAAATAAAGATAATAGTTTTAGATACACGATATTTTAGAACAGCATTAACCCCGGATACGGCAACTGAAAAAAGTTATAAGCCCAATAAATATGATGAGGGTACACTTCTTGGAGAAACACAATGGAAATGGCTAACCAATGAGCTGAAAAATACGGATGCAGATTTTAATCTGATTGTAAGTAGTATTCAGTTCTTGTCCAAGGAACACGGTTTTGAATGTTGGGGAAATTTCCCCCATGAAGTTGAAAGATTTAAACAATTACTGTTGGATTCAAAGGCAAAAGGAATAATTATCCTTTCTGGGGATCGTCATATTTCTGAGTTTTCTAAAATTGATATTCCCGGACTTTCTTACCCACTAATAGATTTTACCAGTAGCGGACTTACACATGCCTATTCAGATTTTTCCGGAGAACCCAATTCATATCGACTTGGTAGTGTTATTGCAAAAGAAAGTTTTGGACTGGTAAAGTTGAATATGATTACTAAGGAAGTTCAGTTGCAAATAGTGGAAAATAACGGTATTGTGCCTCTTGAGATAAGACAGAATTATTAATGTTGTGGTTTGCTGTAAGAAAATGTATTTTTGCCCAAAATTTTATAAATGACAGCTAACAGAACTTTTACAATGATTAAACCAGATGCGGTTGAAAGTAGGCATATTGGAGCCATTTTAGAAAAAATCACATCTGCAGGTTTCAAGATCATAGCTATGAAATATACTCAGTTGAGCAGGCGTGATGCCCAGCAGTTTTATGCCATTCACCGTGACCGTCCCTTTTTTGGAGAGTTGATTCAGTTTATGACAAGAGGACCAATTGTTTCTGCTATTTTAGAAAAAGACAATGCAGTAGATGACTTTAGAGCCTTAATAGGGGCCACAAATCCTATGGAAGCTGCTGAAGGAACTATACGAAAATTATTCGCTAAAGATATAGGTGAGAATGCTATACACGGTTCAGATAGTGACGAAAACGCAGCTATAGAAGGAAGTTTCCATTTTTCAGGCAGGGAAATTTACTAAAGTGAATTATACGGAAAATTCGTAAATAAAGTTTACTAGTTACCTCAATACAATATTTTTAACTAAGTCCTTATTTAATTCTTCATTGATCATATCAATGATCCTGGATTTTCCATGACTCAGTTCTTCTCGTAATACAGAAGATGAAAGTGAGACAAAAAGCGTATCGTTGCGCAGCTCCACTGCGGTAGTATAATTATTCACTCCATTGTCCATTATCTTCTCCCAGGCTTTTCTGACCATGACTTTGTCTATGCCTTTCTGCAATTTATTTTCTTTAATAAATTCATTCAAAGCTTCACTAAGGGAATGTAGATGTTTTTCTTTAGCCATTACTCTTTAGCATTGATTGGCTGAAATCGTCTGTAATGATAGGACAGGCCTTCCTTATTTTTGACAACCATTTTGGTTTTATTAATCTCAATTATTTGTTCTTCCCATGAACTTAAGTCATTCTGATAATTCATCCAAAATAAACCATCTCTTTCATTTACTTTGAATGATTCTGCATCGCTGGAAGTATTATAAGTTCCATCAAAAGTGGGTTGCACTTTCTTGCGAAAACCTTTCATATTATTGTACTCAAAATAATCAATAGTTAGATTTAAGTCATATTCTTTGGTTTCTCCATCGGGAAATTTAACTTCTTCAATCTCCCAATATCCGTTGATATTATTTAAATCTGAAACAGATATTTTTTCAGAACACGCCAGAAAGCAAAAAATCAGCAGTAAAGAAACCAGCTTGCGCATACTACAATTTAAAAATTTTATAGGATTGATGAATAGATTTCACAACATTTTCCGTACGGTCTGGATGTGTGTCACTAATAAATATTTGACCAAAATTTTCATCATCAACTAATGTAATAATATGTTTTACCCTATTCTCATCCAATTTGTCAAAGATATCATCCAAAAGCATTATCGGGGTTGTTCCGGCATGTGCCTTTAGAAATTGAAACTGAGCAAACTTTAAAGCGATTAAAAATGACTTTTGCTGTCCCTGACTTCCAAATTTCTTTATAGGATGATCTTCTATTTCAAAGCGAAGATCATCCTTATGAATACCTGTGGAGGTGTATTGCAATGTCCTATCTTTCTCAATATTACTCTCAAGGAGCGATAATAGATCTTGTGAGAACAATTTGCTTTCATAATGTATGTTAACCAATTCCTGTCCGCCAGAAATTGCTAAGTATTGTTCTTTAAAAATAGGAATAAAATCTGCGATAAAAGCTGTCCGTTTTTGGAAAATGCTTGTTCCGAAGCCATTTAACTGTTCGTTATAAACAGAAATTGTTGCCTGGTCAAAAGAATGGTTGACCGCAAAATATTTTAGTAAGGTATTACGTTGTTGGAGAATTTTATTGTATTTAAGAAGTGTTTGCAAGTACTCCTTATCTGACTGTGATATAACACTGTCCACAAATTTTCTTCTAATATCACTTCCCTCAAGAATTAAATCTCTATCGGCAGGCGAAATAATAACTAAGGGTAATAGTCCAATATGATCAGATAAGCGATCATATACTTTGTTGTTTCGTTTTATGATTTTTTTCAAACCCTTTTTGAGGCTGCAAACAATCTTTTCGTTTCTGTTGTTGAGTTTAAAAGTACCTTCAATGATAAAAAACTCCTCTCCGTGCTTTATATTCTGACCGGCCAGGGGATTAAAGTAACTTTTACCAAATGCAAGATGGTAAATAGCATCAAGCACATTGGTTTTCCCTTTTCCGTTATCACCGACTAAACAATTCGTTTTCGAATCGAACTCAAATTGTTGCGCCTCAAAATTTTTGTAGTTAACCAGTGATAAATTCTTCAGGAACATTGGGTAAGTAATTAGGCAATAAACATGGAAGGTGCAAATTATCGAAAAATAACGAATAATTTGGCTTTTGGTTTTGGATAAAAACTTTATTTTTGCGCGACCAATAAATTTAAAGATGGCAACATATAAGAAAAGGGGTTATAAGCCTAAAAATAAAGCCGAAGAAAGAGAACTTGATTCTCAGAAAAGTGCAACGGCGGAGGTTTTTAGTAGCCTGGATGAGAGTGCTTCCAGATCTGAACAATGGGTAGCCAAAAATCAAAATTATATACTTGGCCTGATAGGTGTAATTGCCATAGCTGTGTTGGGCTATCTTGCTTATAATCAATTCATTCAAAAACCAAAAGAGGCAAATGCAGCCAATGAACTTTTTTATCCTCAACAATATTTTGATCAGGCTTTAAACAATACAACGGAAAAGGATTCACTGTTTTCTTTAGCATTAAATGGAGCCGAAGGGAAATACGGTTTTCTGGATATAATCGATGAATACAAAGGGACAAAAGCAGCAAACCTGGCAAATTATTCTGCAGGTATGGCTTATTTGAACATGAAACAATACGAAGATGCTATAAGGCATTTGGAAAATTTTACTTCCGATGATGCCATCCTTGGCGCCCTGGCGAAAGGGGGAATTGGAGATGCATTTATGCAATTAGGACAAGCCACAGATGCTTTAGGGTATTATGAATTGGCATTTGCCCACAATATAAATGACTATACTACTCCAAGATTTCTTTATAAAGCCGGAGTAACTGCTTCAGAGCTGAACCAAAATGATAAGGCACTTCAGTATTTTCAGAGAATAAAAGATGAATTTTCAAATTCAGAAGAAGCCCAAACTATAGACGCTTTTATAGGAATGGCTAAAAGCAAAAAATAAATGGTTACGTCCAACAAAAATCTGTCAGTTTATGACAAGAAAACAATCCCAGACGCGAAGGATCTTCGGTTTGGGATTGTTGTTTCAGAATGGAATCCTGAGATTACTGAAAATTTATATAAAGGCGCTGAAGCCGCATTATTGGATTGTGGTGCAAAACAAGGGAACATTTTAAGATGGAATGTTCCGGGTAGTTTCGAGCTGACATTTGGAAGTAAAAAAATGATTCAGGATAGTAATCCGGATGTTGTGATTGCCATTGGTAGTGTAATACGGGGAGAAACCAAACACTTTGATTTTGTTTGCAACGCTACCGCCCAGGGGATAAAAGACCTAAATGTAAATACCGACACCCCCGTGATTTTTTGTGTGTTAACGGATAATAATCTTCAACAGGCAAAGGACAGAAGTGGTGGTAAGTATGGAAATAAAGGAACGGAAGCTGCCATTGCAGCAATCAAAATGGCTTTACTTTAACTGATTACTTCTGATGTTTAGATTTGCTTATAATCACATATAGGCACATTTGGATTATATTGTACGATGTAATCTGAATAATGAGTATGCCACAAACTGTTAACAATTTTTGGGAAGGATATCTCTTCATATTTTTTGATTTTGAGTAACTTTGAGACATAGGTATATGGGAAAATTTTCAAAACTACGTAAGAACAGAAAATACAATTACACGCCCCGTTATTATGACGACAAGGGTGAAGGTAGCCCATATAAAATGCAGCCAAAACTTGATAAATACCGCACTACCATAAATGCGCCAAGAGGTTTAAAGGGAAAGTTTAGTAATGCAATGGGTGATATCAGGAAAGCTGGAGACCAAAACCTAAAATTAAGAATGCTAATTATAATCGCCATCCTTATACTTATATTCCTGTATATTATCGATTTTGATTTGTCAATCTTCTATTCAAACTAATGGCAGATATTATACAACTTTTGCCAGACCATGTGGCCAATCAGATTGCCGCGGGTGAAGTAGTTCAGCGCCCTGCCTCTGTGGTTAAGGAGTTGTTGGAGAATGCCATTGACGCAGGAGCTACTACTATAAAATTAATTGTAAAAGACGGAGGAAAGACTTTGATCCAGATTGTTGATGACGGATTAGGCATGAGCGTAACGGATGCCCGATTAAGTTTTGAAAGGCACGCCACTTCCAAAATTAATTGTGCTGAGGATTTATTTCATTTGGATACCAAAGGATTTCGTGGAGAAGCACTGGCTTCTATTGCTGCTATAGCTCATGTTGAAATGAATACCCGTCCGGAAGGAGATGAAGTGGGGACGCTTCTTAAAATTGAAGGGAGTAAGGTTTTATCGCAAGAAGTAGCCGTAACACCTAAAGGAACATCTGTATCAGTAAAGAATCTCTTTTTTAATATCCCGGCAAGGAGAAAATTCTTAAAGTCCAACCAGGTAGAATTACGTCACATAACTAATGAATTTCATCGGATAGCTCTGGCACATCCATCGGTACATTTTTATTTTTATAACAATAGCAGTGAACTATTCAACTTGCCTTCTACCAATTTAAAAAAACGAGTTGTACATGTATTTGGGGTTAAAACAAAAGAAAAATTAGTGCCTGTAGAGGAACAAACCCAGGTGGTTAGGATATCAGGCTTTATTTGCAAACCGGAATACGCAAAAAAAAGTAGAGGGGAACAGTTTTTCTTTGTGAATAATCGCTTCATAAAAAGCCCGTATCTCTATCATGCAGTTATGGCGTCTTATGAAGGGCTGTTAAGACCAGATACAAGTCCGGGCTACTTTTTATATCTCGAGGTAGATCCATCTTCAATAGATATTAATATACACCCGACAAAGACAGAAATTAAGTTTGATGATGAACATACCTTATACGCTATACTCAAGTCAACAATAAAACATAGCTTAGGTCAGTTTAATGTAAGTCCGGTTTTAGATTTTGACAAAGATCAGAATTTAGACACACCATATGTTTTGTTAAATAAACAGGCACAACAGCCTGGAATTACTATTGATCCAGGCTATAATCCATTTAAGGAAAGCGGATTTGAAAATAGTACCAAAAAGACTTTTGCAAGGCAACCATCTGGGGATTGGGAAAGTATGTATGTAGGTTTGGAGTCCAAAGTTGGCAGGGAAGAGGGTTTTAGTACAGTACATTTTGAATCTGACGCTATTACGGGTTCTATTTTTGAGGAAAAGCAGGAATTGGATGGAATAGGGGTAACCACATTTCAGCTTAGAAGAAAATATATAGTAACGACCATAAAATCCGGGATGCTTATTATTGACCAGGGGCGCGCACATCAACGAGTGCTATATGAAAAATTTCTTAAGAATATTACGGTAAAAGAAACTTTAAGCCAGCAATTGCTCTTTCCTATATCACTCATTTTTTCAAAGACAGAATTAGCTGTTCTTAAGGAAATTCAAGGAAGTTTGACATCTCTTGGTTTTGCGTTCGGTCCTTTTACGCAGGATGAACTGCAAATAACCGGAATACCCCAACTTATTAATGAGAGTGAAATAGGTATTATTCTGGATCAATTAATTTCTGATTATCAGATGGAGATAAATGGGAACGGATTTACTCAATCTGAGGTATTATCAAAAGCACTTTGCAAGTCATTGGCGGTAAAAACCGGAGAAAAATTAGATAATGACTCACAACAGACTTTGGTAAATGCATTGTTTGCGTGTAAGGAAACTAACCGAAGTCCGTTTAACAAATTAATTTACGTTACAATAACCGAGCGTGAGATTGATAATAAATTTATTTAGATGGGAAGACTAACTGATGCCATTAAGCATCTGCTAATTGTTAATGTGTTGTTCTTTGTGGCGACAAATTTATTTGGAGATCAGATGTATCAATGGTTTTCATTGTGGTTTCCGGAGAATGAGAATTTTGGAATTTGGCAGATATTGTCCCATATGTTTATGCACGGGGGTTTTATGCATATTTTATTTAATATGTATGCGCTCTGGGCTTTTGGTACGCCTTTGGAGCGAATGTGGGGTCGGAATAAGTTTTTGTTCTTTTATTTCTCTGCGGGAATTGGGGCAGCACTTATACATACCGGTGTAAATTATTATTATTTCAATCAGGGAATTGAGGCCCTGGTAAATTCAGGAATAGCGAAAAGTCAGATTATGGAAATTATTTCTGGCGGCCAATATAGTCCAGACTGGTATAATTACGCGCCTCGTAGTGTTATAGACAATTTTTTAAGTGCATATAATACACCGGCTGTGGGTGCTTCGGGAGCTATTTATGGAATATTGGTAGCTTTTGGAATGTCTTATCCAAATAGTGAATTATTCCTTATCTTCCTACCAATTCCTATTAAAGCAAAATTTTTCATTCCTGTATTAATAGGCCTGGATTTGTTTTCAGGAGTTACCGGATATTCCATATTTGGCAATGGAATTGCCCATTTTGCCCATGTAGGAGGAGCCCTTTTTGGATTTCTAATGATGTGGTACTGGAAAAAAAATCAGTATAATAAAAATCGATGGGACTAGAATGATTTCTGGAAATTTAAAATATCAATTTACTCGGCTTAGTATAGCAGAAAAGTTAATTGCAGTAAATGTATTTGTTTTTATAATAAACGGATTATTTACTTTCTTAATGGGCATGCCATCCAATTCATTGCTTCGATGGTTTGAATTGCCAAAAGATTTTATCGACTTTATTTCTCAACCTTGGTCATTGGTAACCTATTCCTTTTTCCACGGGGGTATTTGGCACCTTTTTTGGAATATGATAATGCTTTATTTCTCTGGGAGAATTTTTCTTAATCTTTTTGGACCTAAAAAATTCGTAAGTGCTTATTTTTTAGGGGTCATATTAGGCGGTTTAGTCTTTTTGCTAAGTTACAATGTATTTCCTGCTCTTTTAAGCACCAACGCTGCACTTATAGGAGCATCTGCGGGCGTGACTGCTGTATTAATTTTTGTATGTACCTATATTCCTAATCAGGAGGTAAGGCTCTTTATTTTCAATGTAAAATTGTGGTATATTGGAGCTTTCTTTGTGTTGGTAGATTTAATTCAGATACCATCCGGCGGAAATGCAGGTGGGCATCTTGCCCATTTAGGAGGAGCTTTACTGGGATATGTGTATGCCAGGCAGCTTTTAAAAGGCAGAGATATTGGAGAAGGATTTACCAAAATGTTGGAAAGTCTTGAAGGCCTTTTTAAGAAGAAAGAAAAGAAAGCACCTTTGAAAACAGTGTACCGCCGTGCAAAGGGAAATAGTGTTTCTAATGTTAATTACGATAAGGAAAGCAAACAGCGTAAGATAGATACTATTCTGGATAAGATAAGTAAATCGGGCTATGAAAGTCTCTCCAAATCAGAAAAGGATTTTTTATTTAAAGCAGGTAAAGAGGATTAATCTGTGAGAGAATTATCCATTTTTGATAAAATAATTTTTTTTTTAAACCTGATATTAGGTGCACTTCTTTTATTTTCGTTTTTGGCACCTTATATTTCGGTAAATACATTTCTTCCTTTAACCTTTTTGAGCTTGTTTTTTCCAATAATTTTTATCATAAATATTCTATTTATTTTTTATTGGATATTTAGAAAAAAAAAGATATTTATACTGTCATCTTCAGCTGTTCTCATTTCTTATTTCACTTTTGGTTCTTTTTACAAATTCGGTTCTACTAGTGATTCAATAAAAAATGAGGACCTGAGCGTAATGACCTATAACTCAAGAGCTTTTCGTGTTGGACATTCTAAAAATACTAGATTAGCAGATCTTAAAATTATTGATTTCGTTAAAGAAAATGACCCTGATATAGTCTGTTTTCAAGAATTTGAACCAATAAGGCATAGGCAATTAAACCAATACCCTTATAAGTACCAAACTGAGTTACCATCCAATAAAAGTAGTCAAGCTATTTTTTCCAAATACCCTATTGTCGGCAATGGTTCTCTAGAATTTCCCAATACAGCCAATAATGCGCTATATGCAGATATTTTATATAAAGCAGATACAATTAGAGTATATAATATTCATTTTCAATCATATCAAATATCACCTTCCAGACTAAAACAGATTAGAAGAGCGGCAAAGATTTATGCGAAAATGACTAAAGCTTTTATAAAACAAGAAGAACAGGTAAGAATTTTTGATAAACACAGAAGGGATTCTCCATACAGGAACATAGTTTGCGGGGATTTCAACAATACCCCATTTTCAAATGTGTATCGTATTGCCAAAGGTGAAATGCAAGATACATTTGACGAGAAAGGCTCTGGTTTTGGAAAAACTTTTGACTTAAAGGGTGTTCCGTTTCGCATCGACTTTATTTTAGCGGATAAGAGCATGCAAGTAATGACACATCAAAACTTTGATTTAAGACTATCTGACCATTACCCGGTAATGACTTCAATTCGTCTCTGACAACAAGAAGTAACAATCAATCAAATCTGCCAGTATGTGAATGAGTAAGGCAAGCCCAATTATCCTTGTCTTCTTAAAAATAAACAGCAAGATATAAACCGCAATGGCCAAATAGGAATGAAGGGGGTGGAAGTTAATACTGCATCTCCCGGGATCAAAAATGGGATTGGCAACTAAGTGATCTATATCTATTAATATACCCGAAAGGAGAATAAGGACTATCCATATTCTTTTATTTTTAAAAAATATAAGGCCAACTGCTATTGGAACTATTATATGAATGCCGTAATGCAGCAGGAATCTAAGCATTCAGAAAATCCAAATTTTGATTCATTAAATAATCAAGACTGGCAGTTCCTTCGTTGAATAACAAATCCAGCACACTACAATTTTCAATAAAACCATGCCTGGCATTAAAAACCTGCATATAGCTTTTTTGCCTCATATTAATTGTTTTTTTGGCATGTACCAAAAACCTGGCATCAAAAACCGCTTTGGGATTTAGCTCATAGACATCAGTTTGCCTAGTGTTAATATTGAATTGCAGGCAACTGGCAATAATATCAATGGCATTAAGGTTAAAATCTAATAAATATGAGTAACTATTCATAAAAATAGGGGCCAGATCATCTTCGTAATATTCAAAAAAAGGAGACGTCCTGTATGCGGTTTGAAGTGTCTTCCAATGTTGACGTTGCCATCTGTAATCATTATCCAACCTTACATCTTTATACTTTTGTCTGCCCTCTTTACCTCCTACATGTTTAATTGGAATATTCAACATAAACTTACCCTGATCTGTACAAATATAGGCTCGATTTCGATAGGTTTGTTTTTGATAATTATCGCAGATTTCCCAGATTATATTATTTTGCACAAGAGTTGCAAAAGTCGCAATGTCAGGCAGGTATGTCGGATGGAGTAACAGAACCATATATTTGTATTTTTATTCCACCCAAAAACGTATCTGTTACTTTTTAAGCTTCTTTCTACGCTTCCAAAAGTAATCAAATATAAACCAGGCTGCCAGCATAACAAGGAAATGTCTAAAATAAGATCTGGGCTCTCCATCGCCTCCAACAGTGGTAAAAATCCTGTCCCATCTAGGTTTCCAATTCGTAATTCCTTGTTTAAAATTATCAAAGCTGAGCCAAATAAAAATCGGTTTACCAACAATATGATTAGCAGGGACATACCCCCAACTCCGGCTATCTTCTGAGTGATCTCTGTTATCTCCCATCATCCAGTAGTAATCCTGTTTAAAGGTATAGGAGTCAGTAACCTGCCCGTTTATGCTTATCTGATTCCCTGAAACTCCGACAGTATTTCCTTCATAGTCGCGAATTATCTTTTTATAAAGTGGAAGAACTTTTGGAGTCAGCGAAATAGTTACTCCTTTTTGAGGAATGTATATAGGTCCAAAGTTATCATTATTCCAGGGATAGTCAGGAGCATGCGGGAATATATTATAACCTTTTAATCCTTTGGGTTCTACTATTTTTATAACAGAATCTATATCCGGATTATTGCTTAATACTTCCAACATTTCATCAGTCAGTGTCACCGAGCGCTGGCGTCCTGTTTCTTCCCTTAAGGAAAGCCCCGTCTGTCTTATAACCTTGGGGGGGATTCCACTTGCATCGGTAATCAGCTCTATTTCACCCTTCGCATTTTGACCGCCGGCTAGTAGGTATTTGTTCACTGCATCAAATTGATTTTGGTTTAAAGGAGCCGACAGATATTTTCGTGTAAATTCATCTATGCCTAAACGTATAAGCAATCTTGATGATACTCCTTTTTGTGAGTAAACATTATAATCATATTGTGGTTTGGCTCTGTCTGATAGTTGTAGTTGTTTACCGTTAATATATACCAAACCATCAATTACAGATAGCGAATCGCCAGGAGCACCAACACAACGCTTTACATAGTTGGATTTTTTATCAATAGGTTTTTTTACTCCTTCTTCCTTTTTAAAAAAGACCCGTACTGTATCTGCCGGCCAGCTAAAAACAACAATATCATTTTTTTTAACCTCTTCAAATCCAGGTAATCTAAAATAGGGTAATTGAGGCTTCTTGAGATACGATCTAATACCTAATCCCGGTATTGTATCATGTACCATTGGAGCTGCTACGGTAGTCATTGGGGCTCGGGCGCCATAGTGAAATTTACTCACAAAAAGTAGGTCACCTATCCTTAGTGTACGCTCCAAAGAACCAGTTGGGATTACATAAGGCTGTATGAAATAAGTATGGACCAGTGTGGCAGCCACCACAGCAAATACAATAGAGCTCACCCATTCTCCTAACCCGCTTTTTGGATGCAGACTTCTGTCCTCAATATAAGTTACATCTAAGGCATAATTAACATAGTAAATATAAAATCCAAGGGTTAGTATTACCAACCATGTTTCAAGAAGGCTATTTCTTCCAAAGCTGCGTATAGTTTCAACCCAAATTACTGGAAACATTAGAAGATTAATAATGGGGATAAAAAGAAGAATTACCCACCATTTGGGTCTTCTTATTATTTGCATTAATACAATGGCATTATATATCGGAACGGCCGCTTCCCAAGGTTTTCTGCCCGCTTTAATATAAAGCTTCCAAGTCCCTAAAAAATGAATGATTTGTATTATTAAAATAAAGATGATCCAATTTGTACCGTTCATATTCTTTTCTATATTTTTTTCAGACGTTATTTAGTCTGAATTGTTACCATAATTAACCCAGGTTTAACACATCCTTCATAGTGAAGACACCTTCTTTTCCATTTAACCATTCCGCGGCTACAATTGCACCTAATGCAAAACCTTGCCTATTATGTGCTTTGTGCTTTATAACTATCTCATCAACTAAACTTTCATAAGAAACAACATGGGTACCGTATTCATTGGCAATCCTTTTGGAGATTATAGGGACATGTTGGTCTCGAGATTTTTCCATTTGCCAGCCTTCATAATCAGAATTCTCAATAATACTTTCAGCAAGTGTAATTGCCGTGCCACTGGGAGCATCAAGTTTTTGCAGATGGTGGGTTTCCTCTATTGATACCTTATATTGGTGTAAATTGCCCATCATTTTTGCTAAATAACAGTTTAATTCAAAAAATAGGTTTACCCCCAAGCTGAAATTTGAAGCATAAATAAAGGCTCCATTTTTCTCTTTACATAAAGAAATCACTTTGTCGTAATCTTTCAGCCAACCTGTGGTGCCTGATATAACCGGTACATTATTTTCAAGACAATTTTTAATATTAGTAAACGCAGCCTCCGGACTACTAAAATCTATTGCCATATCCATTGAGGTAAAGTCAATTTCTTTAGTGTCAACATCTGCTCTGGCAATTATTGAATGATTTCGTTGGATAGCGATCTTTTCAATCATTTTCCCCATTTTTCCATATCCAAATAAACCTATATTCATATTTTAGAATTTAATGATTAAAGCCACTCCGTAGTTAGGGTCTCCAATAATAGGGTTATATTCCAAATATGGTTTAACATCCAGACCAAGATCGTCATCTACATTAAATTGTTTTAAATGTGCATCCACATTGGCATCAATAATATTCAAAGCATATAATGCAAGTGTAATAAACAATGCCAAATCGCGATCTCTTTGATAACGTTCCTGACCATCCTGCAGGGCGCTGTCTGATAAGTCCGGGCTACCAGGAACTATACCAGACCCGTTTACATCATAGAATTCATCATCAGTAAAACCAGCTTTTCTTCTTTTAAAGGCCGTGCGAAAGCGATCATAAAGATCATCATTATACTCATAGGCATAGATACCAACACCTATAGCACCAATTACAATAGGAATTTTCCAATATCGCTTGTTATAGGCCTGACCTAAGCCGGGCAGAACAGCAGAATAAAATGCGGCCTTGCTTGGAGCTAATGGATTAATCCGCTTCTTTTCCACTTTACCTTCAACAATAACTTTTTGTTTTTTTAAATTTTGTTCGACCGAATCCTCAGGACTTTCTTTTTGACCTTCCTGGGCAAAAGTTAAAAGTAAAGGGAACAATAGTAAAGACAAGAAGACAAGGTTTTTACTCACCTGTAATTAGTTTTTTCAACCGCTGAAAATCTTCCTCTGAACTGAAGGGAATACTTATCCTACCCTTGCCGTCCTCTGTAGAATTGACTGTTATTTTTGCAGAAAGATAGTTTTTAAGTTGTTTAGCGCCATGATTTATAAATTCTGTTGTAACTGATGACGTGTTTGAAGACCTCTTTTGTTTGGGTCCTTCATGATAATGCTTCACAAGATGCTCGGTTTCTCTAACTGACAAACTGTTTTTTACAATTTTTTCATAAAGATTAATTTGATCTTCTTTTGAGTCAATATTTACCAGAGTCCTGCCATGTCCCATAGAAATAAAGCCATCTCGCATTCCGGTTTGTATAATGGGGTCCAGGCGTAATAAGCGAAGGTAATTCGCAATGGTCGATCTTTTTTTACCCACCCGGTCACTTAATTTTTCCTGAGTCAAACCTATTTCATTGATTAAACGATTATAGGAAAGTGCAATTTCAATTGGATCCAGATCCTGGCGTTGAATATTTTCAACCAGTGCCATTTCAAGAGACTCCTGATCATTGGCAATTCTAATATATGCAGGTATTGTTCTAAGTCCAATTAGTTTAGAAGCCCTATATCTCCTCTCTCCTGAAACTAACTGAAATTTATTAAAGTCAGATTTTCTTACTGTAATTGGTTGAATAACTCCTAATTCGTTTATAGAGGAAGCCAGTTCCTGAAGGGTATCATCATTAAAATGAGAACGGGGCTGAAAAGGGTTTACCTCAATAGTGTCAATATCTAGTTCTACTATATTACCAACAACTTTATCAGCATTTCTATCCGATACCGAATTAATATCATTTTCAGGATCTTTAAGCAGAGCAGAAAGTCCTCTTCCCAAAGCCTGTTTCTTGGTTGCTTTTGCCATTATACCTTCTCTCTATTTTTTTTCAATAGTTCGTTGGCCATATTTAAGTAGTTTGTTGCACCTTTACTACTGGCATCATATTTTATAATACTTTCCCCATAACTTGGGGCCTCTCCCAGACGAACATTGCGCTGAATTATAGTGTCAAAAACCATATTAGAGAAATGTTTCTTGACCTCTTCCACAACCTGATTAGAAAGCCGTAATCTGGAATCGTACATGGTTAGCAACATACCTTCAATATCTAATTCAGGATTGTGAATCCTTTGTACACTTTTTATCGTGTTTAATAATTTTCCAAGTCCTTCCAGAGCAAAATATTCACATTGTATAGGAATAATTACCGAGTCTGCTGCCGTTAAAGCATTGAGAGTAAGCAGGCCTAAAGAAGGTGCACAATCAATTAGAATATAATCGTATATCGCTCTTAAATCGCCAATGGCTTTCTTCATCATATATTCCCTTTCATCCTTGTCTACTAATTCTATTTCAATAGCGACTAGATCTATATGTGCAGGAATTAAGTCAACATTAGGTGAGGAGGTCTTAATGATTGTTTCTCCAGCTGTCCTTGTATGCTCCAATAACTGGTATGTACCAATTTGAATTTCATCTACATTAATACCTAATCCGGAAGTTGCATTGGCCTGGGGATCGGCATCAATTAATAACACTTTTTTTTCAAGTACACCCAGCGAGGCAGCCAGATTTACTGTGGTGGTGGTTTTACCAACCCCACCTTTTTGGTTTGCGATAGCAATAATCTTGCCCATAATTGAAGTAAGTTAGGGGTTAAAAATACGATTATTTACAATGCCCAAAAAAGTATTTTGTTAACACAAAGTGAATAACTCTGACAAAAGCGTTAAAGTTGGTTAAAGTATATCCCTTAGGCAATTGGGCTAGGTATCCAAACTACTTAATCTATTAAAATATCAAGTATCTGGATTGCTGCATCACTAATTTTGGTACCTGGTCCAAATACAGCTGCGGCTCCGGCATCAAACAAATATTTATAATCCTGTTTGGGAATTACACCTCCCACAATTACCATTATGTCTTCTCTACTATATTTTTTCAACTCTTCCAATACCTGTGGTACTAAGGTTTTGTGGCCGGCAGCCAATGAAGAAACGCCAAGAATATGTACATCATTTTCCACTGCCTGTTTTGCTGCCTCCTCAGGTGTTTGGAATAAGGGTCCTATATCAACATCAAATCCGAGATCTGCATATCCGGTAGCGACAACTTTTGCACCACGATCATGCCCATCCTGTCCCATTTTTGCAATCATAATTCGAGGTCTTCGACCTTCCTGCGCTGCAAATTTATTCGCCAATTCTCTTGCCTTTTTAAAACTTTGGTCGTCCTTAATTTCTTTTGCGTACACTCCTGTAAACGATTGAATTTTTGCTTTATATCTTCCAAAAGCAACTTCCAGAGCATCACTAATCTCTCCA
>Ga0209456_10000423_pt1 | contig 23080 bp, 19 predicted proteins | sample COG_11_FD_184755 | JGI IMG/M metagenome (GOLD analysis project Ga0209456, IMG submission 184755) | Pelagic marine sediment microbial communities from the LTER site Helgoland, North Sea, for post-phytoplankton bloom and carbon turnover... | ecosystem: Environmental > Aquatic > Marine > Neritic...
ACCAGGGCCTTGGTGTCAGTAATCAGGTTGTAACGGCCACACACGGTCAGGTGCCGGGATCATAGCCGTCTACCCAACTGGCGAGCGGCACAATTTCCGGCGGCTGTCCGTTGGCATGAAAGTAGGAATCTACCGCGAATGGCCTGTTGCTGTCTTTTTCGATTAAAACCGCCGTATTGTGCGGGAACTTCAGGTTAAGAAGACCGCGATGTTTCGGATAGCCAACCCTGTGCCGGTTCAACAGGCCCTTTTCCTTCATCAACAGCAGATAAATCGTCGTGTTGGTCGTTTCCGCGACACAGTCCAATTGCCGAGTGCCGCGGAAAGAACCCCGGTTACGCGGCTGATCATCAAACGTGCCAGCCTGATCACCGACCAGCTGTTCCAGCCTGGCGATTGCTACGGCGATTTGTGTTCGTTCAGCTTCACTGTCTGTTGCCCGAGGCTGAAATATCCTCTCTACGCTTTGCCAGTTGTTCCCGGTCAAATGAACGGGCGTGGTTTCATCACAACTCACCTGATTGCAAACCACAAACTGAGAGGCTGATACAGGAACCGCATCGTATATGAACAGGTAATGTTCCGGTTGCTGGCGCTGGGTCGCGCAGGACGACAACAGAACGATTACGGGAATAACCGCGGGCTGTATCCATCGACAGAGTTTCATATACCTCCCAACTTACTTATGCGCCCATATGCAGCACTGGCCAGGGTTCCCCTACTGCAGGACCGATCCCGTAGATGAAAACGTGTCGAAGAAAATTTTCACAATCTCATCGCGACAGCGCGTCAGGCAGCTGGCAAATCGCAGTTCAATATCCGCCTGCAGATGGTCGATCCGTTCAGCGCGATCTGTTGCGCTGCCGGCGTAGCCTGGTGATTCCGGCAGATTTAACAGCAGTGTCAAGGCAATATTAACTTCCACCGGAACCTCCGTCACACCGCTGTCAATTCCCGCGTGCAGAGGACCGATACTGCTCGCCTGCCTTATCAGATGGAACGCCCTGGCGATCGCCTCCCCTGCCTCGGGGACTCCACCACTCAGAATCACCTGTTGTTGGTCCCACACGGCATCTGCCGTACTGTCTCCCAGCCTATCCCGAACCAGCAGCATATAGTGGTATAGCGCATACAGACGGACACCCGTCGAAAAGACATCCCGGTAGGCATCGTCAATCGCGTTTTCCGCCCGACAGCGGTCAAACGGGTCTTGCTGCTCGCCCAGATAGGCGATAGGCAACACCGCCAGGCGATAGGTATCAACCTTTAACTCACTCTGCAAAACCTGATTCCCCGTCGTTCCAGGCCATGCAAACTGCGCACGACCCTATGCACCTATACCCTAGCTGAAACCTTTTACTGTCGGCTTATCCGTGCACGCCAGAAACTTATCCCCCTGTTCCCATAAGTAAAATCAGCCCAGCAACGGTTGAACATGTCACCAGCAAGTGCAGTGTCGCTATCTGGACACAGATCCCAGGACGCTATTGTCAACAAGACTGGCATCAGCTTCAGAGAATTCTGCATGCCATTCGAGCTTTGCCCCACCACAAACACCTTTTGGTTTAAATAACAGCAAGATAAAAAAACAAACTGCTTTTATCCCTTCAGATCACAGGGTAACTGCGCTGAATTCGAATGGCTGATTCGGTAAACTCCTTTTGCATAACGCAGGTGACGTCAATCTGCGACAGATCAGGAATAACAAACAGGGAGATCTTATGGATTTTGCGCACGCCCTCGGGTTGAACAAGCCGCCCGAGAATCCGGAAGAAGAGCGCAAGAAGCTGCAGCTCTATATCAACCTGAAACTGGCATCTTCCGGACAACCGACCTGCGTTCCTGAAGAGGAAGCACGCTTCTTCGGTATTTCCCAGGATCTGCTGAAAAGTTACCGTGAAAAGAACCGCCTGCTGGTGGATTATCATTGCTGGGTGGACCAGCGCATCCAGGATTTCCTGATTCTCTATTTCGAAGACCTGCAACTCGACTCGCTGCCCACACTACCGACCCAGACCTTCATTCTCGACCGCTACGGGGTATCACGCGAGTTATCGATACCGATGGGTAAAAACGAGTTTCACTCTGACATTGTCTCCAGCTATCGCGTCAAGCAGGGGGTACTCCACAACCCGGCCAGTGACCGGCGCACCAGCAAGGGTTCCTTTCATATCAGCGAAGGTGGTCTGCCGATACCGGGTGATAAAAAGGCGGTACCCAAACGTACCTTTGCGCACATGCTGGAGCAGGCGCTCAATCCGCCGCAGGAACTGCTGACTATTCCCTTTACCGCGAGCTTGCCGGATCCTGCGCGTATGTTCGTATCATTGCTGCTGCGTCCGATCGTCTGCCCGGAAATTCCTGGCAGGGAAGCGGAAAAGTCGATGGAGATCCAGTTCTTTGCGCCCGGCAACCTGGTGAGCAACCTGGATTTCGTGGAAAGTATTTTCGGCAATGGCGGCAACCCCTATCTTGCCGAGTTTGATTCTGCACTGGATACCGAGCATTGGACCGGCCATACCGGCTGCGTCATTCTTGCACCGCACCTGGTCAAGCTGACCAAGAAAGAAGTCGGTCTTCCTCACATGACGAATGCCACAGAACGTCAACGTGCGGAGGGAATGTGCTGGGATGATCCGGAGGAGCTATACAATGATGGCGATGCTTTCAAGCTCACCGCGCGTGACGAATCCGGTGTCATAGTTACCCTGTTGGCGGACAACTATTACGGCTACTGTAAGAAGGAAGTCAAAACCCAGATCGGCTATGCCGCAAACCTGTTCGGCATGGCCGAGGAAGAGCATGCCGGCGGTGCACTGGCATTCCCGTGCCGCAACCATGGCGAGGAATATGGCGTCGACAGCCTAACCCACATGCCTGGCTATTGCTTTGCTGACATGGTGGAGCGCTACGGCGATATCATGGATCTGCAAGAGGAGGGCTACGGCATCGACCGGAACTGCCCGGAGATTGTTTACGTACCGCAGAAGCTACGCATGGACCTCAACGCCCAGACCATTTCCTGGATAAAATGCGGTGAAACGAAGACTATTCCTCTGCAGCCTGAAAAGATTTACATGCAACCAAGCGGTTACAAAATCGAAATGAAGAAACACCCGGGCGCGCCATCCTGGCGCCTGGTCGGAATGGATGCCGAGGGCACCTTCTGCCATAAACCTTCCACAGTATCAGGCGGCGGCAAATCCGAAATCTCGAAATCCCTCGATGATGCTGTAATTTATCGTCCGCTGTTCGTGGATGACCTGCAAAAAGACCTCGATATGGTGCAGGAAATTTTCGATCAGGATTACACACAGCGCTTCAAGCCCGGTTACGAAAATGAAGACCGTGATGCAAGCCGCAAACCGCTGAGCCCGGAACGCAGCCTCGGTTCGGTAATCAAGTTGCTTACACCCACGTCTACCTATACGGATGAGTTCAACGAATGGCTCGCCTCTATTTCACCGCGCATCCTTGCGCTGGCGTTTCTCATCAAGCGATTTTACCGCAGCGAGTGGGGTAACCGCTGGCGTGATTACCTGTCGGTCGACGAAGTCGACGGTGCACCTGCACACGAACTGAAACTGGGTAACCGCAGACTGATGGCCTCCTACCTGCGCGTCGGTTTCGACAGCGACGGCAAGTGGCGCACCTTCAAACTGCGGCAGGACTACATCGCCACTGAAAAGGTACAGATGGAGGACGATATCAGTGTAACTGTCGTCATACCAGCCGAAACCATCTCCAGCTGCAGGCCCGGGCAGCATAGCGAACACAGTCTCAAATTGGTGAAAAACTGCGAATACCGGCTGTTTCAGAGGCCCGATGACGCTATTCATCCCGGCTTTGACAAGCAGACCGAGCAAGACCTGTCAGAACCCGGCAACTTCATCGCCAATTTTGAACCGCTTGGCCGTGAACAGTTAGCGCGCCTGGTAGAAGACGTGCACACCTTCTACCAGCTCACTCCACCCATGCAGACAATGCTGAAAGAGGCCCGCATGGAACCCGGCGCTTATGCCGTATCTTCAGCCCATCCGCGCCTGGTCGACGGCAAACCCTCGAAAAATCCACGTTACCTGCAGAAACGCCCTGACCTGGTGCGGCCGACGCGCAAGTACCTTGCCGAGATGAGCACACGATTCAACCGAAAACTGGGACTGGATGAACCCGTCTGCCACCCGGTAGATGCCGTGCTCGCCGGCCGACGCAACAACCCCCCGGATGCGGGCATACGTTCCCTGGCCGTCTACAATCCAATTCATTACCAGGAGTTGCCGGAGCTGTTTATGGACTTTGTCTGCAGCCTCACCGGCAAGTCACCGTCGACCACCGGTGCCGGCAGTGAAGGTGCGCTGACCAAGGGGCCGTTCAATGCCCTGCGTACCACCGCTGACCTGAATAATGCACTGGTGTCTTTTATCCTCACCGGCTATGCCGGGTTTTCCAGTTCGGCCGGTTATGTGGGCCCGAACGTGCGGGTCGACCATGACATCAGTCTGCTGATACCGGAAATATGGGCTCGGATTGACGCTGAAAAGCGTAATCCGGCGTACCTGATTGAACACGGCCACTTCGAAGCTCTTGAAGATTTTCAACACAAAGGCAAAACCGTGTTCGCCAGCCGCCTGGGCTACCGCATGACGGACCAGTTTGTTCACAGCTTCTTTGGCAAGATCTTCGATAACCCGAGCGCCGTTTTTACCGAGGAGATTCTCCGACCCGAGATCCAGGATCTGGAGATTTTTGTAGACGGTATACACAATATTGTGGAAGCACAGCAAAGCGTGGCGCAGCGCTATATCGACGATGGCAGTATCGAGGACGCCTGCCCGCCATTAAAGGCCCTGTTGTGTATCATGGCAAACGGCGAGCACGAGGGTTTGAAGGCTCATCACCCCGAGTTCCGCACCATGTTTACACGTGAACGGCTGCTCGAATCCGACTGGTACCAGGAACGCCTGCAGATCAAACAACTCCGGGATATTCGACTGTGGCAGCGCCACGTCAGCAACCTGCAACAGTTCCTGAATGATGTGGACTATGCGGAAGAGGCAGAACGCCTTGGCATCGCTCAGCGCCTCGATAAAGCCAGCTCAAAACTCGAACAGGTCCAGAGAGAGGAATACCTGCAGAGCCTGGTCGGGTCATTGGGCGCCGATCCACTGGGCCCCACCGCCTGCATGGCCGAAAACCAGTTGATCAGCTGGACCAAAGCGAAAATATCACTTGTCAAAGACAATATGGCGGAAAACGATTCCGAACCACTGCCAGCGCATAAAATCCCCTCTCTGCTGCAACGATTCAAAACAAGATTCAGAAGGGACAGACTCCATTAGAGACCGGTTTATCGCCCCCACTTTAGCTAATGCCGTGTTAACAGGCCCTAGTGTACCCCGCCTTAATTTGCTCCGTCCGGCAGGGTAAAGTAAAACGTTGCACCCTGCCCGGCTTCAGACTCGGCCCAGGCTCTGCCTTTGTGGCGCTCTATGACGCGTTTGACGGTCGCCAGCCCGATTCCGGTACCCGGATAAGCCTCTTTCGGGTGCAGGCGCTGGAAGGTGCCGAACAGCTTGTCGACATACTGCATATCGAAGCCAACACCGTTATCCCGTACAAAGTAAACCGTTTCGCCATCGAGCGTGGTGGTGGCAAACTGGACAATTGCCGAGTCTTGTTTTGACGTGAACTTCCACGCATTCTCCAGTAGGTTTTTAAGTCCTGCGTGCAGCAACTCTCTACTCCCGCTGACGATTACATTGTCCTCCACGTCGTATTCAAAGCGCCGATCCGGGTCTTCAGACTGGAGTTTCTCGAGATACTCCCTCGCAAATCGGCTCAAGTCGACCCGGCTAACAGACATGTGCCTGCGCGTGATGCGCGACAGTTCCAATATGTCATCGATGAGTTCGGCCATGTGACTACCGGCCCTGATCACCCTTTGCAGGGCGTCTCTGGCATCACTGTGCAGTGACTCGCCGATATCTTCGGCAAGTATCTGGCTGAAGCTGGTAATGGATCTCAGCGGTGCACGCAGGTCATGGGCGATAGTATAGCTGTAGGATTCAAGCTGCTGTTGCACCTGTTTTCGCTCACCGATCTCATAGCGGAGTTTTGCATATACCTTGCTCAACTTTGACTGTATTCGGTGCAGGTAGGCGTAAAACAGAATAATACCCAGACTCGCCAATACGAAACCCGAAAATACAAATACGGTGGTCAGCGTCTTCAAATCATGATGTTGGGTGGTGGTATTCAGCAGTATCCAGATGTTGCCAAGCAACTGTTTGCGCGCGTCAACAGCCGGCAGGACACTGGCATCGTAAATCTGATCCTCATCGCTTATCGTTACCGATACATTTTCTTCAGCGCCTCGACCAATCTGCTGAAGCAACTGCTTCGGCAATTCAGTCAGGGTTTTATCAATGATCAATCTGTCGGGAAACTGATTCCAATCCATCCGGCTGCCGAGCTGTTCCTGCAGCTCTGACCATGCCTTATATTCGAGGTAGCGCTTGTCGATAACGACAACCAGGTCGGCGCCTGTCGTTCTTTTCACCCGTCGCGTCAGATGCACAATATTTTCACCCAGTTCTATGTACCCGGCCAACTCTCCGTCGATGAGCCAGGGCTTGACCACGCGAAGCACAAACTGTCCTGACGCATCCAGTTCGACACCCCACGCCAGATCCTGTGTGCTAAACGCTTCATCCAGGGTATGGCGGTTAATCCGGTCACCATATCGTTGCGGACTGTGCACGCGCAGAAAGCTGGTCCTTTCCGGCGTGTAGAAATAAAGGTGGGATACCCGGCCTTCCTTGCTGATCCGCTTGTAAATGGGCCGGGCTGCTTCAAACAGGGCCTGTCGATCCTTGTCCAACCATGCCTGTTGAATCAGGCTGTTACTCTCAATGAAATCGGTCAGACTGGCCATTAGACTGGCGGCTTCCTTCAGGTTTTCGGCATAGGCAATCCAGACATGCTGTTTGAGTTCTGACGAGTGCGCCTCGATACTGCGTTGTTGCAGCCAGTATGCTCCGGCCACTGCTCCCAACAGCGTAAACGCGACAAACAGCACAAAGGGCGCCAGTATCCTGGAGGTAATCCGTTCAATCTTTGCCTCATCACTTGAGAAGCGTGTGTTTTTCAATAACATTGAAACCAGGGCATCCTTCCCCAATGCTGTTCGGTCCGGTTCTTCCTACAGCTCAGCGGGTTATGGATAGTTTAACAGCTTTGCTTTATACCGCACTTCCACAGGTGTTTTTCGATAATGCGTGCAACAGCCACGAAACCCATGGTCGCCGTGACAAAGGTTGCCGATCCGTAGCCCATGTGACAATCCAGGTGAACACCATGAATACCGGGTTTCCGGTAGCCAACACTGCCATCCCCTTTCGGGTAGACCTGCTGTTGACTCGAGAACACACATTCAACACCGAAAGAACGCTTCGGATTTCGCGTATATCGATGCTCGGCACGTAAGCGGGCACGCACTTTTGCTGCCAGAGGATCATTAAATGTGCGTGCCAGATCCTTTACCATTATCCGGGAGGGGTCGGTCAGCCCTCCAGCAGCCCCTGTCGTTATCACAGGCATCCTGTTCCGCTTGCAATAATAAATGAGCGCCGCCTTGAACTTGATACTGTCGATGGCATCAATAACGAAATCAAACCCGCTTTCAACGGGCAGGTAGTCAAACAGGTTTTTATCGGTGATAAAATCATCAATGACGGTGCAGTGGCATTGCGGATTGATTTCCTTCACCCGTTCTGACATTGCAATAATTTTTTTCCTGCCCAGGCTGCTGTCAAGCGCATGGACCTGCCGGTTGATATTGGTCACACAGATTTCATCATAATCAATCAGGGTCAGTGCACCTGCGCCGCTACGTGCCAGAGCTTCGACCGCCCAGGAACCGACACCACCGAGGCCAATGACGCAGACATGCATGGCCCGGATCCGCGCCGCCGCAACAGTGCCGTACAAACGCTCGATACCGGCGAATCGTTCGACACTGTCAGACGGTGACATGATCAGGAAGGTATCTTGGGCAAGGAAAAGACGCTACAGGCGTTGATAGTCGTTTGTCGCGCCAGAAATACTGCGTCTTCATTGCGCACATCGGCCAGGGCCCGCAGGCAGTGCGGCAGATACTCCGGGCTGTTACGTTCACCGCGGTGGTCGGCCACCACCATGTCCGGAGCATCGGTTTCAAGCACGATGGCGTCAACAGGCAACTCTTGGGCGAGCCGCCGAATCCTGCGCGAGCGCTGATACGTCAACATGCCACCGAAGCCCAGTTTAAACCCCATCTCCATGTATTGCCTGGCCTGCTGAAGGCTGCCATTAAATGCGTGCGCGGTACCGCCTCTCACCCTGATACGGCGCAAGGTGGACAACACCTGATCATGGGCTTTTCGTACATGAAGTATAACGGGAAGATCGGTATTGCGCGCCACTTCCAGCTGGGCTTCGAATAGCACTTGTTGTTTTTCCCGATCGAGCTCCCGGACAAAAAAATCGAGTCCGATTTCCCCCACTGCCACCGGCCGTTGTTTTTCTATTTCACGTTCAAGTGCTGAAATATCCTCCCGCTTATGTGCTTGCAGGTACACGGGGTGCAACCCCAAAGCTGGAAACAACGCGCGCTCCGATTGACACAACTCGATCAACCCGGCCCAGTGGCCTGCATCAACGGCGGGGATAACCATGCGCCGCACACCTTCTCGCCGTGCTCGATCGAGCACCTGCCGGCGATCGTCATCAAACGCCGCTACGTCGAGATGACAGTGGGTATCGATCAGTTCCATGGCCTAGTGTATCCCGCCATCGATATTGACCCATTCAGCGACCCCGTGCCGTAGCCCGTGTACCTGACCATACCAACTGAAGCTGTTGTTGATACATGTCCGCGATTTTGCCGGGTTTAGTCGACAACAGGGTCAACGGAATACCGAAAACCATGCCCAGCAGCAACGACAACAATGTCGGTATCAGCGTGTTTTCCGGAAGCTCGCCGGTTTTTATGGCCGCCTCCAGTTGCGGCACAATCCAGGCATCCACCCCTTTTATCGGTGTTGTTTCGATACCCGCCAGTTCCGGAAACGCAATTCGCCTTTCAAATTCACCCAATTCGATCGATGTGTTTAAGCGTCCCCCGCGCGCCAGCCAGGCTATCAGTTCCTGCATCAAACCGGGACGACTGGCGCAGGTACGCGCACTGTGCGCAAACAGCTGATGAATCGCTGACAGCCCCTGTGAATCCCGCGCGGCTGCCTGCGCGTGCCAGCCCAGCTCCAACAACCAGAGCTGCGCCAGGTAGGCCATCAGCTCCTGCTTGCTGGGAAAGTAATTGAAAAAGGTCGCTTCTGAAACCTCCGCCTCGCGACACAGGGCTTTTACCGAAACCTCAAACAGTGTCTGTTGCACAAGCGCCTTTGATAAAGCATCGGCCAGCGCCAGCCGGGTACGGGCAAACTTCCTCTGACGTAGTTCAGACATGAGTCACATTATAGTTAACTCTATGTTTAGATAAAGCACCAGTCCTCATAAAACACCTGGATAACAGCGCAGTTGGCTGTTCAACGACTCTGGAAAGCATAAGTTAGAGAGCACCCTATTTTTATAGACCTAACTTATATATCGTGGTAACAGGGGGTAATGGCTCGAAAACGGACTTAGCAGGCGTAAAGAACCAAGCCTGCACGGACGGGGAAGCACCCGACAGATCGCCTGTTAACAGGCCAAACGGGTAGGGTGGATAGTGCGCCAATCCCTTGACACGTCATAATTATGGGAATATAATCCCATAGATATGAATGAGAAAATCCAGCACGCCCTGTCGGTGGCAGCGCTGTCCATACTTCGTCCGCTGGTGCGGATACTGTTGCGCAATGGTATCGCTTTTGGCAGTTTCGCCGAATTGGCGAAAAAAGTCTATGTTGACGTGGCGTTCGAGGAATTTGCACCGGAAACCAAGAAGCAGACCATTTCGCGGGTATCGGCTTTAACCGGACTGACGCGCAAGGAGGCGAAACGGCTACACGAACAGGAGCATACCGATTCACACCGTAGTGAACAACGCTACAACCGCGCCGTACGCGTCATCTCCGGATGGGTGAATGACAAGGAATTTCATGATGCACTGGGACAACCGGAGAGTTTACCGATTGAAGGTGCCAAAGCCTCGTTCTCTGCGTTGGTCAGGAAGTACAGTGGCGATGTCCCGACTCAATCAATGCTGTCTGTACTCATCTCAGCTTCCTCCATTGAAAAAACCGGCGACCGGGTACGCCTCATCCAGCGCGCCTATGTCCCGGGCAAAGACCCTGCCGACAAACTCAGCATCCTCGGTACCGATACCGCTGAACTGATTTCCACCATCGATTACAACCTCGTCAGTGACGATGAAGAGGCCCGCTTTCAGCGCAAAGTCTCAAATCACCATATTCAGGCCGATGCCGTTCCTGAATTCCAGTCACTCTCGGCCCGAAAAGCCCAGCAGTTGCTCGAACAGTTCGATGCCTGGCTGTCCGAACATGAAGTCGATCGCGGAGAACAGGACTCAGATCAGGGCCACTATGTCAGCGTTGGTATCTATTATTACGAAAGCTCAAAGCATGAGGAGAAACCGTCATGAGTACGGTCTTCAGAGTTATTTTAGCCAGCCTGGCCGCTGTACTGGTTGCCCTGAACGGCTGTGGCGGGGGCGGTGGCGGTGACACCCTGGCCGGCATTGGCGGAACCGGAAAAATCGCCAGTGGCAGCATCACCGGTTTCGGCAGTATTCTCGTCAATGGCATCAAATACGATATCGATAGCGCATCACTCGAGGTCAACGACGACGACAGCGCAGAACTCAGCCAGGATGACCTTCGTATCGGCATGGTCGTCACCGTTACCGCAGTTGTTGAAGGCGACGTCGGCGTCGCCAGCCTGGTGATCTACGACAATGAAATCGAAGGCCCGGTCAGCGGCCTTATCGACCCAGGCAATGGTTTGACAAAATCCTTTTCGGTACTGGGTATCGATGTCATCGTCGAAGACCCGGACACTGAATTTGATGACGGCGACGCACCCGGCTTCAGCTTCGCCACTATCGCTGACGGCGATGTTGTCGAAGTCAGTGGCTTCTTCGACGATTCGAACACCCTGAACGCAACCTATATCAAGAAGACCGATGATTTTGTTTCGGGCGAGAGCGAGATCGAACTGAAGGGCACACCGGATGCCGACACAGACGCAGGTGCCGGCGAAAGTTTTGTCCTCGATGGTGTCATTGTGAACATCCTCGCTGATGCAGACCTCAGCGAGGTTCCGGGTGAGCGCGTTACCGATAGCATGTTTGTGGAAGTCGAAGGCACGCTGATCAGCGACAACCCCCTCACGGTCGAGGCATTCCGCATCGAGCAGGAGGAAGAGGGTCTGGACGACGATGCCGGCGAGGCAGAACTGGAAGGGTTTGTTTCCGACTTCGTCGACATCAGTAATTTCAGGGTCGACGGCCAGCTGGTGGATGCCAGTGATGCGGAATTCAAATCCACTGATCTGGATTTAAGATTGAGTGACGGCCTGAAGGTTGAAGTGGAGGGCACCATCGTGGGCGGCCTCCTCGACGCCAAGAAGGTCGAGGAGGAGAATGGGGATGAGGATGATGACTGACAGGACAGCCCGTTATCCCTACAGAGCGGAAACAGCGCCAGGGTCTATCAGACTACTGTTGACGCAGATACACTCTGGCTGTAGTAACAGCGTCTTCCCCGGACTGCAGTGATGTGCAGTGCTGCAGGTTCAGAACGTCTTAATAAGGCTGTCCGCCCACTGGATTGCTTCTTTATAAGCTTCAAGCATATCGTTCTGATCCAGATTTTCGAATGCTATCGCAGACCATTCCGCGTTCTCCAGTGCAAGCGCACAAGACAGCGCCCTGCCCATTGGGCCTTCGTGCTGAAGAATTGCATCGTTCACCGCATCGCTGAGCGGTAATTTAGCCAGAATGCCGTCAATGGGCTGCTGCATAAGCATATCGAGTGCGGAAAACATACCCACCGTGAAATAGGCGTCTTGCGGCAGGTTTGCCCTGCTGGCAAGCAACTCACAGATCTTTGCCCGAAGCACGGCGACCTCCATCAATGCCGCAGGTTGATCGCTTAATCCCCCCAGTGCAAGCAAGGAGACCCATTTGCGAATTTCATTACGTCCCAGCAATACGATCGCATGCTTGATTGAATCGACTTCACGTGCAACACCGAAGAACGGCGCATTGACCAGCTTCAATAACTTGTAGCTTGATGCGACATCACGTGTAATGTGTTCTTCAAGCTCTTTGGACGATGTATCTTCTTTGTGGATGACTGCCAGTAACTGGAGGATTGCCAGCTTGTTGGCAGGAAGATCTCTGCTGACATACTCTCGTGGTTTACTTAAAAAATAGCCCTGGAAATAATCAAAACCCCGGTCGCAGTAGAAACGATACTCCTCCATTGTTTCGATTTTTACCGCTTGCAAAGACAGGTGCTCGTACCGCCTCATGTATTTCACCAGTGCATCGAGCTGGTTGATATTGACCTGGTGAACATCGATTCGGAATATGTTGGCATAGGGGAACAGCCGCTGCAGGTCATTGAGGTTTGCCAGGCCGCCCACGGATATGCCGTAACCCTTCTCGCCAAGCTCTCTCAGCTTTTCGACCAGCTTGTCGTCGACGGCGATATTATCGGGTATATCCAGGATCACCTGTCCGGTCGGAAGCTGGATATCCGACATGATATCGAGAAATGCACGGGTGACGTTAATAACCGCCTTGCGGTGAAGCACCAGATCGTCCAGGCCGAAATTCAGAATGGTGGTCGCTAACACCTGGGCCGTTGCTTCCGTCGGCGTTAAGCCTTCCGCTGTGTTGCTCGATGAGCGAAACAGAAGCTCGTAACCATACACGCCCATGCGATTGTTATAGATGGGCTGCCTTGCCACCATAACATCACGTTCGGACTCCTGTCGTTCCGCCGTATCCCTTGCCACTCTACGCATGGGTCTATATTTCCTAAAAATAGATAGCCTGGCTTTACAGCGGCATGCCGGGGTTTTTTCTTTAGTATCGGCAGCCTAGGAGCCTGTCGGGCTTGGGCAATCGTAGCGAGCATGGTGGGAGAGCGTCCCCGCGAGGTCAATGAGCCAACAGCAGGTGCTTTAGGTGAGGCTTGATCTGCAGGGAATGGCATGCCGTTGCAGAAACGGTGATTGTTACGACTGAGCGGTTTCGACGTGGCGATAAGCGGTTCACATCATGACGATGTGGCGCTGCTAGTTGAGCTCGACACTTCTGGGTAACACGATCTCCATGGATATCGGCAGGTGGTCTGACAACGGATAGTCCAACACCTCGGCATGCTCCACTTCGACAGTCGGTGTCACCAGGATATGATCAATATTACGCTTTGGCCGCCAGCTGGGAAAGGTGTGCAGACCGTGCAGCGGTTCTGTCATGAGGGTTTTATTGACCAGTAATTCCATCTCGTCACTTTCAGAGCGACAGTTCATGTCACCCATTAAAACGACGTGCCGGTAATCGTTTACCAGATCGCCGATATAGTCCAGCTGACTCATACGGCCGCGACGGCTCAAAGCCAGGTGCACAACCAGCACCACCAGCGACTCATCGCCATCGCCAAACCGCACAGCCATGGCACCACGGCCAGGAATACGCCCCGGCAGTTTGTGCTCGGTAATGCCGCTTGGTTTATAACGGCTCAACACACCCAGACTGTGCTGGGCAAAACGCCCAATGCGACGATTTGTCTGGTCATCCCAATACGGGAATCCTGCGCTGGCCGCCAGATACTGGGTAATATTGACAAAACCACTGCGTGCGCTGCCAGCATCGGCTTCCTGTACACCGACCACATCGTACTCACTCATCAACTGGGCGATATTATCCAGGTTGGCAAAACGTTGCGGATGGTGCAGAACGTGTTTCCAGCTATGCGTCAGATACTGGCCATAGCGCCGCGTTTTGATACCGATCTGAATGTTATAGCTCAGCAGACGTAGCGTTCTGTTGGGTGCCTGCTGAACCTTCTTGGCGTTTGCGGTTTTCGGCATTTTCGTCTAAATCGGGCAGACCAGGTTGCCCAGTTGCTCTGTCAGTTTAAGGTTTTCGCTGTAGTCAACCGGACAATCGATAATACTTACGGTCGGCTGCGCCAGCGCTTTCTTAAGTATACCCTGCAACTGACCAGGACCGGTGACCCGGTAACCGGCTGCACCAAAAGATTCTGCATATTTTACAAAATCCGAATTGGTGAAATCGACGTGGGAGGAGCGCTGAAACTGATGCATCTGCTTCCACTCGATCAGACCGTAACCGGCGTCGTTCCAGATCAGAATCACAACCGCAACCTGCAAGCGCATGGCAGTCTCGATCTCCTGAGAATTCATCATGAAACCGACGTCGCCGGTAACGGCGACCACGGCCCGGTCCGGAGAAACCATTTTGGCCGCTATGGCACCCGGCACCGCAATCCCCATGCTGGCGAAGCCATTGGAAATAATACAGGTGTTGGGTAGTTCACAGCGGAACATACGCGCCATCCACATTTTGTGTGCCCCGACATCGCAGACCACCATGTCATCGAGTTCCAGCACCGTGCGCAGATCCCAGATTATTTTCTGCGGTTTAATCGGAAACCCGCTATCTTCGCTGTGTCGATTCATATCCTCGATAAGCGCTTCACGCAGGGGGCGCATCAAATGGCCCTGGTGCGGCGTGGTCAGCGCAGCGATACGTATCAGGCTGTGCTTGAGATCACCCAGCACACCGACTGTCACATTGTAGTGCTCATCAACCTCGGCCTGAGTTCTGTCGATATGAATAATGCTGCGATCGCGCGTAGGGTGCCAGAGGTAGGGGCGGTACTCAACCAGGTCATAACCCACGCAGATAATGACATCGGCGCGGCTGAAACCGCAACTGATGTAATCGTTGGCCTGCAGACCGGCACTGGCCAACGTAGTGCGGTTACGAAACGGGGTTACACCTTTGGCCATGAAAGTGTTGGCGACCGGAATGTTGAGTTGTTCGGCAAAATCGGCCAGGTGTTTCCAGGCACCGGCACGCACCACACCGTTACCGGCCAGAATCATGGGATTGCGCGCTTCGGAAATCAGCCTGGCGGCACGCTCCACCTGCTGCTGCGGCGGCTCCGGCGGGAACGGTTGATTCACGTTGAGCGGTGTTGCCGCTACGGGTAAGCCGGCCACATCTTCACGGCTTTCAGCGGATGACGTAGGCAACAGTGCAACATTCTTAAACCGAATAATCGCGTTACCGAACAGCACAGCGTCAAACCACCCGCTCGATTGGCCGATGCCCCCCGATTGTTGTCATCAGGGAGCTGCAGCGGCCGCCCCGGTGGAGCTGGAGCCACGCTCCTGCTCGATAAGATAATCAACCACATCCAGCATCTGTTTATTGCTGCCCGCCATTTTTGCTGTAACCAGGTATTTCCCGTTCACCACCATCGCGGGTACGCCGGTGATGCCATACAACCCGCTTACCTGTTTTGAACGATTGGTTTTGGTGATAACCGCAAACGAGGAAAAGGTGTTATCAAAATCCTCTGCCGACACACCCTGCTCGACAAAAAACGCTTTCAGCTCGTCGGCATTACGAATCTTTTTGCGCGCTTTATGCAGCCGTTCAAACAGCGATTTGTGTATTTTATCGGTTGCGTCCAGCAGTTCAGCCGTGTAGAAAGCGCGCGTCAATAATTCCCAGCTGGGCCCCAGCACCGCCGGCATGCGGACAAACTCGACATCGTCCGGGTTGTTTTTAAGCCAGGCCTCGACCTCAGGCTCAAGCTGGTAGCAATGCGGGCAGCCGTACCAGAAGAATTCCAGTACTTCAATTTTCTCCGCCATTGACGTGGGTTGCGGATTAGCGATCCTCTGATACTTGACCCCCTCTTCAAAACCGGCATGGACAAGCGGCATCATCAATATTAAAAGCAGCAAGGTAACCCATTGTTTCATTTTGTTTCTCCAACTTATTCAGATTTCACTATGAGAAAATACACTAAACAACAGCAATCTAACGCCCGCCAAGGCGAACAGGGTGACAATCAAGTCAATAACCCCTGGACATGGGTGTTCCGCAGCTGTGGCTGTTAGACACACAAACCATCAGGAATATCCCAAGCCCAACATCGCTTAAGCCGTCTGCTTCCCCTGGGATTCTCCTGGCCGGACTATACGCCATTCTTGCCGTGCGCCCGGCGCGTTGCAAGTCAGGCGCATCAAACAAATCATACTCAAAAACCACAAAGAAAAAGAGCGGCCGTATGGCCGCCCTTATCAGCACTGCAAAAACCTGTGACTCAGTGCAGGCCCTGAATGTAGGATGCCACTGCCTTGATTTCCTGCTCTGTCATGTTGCTGGCGGTATTACGCATCATTTTGGCTGTGTCGTTGTTACGCTCACCCGCTTTAAAGGCGTTCAACTGAGTCTCAACATACTTGGCGTGCTGGCCACTCAAAGCGGGGAATTTCGCTGCCGGATTTCCCTTGCCGCCAGGGCCGTGACAGCCGATACAGGCGGCGACACCGCTGTCCGGGTTGCCACCACGGTAGATTTTCTGGCCAAGCTCAACCAGCGACTCCTCGGCAGCACCGACCTTCACCGTCTGGGCGGAATAAAATGCTGCCAGATCGGCAATATCCTGTTCGGCCAGGGGGGCAGCCATAGGCGCCATGGTCGCGTTCTGGCGTTCACCCGCCTTGAATGCCTTGAGCTGCATCGCAATGTAAGCGGCTCCCTGACCGGCCAGATTCGGCCAATCCGGGTTGGCACTATTGCCATCCATCCCGTGACAACCCGCGCAAGTCGCTGACTTGGTCTTACCGGCACCGGCATCACCACCGGCATAGGCCGTCGAAATGCCGATAGCCAACGAAAATACTGCTATAAAAACAAGGGATTTATTCATCCTGGTTCGATCTCCAAAAATGCCATTGAAGCAGATGCCGGCCCGATCGGCGAACCACCTCGCGAAAAAGGGGGCAATTGTACACCAGTGGATTGACAGCCGGTCAATAAAAAGACCAGGAAAACTGTGCGAAAATAGCCGCATGAACATCGATTTTCGTCAGGCAGCATTCATCACCAGCGTACCCAAAGCCGACCGCGCACCGCCCGACGAAGGCGCCGAAGTCGCCTTTGCCGGACGCTCAAACGCCGGAAAATCCAGCGCCCTCAATGCCATTAGCGAACAACGGGGTCTGGCTCGGACCAGTAAAACACCGGGGCGTACCCAGCAGATCAATTTCTTCGACCTGGGTGGAAATCACCGCCTGGTCGACCTCCCCGGTTTCGGCTACGCCAGGGTACCCCAGGCCATGAAGCAGCAATGGCAACTGAATCTGACCGAATACCTGCACATCCGGCAATCGCTGCGCGGTCTGATCTTGCTGATGGACTGCCGGCACCCGTTGACCAGCTATGACCAGCAAATACTGATGTGGTGTGCCGATGCCGGTTTAGCGGTCCACATCCTACTCACCAAGTCGGATAAACTGAAACGCGGCCCGGCCGGCAACAGCCTGTTGGTTGTCCGCAGACGCCTGCCTGAATTCCATCCTGGCGCCAGCGTACAGTTATTTTCGGCGCTGAAGAAAACCGGGATCGATGAAGCTCGGCAGGTCTTGAGTGACTGGCTTTGTAGCGGCTAGCGTCTGTCGGATTCAGGCAAAAAAAACCCCGGAGTGCAAGGGGGGAAGCACCGGGGTTAAGAATACCCGGCTTGGGGAAACCGGGTTGGAGGAATTCCCGTTCTGTCTGCCAACGAACGGGGAGCGAATAAGCTGGCAAACACTAATGAAGCGAAGCATTCGACAACATCCTGTGTCGTTAGTTCGTAGTTGATCAAGTCACCTCTTTCGGGTTAACGATTCGCACACGCTCACTAATTATTACTATAGAACATTTTTGGGGCGTTTGGGTAGTCAGCGCAGTTAATAAATAATTTAACCGTAAAATCCGTCACTAGTGCATTTACGGTTTAAAAACAGGGTATTGGAGGCATACTATCGAAACGTACAGCCTTGCATTTAGACGAATGTCTAGTGCGCTTCATCCCAATTGCCGCCGCTGCCAATATCTACCACTAATGGTACCGACAACTCTGCAGCTGATTCCATACGGGAGCTGATTTCGCCCCTCACAGACTGAAGATCAGCCACCGGAACTTCGAATACAAGCTCATCATGAACCTGCATAATCATTTTAATATCAATGGGTTGTGAATTTATCCATGCATATACAGAAAGCATGGCTTTTTTGATGATATCCGCCGCTGTCCCCTGCATCGGCGCATTAATGGCGGTACGCTCGGCTGCCTGACGGCGCTGCGCGTTGCGTGCCTTGATATCCGGTAGATAAAGGCGCCTGCCAAACAGGGTTTCCACATAACCCTGTTGCCTCGCCAGCTCACGGGTCGACTCCATATAGGCTTTTACACCGGGGTAGCGCTGGAAATATAGATCCACATATCGCTGCGCCTGACCCCGTTCAATGCCCAGCTGCCTGGCCAGGCCAAACGCCGACATGCCGTAGATCAAGCCGAAATTTATAGCCTTGGCCGAACGGCGCTGGTCGGAACTGACTTGATCGGGTGTTGTGGCGAACACCTCGGCCGCTGTCGCCCGGTGGATATCCTCGCCGCGCGCAAAGGCCTGCACCAGGCCTTCGTCTGCTGACAAATGCGCCATAATGCGCAATTCGATTTGCGAATAGTCGGCGGCAAGCATCTCGTAGCCCGCTTCAGCAATGAACGCCTGGCGAATGCGTCGTCCCTCCGCACTGCGCACCGGGATATTCTGCAGATTTGGATCGGAAGAGGATAAACGGCCGGTAGCTGCAACAGCCTGGTGATACGAGGTATGCACGCGCCCCGTTTGCAGATTCACCTGTCCGGGTAATTTATCAGTATAGGTTGATTTCAGTTTGCTGAGTGAACGATGCTCCAGTATCAGGCGCGGCAAAGGATAATCCAATGCCAGCTCCTGCAGCACAGGCTCAGCCGTTGAGGGTGCACCTTTCGGAGTCTTAGCCAGTACCGGCAGTTGCTGTTGGTCGAACAGGATGGCCTGAATCTGTTTCGGCGACGCCATATTGAAAGGCTCACCGGCCAGCTGCTGCGCTTCGATCTCCACCGCCTGCATGCGCTCAGCCAACTCCTGGCTCTGCTTTTGCAGCATCGCCACATCGACTTTGACACCGTTGCGTTCCATATCACTCAACACATAAAGCAATCGCATCTCCAGCTCTTCAAACAATGCCTTAAGCCGCGGCTGTGCAGACAGGCGTGGCCAGAAATACCGGTGCAGACGCAACGTCATATCCGCATCTTCGGCGGCATAGGGCGATGCCGTTTCCAGCGGCACCTGGTTAAAGGTCAGTTGCCTGACACCCTTGCCCGCGACATCTGCAAACTTGATGTTGTTGTGGGAAAGATATTTCTGGCACAGCGAATCCAGATCGTGGCGACTGGCGGTGCTGTCCAATACATAGGATTCCAGCATCGAGTCATAAGCAATACCTTGCAGCTTGATACCGTGATTGGCCAGCACATTACGATCATATTTCAGATGATGTCCGAGCTTGGCTTTATGTGGATCCTCCAGCAACGGCTTGAGCTGGTCGAATACCCACTCACGGTCCAGCTGTTGCGGTGCACCGGCATAATCATGGGCAAGCGGAAGATAAACAGCCTGCGCCGGCTCTATTGCGAAAGACAAACCCACAATCTGTGCCTGCATATAGTCCAGGCTGGTGGTTTCCGTATCGAATCCGAACAGCTCTGATTGTTGCAGGCGCTGCAGCCAGTGCGCGAATTGCTGCCGGGTCAGAAGCGTCTGGTATTCAGCAACAGTCGCCGCTGCCTGCTGTTGTTCAGCTGCTTCAGCCGTTTCACCATTCAACTGCCTGAGCCAGGTTTTGAACTCAAGGCGTTCGAACCCCTTACGCAGTGAATCGAGCTCGGGTGGTCTGACGGACAGATCGTGCAGCTCAAGCCCCAGCGCAAGGTCACAGCGAATGGTTGCAAGCTCTTTTGACAGGGGCAGCTGATCCAGATGGGTGCGCAGGCTTTCCCCCACCTTGCCTTTTACGTCACCGGCATGAGCCACCAGCGCATCCAGTGAACCATACTGGCTTAACCATTTGGCGGCCGTCTTGGGCCCGACCTTGGGTATGCCGGGAATATTATCCGAGCTATCTCCGACAAGACTGAGGTAATCGATGATCTGTCCAGGCTCAACGCCAAACTTGTCCAACACACCCTGTTCGTCCATACAGCTGTCGTTCATTGTATTGATCAGGGATACCTGCCCGTTAACCAGTTGGGCAAGATCCTTGTCGCCGGTGGAAATCACCGTTTTCCAACCCACCTCTGTTGCCTGTTCGGCCAGAGTTCCAATGACATCATCCGCTTCAACGCCCGGCACCTGAAGCATCGGCAAGCCGGTGGCGCGCACCAGTTCCAGTAACGGCGCCACCTGTGACGACAGCTCGGGGGGCGTCGGCGGGCGGTGTGCCTTGTATTGCGGATAGAGTTCGTCTCGAAAGGTTTTACCTTTCGCATCAAAGACAACCGCCATGTACTCCGGCTGGTAGGTATCGACAAGCTTGCGTAACATGTTCAGCACGCCATATATCGCGCCCGTCTGCAGGCCCTGTGAATTAGTCAGTTCAGGCAGAGCGTGAAAGGCGCGGAACAGGTAGGAAGAGCCGTCGACCAGAATAAAGGGGCTGTTGGGTTTGCTTGGCATGCTGTAGGTCTCGGTTTAGTCAGAATGCGATGGTATCATTCCACAGGAAATCCTGATGGATTTGTGAACTCGCTGGCAGATACCGTGGTCTCAAGAGAATGAGTATGATTATGAAACGTTTTTTATTAACCGGCTTGTTCCTGTTTGCCGCACAAGTGGCGCTTGCAGAAAAGCAGGCCGATATCCCACCACCACCGCCCGGCTCCGGCGCTCAGCGCGGCGGGGAAGAAATCGAACCCGAGGTGGTTATCATCCAGCGTGAAGACAAGACCATTGAAGAGTACCGCGTCAACGGACAGCTCTATATGATCAAGGTAATCCCGAAGAATGCGCCGCCCTTCTTTCTGCTGGACAACGATGGTGATGGCACGCTGGAATCCCGCCTCGGCGCCAGCGATCTTGAGCCTGATATCATGATTCCCCACTGGGTGCTGTTCCGCTGGTAGCGCAGATAACTCCTGATTCGTGAATCCAGGCTAGCGGTATAATCCGCAGCTATGTCAGCAGCCGCCCTCAAATCCCTGTCCGTACGTCTTGACCGTATTGCCGAGCTGGTTGGCAATACCGCAGCCTGGTTGGCGCTCGCCCTGGTGCTGGTGACCTTTACCGTCGTCATGCTTCGCTATCTGTTTCAGCTCGGCTGGATTGCCATGCAGGAATCCATCCTCTATCTGCACGCCAGCCTGTTCCTGTTGGGCGCCGCCTATACCCTTAAAAAGGATGGCCACGTTCGTGTGGATATCTTTTACCGCGGTTTCAATGCAAAAGGGAAGGCCCTGGTCGACCTGCTGGGCGCGCTGCTACTGCTGCTGCCGGTGTGCGGTTTTTTACTGTGGGCCAGCTGGGACTATGTCACCACCGCCTGGTCTATATATGAAGCTTCTCAGGAGGCGGGGGGACTGCCGTATGTCTACCTGCTGAAAACACTCATCCCCGTTGGCGTTGTGCTGCTCATTCTGCAGGGCATCGCTCAGGCGCTCTCCAGCCTGAGTATTCTGACCGCTGCCGAGAGCGACGATTGATGAACGGCGGGATGTCCCTGCTGATGTTCGCCACCGTGTTCATCGTATTACTCGCCGGTTATCCAGTGGCTTTCAGCCTGGCGGGCACGGCGCTTGGTTTCGCTTTTGCGGGCCAATGGCTGGGCGTCTTTGATTTCGCCTTTCTGCAAGCACTGCCCAACCGCCTGTTTGGCATTATGACCAATCAGACCCTGGTGGCAGTGCCACTGTTCGTGTTCATGGGCGTCATGCTGGAGCGCTCACGTGTGGCAGAAAACCTGCTGGAGACCATGGCAGCCCTGTTCGGTCGTTTACGCGGCGGGCTGGGTATATCGGTGACACTGGTGGGCATGTTGCTGGCCGCCAGCACCGGCATTGTCGGCGCTACCGTCGTTACCATGGGGCTTTTATCTCTGCCGACCATGTTGCGACGCGGTTATGATCCGAAAATCGCAACCGGTACCATCTGCGCATCCGGGACGCTCGGCCAGATCATCCCGCCGTCGATTGTGCTGGTGCTGCTGGGCGACGTATTGTCAGCCGCCTATCAGCAGGCACAGCTCGACCAGGGCATTTTTTCCCCCAGGACGGTCTCGGTCGGCGACCTGTTCGCCGGCGCCCTGATACCCGGACTGTTGCTGGTCACGCTGTATCTCGCTTACCTGATTGCGGTATCGATAACGCGGCCGCAGGCCGTACCGGCCCACCGACAGCCGGAACACGATGCAGTGGGCGGCTTACGCGCCCTGCAGGCCCTGTTACCGCCTTTGCTGCTGATTCTATCGGTACTGGGTTCCATTCTGGCCGGTCTGGCCACACCCACCGAAGCCGCCTCTGTCGGTGCCATAGGCGCTATGCTGCTGGCGGTAATCTGGCGTCAATTCAATCTGGACATCCTGCGCGGCGTTGTGCGCAGTACCATGCAAGTGTCCAGCATGGTGTTTCTGATTCTCATTGGTGCTTCTGTCTTTTCGCTCGTATTTCGTGGCTTTGGTGGCGACGAACTGGTTGAAGACTTGCTGACGCAGCTGCCGGGTGGTGTCATCGGCGCCATGCTGGTGGTAATGCTGGTGATGTTTTTTCTCGGCTTTGTGCTGGATTTTATCGAGATCACCTTTGTCGTCGTTCCCATCGTCGGCCCGGTATTACTGGGTATGGGGCTGGACCCGGTATGGCTGGGCATTATGATCGCCATCAATCTGCAGACATCTTTCCTGACACCACCGTTTGGCTTTGCCCTGTTCTATCTGCGC
>Ga0209456_10000424_pt1 | contig 23059 bp, 19 predicted proteins | sample COG_11_FD_184755 | JGI IMG/M metagenome (GOLD analysis project Ga0209456, IMG submission 184755) | Pelagic marine sediment microbial communities from the LTER site Helgoland, North Sea, for post-phytoplankton bloom and carbon turnover... | ecosystem: Environmental > Aquatic > Marine > Neritic...
ATAAAAATGTAACAAAAGCCGGGTAGACTTCGTGGCTCGATCCGGTGGTTATTGCTGCCGGTGCAAAAACAATCTCAATCAAGAATGCCCGACTTAATGACCACGTCAGCAAGATCCTGGCAACAAAAGCATGGTCGAGCGGACAGAATCAACCAATTAAAAGATTTCGAGGAGTAAACTCTCATGAAACCAACGTGGATACTTGCAGCCGCATTTTTGACCAATGCCACTTTGATCCCGACACTCGCCCAAGCCCGCACAGAGATACAGAACAAGGGCTCCGACACCCTGGTCAATGTAGCCCAGGCCTGGGCGGAAGCCTACCAGAAGGTCGACCCCGAGGTCGCCGTGGCGGTATCGGGTGGTGGCTCCGGCACCGGTATTGCGGCCCTCATCAACGGCACGGTGGACATCGCCAACGCCAGCCGCAAGATAAAGGACAAGGAGGCCGACCTGGCCAAACAGCGAGGCAACACCCCGGTGGAGCACGTGGTGGGCTACGACGCCCTCGCCGTGTTTATCAACAGCGCGAATCCCGCTGACACGCTCAGCATCCCCCAGCTGAAGGAAATCTTCGGACGCGGCGGCAAATCCACCAAGTGGACAGACCTGGGCATCGAGGTTCCCGGTTGCAAGGATCAGCAAATCGTCGTGGTCAGCCGCCAGAACAACTCGGGCACCTACGCCTACTTCAAGAAAGCGGTGCTCGGCAAGGGCGGGAAATTCCGTCAGGGCACACTCGACATGCACGGCTCCAAGGACGTCGTCGACCTGGTTGAAAAAACCCCCTGTGCCATCGGTTACAGCGGCCTGGCGTATGCCACAGACCACATCAAAATGGCCTGCATCGCCATCGAGGACGGCGGGACTTGCGTGAACCCGACGGTCGCTACCGCCAGCGACAGCAGCTATCCGATTGCACGTCCACTGCTTATGTACACCAACGGTGAACCGCAGGGTGAAATCAAAACCTATATGGACTGGATTCTGAGCGACACCGGTCAGTGCATCATCAAGGATAAGGGTTACGCCCCGCTTCGCAGCGTAAGCTGCGAATGAGTCATCGCCTGCAAGATTGAGCATCGGGTCGCAATGGCATACCGTTGCGACCCGAACTCATCCCAACCCACAAGACCAATCGGAGCCATCTTGATGAGCCACTACGAGGAACGGCTGGAACAGGACCTGGACAAGATCCGCGAGCAGATTGCCGCTATGGCGGGCAAGGTTGAAGAGGGACTTAAAAGCGCCGTCCGCGCACTCCAGACCGGTGATCGTAAACTCGCCTCGACGGCCATTCTGGCCGACCACCAGATTAATCGCAGCATGCGCGACATCGACCGACTGTGCCATGCATTCATTGCCGTGCACCTGCCTAGCGCCGGTCACTTACGCTTACTCTCTTCGGCGATCCGGGCCAACATTGAGATCGAACGCATCGGCGACTATGCGGTGACCATCGCACGGGTGTCGCAGCAGTTGGCCGCACCACCGGAAGGGGATATGGGGCGGGAACTGGAACGGATTGCCAACCAGGCACAATTCATGCTCGGTCAGGCCATTACCGCTTTCAACGACCTCAATGCGGAAATGGCCAGGGCCACCATGGTGCTGGAACGGGGGATGGAATACGACCTGGATAGCGTTTATGCGGAGCTGGTGGCCAACGAAGACCACGAGCGGGTCAAGGAGCTGTTGGCGGTATTCGCGGTACTCACGCATCTGAAGCGCGTTGCCGATCAGGCCAAGAATCTGTGTGAGGAAACCGTTTTTGCCGCCACCGGGGAGACCAAGGCACCGAAGGTCTATAACATTCTTTTTGTCGACCAGGACAACAGCTGCCTGAGCAAAATGGCGGAAGCCGTGGCCCGCAAAGCCTTCCCGGGAAGCGGCCACTACAGCAGCGCCGGCCGCCAACCCGTGGCGGCGCTCAACGTTGCCATGGTGCAGTTCATGGAACAGCACGGCTTCGATCTCGGCGAAGCCAGGCCAGCACCGCTGAATCTGACCCACCAGGACCTGGCAGAGAAACATGTCATCGTCAGCCTGCAAGGCCCGGTCAAAGACTACTTTGAAAAAATCCCTTTTCACACCACAGACCTGCAATGGGAGGTCGGATCGCTACCCGACGGTGGCGATGATGCCCAGACAACCCAACAGCTGGAAACGATTTACCGGGAAATCGCCATGCAGGTGCGCGACCTGATGGAAACGCTGCGTGGCACAGACGCTCCCTGACCTGGACTGTTAAATAACCATGGATCCCAAAGCCATCAGCGATTTCGACCGCCGCAATCTGGACTGGTACCTCGACAAACTGGTCCAGGTGCTGGTGTTTATCGGTGGCGTATCCGCCATCATCTTCATCGTCGGCATCTTCGTCTTCATTACCAAGGAAGGCATCGGCTTTATCCTGCAGACCATGGACGTCAAGGAGTTCTTCCTGTCCCCCTACTGGGAGCCCAGCGACGAGGATGCGCCGGAATACGGCATTCTGGCACTGGTGGCAGGTACCGCCAGCGTCACCGGCCTGGCTCTGGTGGTTGCCATCCCGTTTTCCCTGGGAGCGGCGATCTACGTCGGTGAGTTCGCCACGGGTAAGACACGCGAATTCCTGAAAATACTGGTTGAACTGCTGGCTGCCATTCCCTCGGTGGTGTGGGGCTTCATCGGCCTGACCATCATGAACCCGCTCATCATCGAGGTGTTCGATGTGCCGGTGGGACTCACCGTACTCAACGCCGGCATTATCCTCGGCCTGATGACGGCGCCGATCATGACGTCTATCGCTGAGGACGCGCTGAAAGCCGTCCCCGACCGCTACCGGGAGGCCGCCGAGGCCATGGGCGCCACCCGCTGGCAGGTCATCTTCAAAGTCGTGCTACCGGCCGCCAAGAACGGCCTGCTGGGTGCGGTGCTGCTGGGTGTCGGCAGGGGATTCGGCGAAACCATGGCGGTGCTCATGGCCACCGGTCACGCCGTCAACATCCCGAACAGTATATTCGATTCGGTACGCGCGCTGACCGCTACCATCGCCGCCGAGTTGGGTGAGACTGCCGTCGGTTCCGAGCACTACCAGGCACTGTTCACCATCGGCATTTTCCTGTTCATCATCACCTTTATCATCAACCTGACCGCCGATCTGATAGTGCGTGGTGTGCGTCGTGGGTAATCGCTATGTTTGCTGAAACAGAAATCAATGTCCGCAACAAGAAAGTCCAGGCCCTGTATCGTGTGCTGTTCATGCTGATGACCGGGCTGCTGATTCTGCCGGTTCTCATCATCCTCGCCACCCTTATTTACAAGGGTGGTTCGGTGATATCCATGGATTTCCTGTTCACCGCCCCTACCGACGGCATGACCGCGGGTGGCATCTTCCCCGCCCTGATCGGCACCGTCTGGCTGGTGGCCGTGGCGCTGTTGATCTCAGTACCGATTGGCATCGCTGCGGCCATCTATCTTAACGAGTACGCTGGGGAAAACTGGTTCACACGCCTCATCAACCTGGCCATCATCAACCTCGCCGGCGTGCCTTCCATTGTCCACGCACTGTTCGGGGTGGGTGCATTCGTTATTTTCTTCGGCTTCGGCACCAGTATCCTGGCCGCCAGTCTAACGCTGGCCATCATGACCCTGCCGGTGGTCATCGTGGCCACCCGCGAGTCACTGCGCGCTGTCCCCATGGCTTTCCGCGAGGCGTGCTGGAATATGGGCGCGACGCGCTGGCAGACCATTCGACGCGTGGTCCTGCCCAACGCGGTCACCGGCATTCTCACCGGCGTCATCCTGGAAGTCTCGCGTACTACCGGAGAGACGGCCCCGGTCATGTTCACGGGAGCGGTGTTCTTCACCCCGTTCCTGCCGCAGGGCATCTTCGATCAGACCATGGCCCTTTCGCTGCACCTGTTCGTGGTCTCGACGCAGGTCCCCGGTGTGCCGGAAAACCTGCCGTATGGTGTAGCCCTGGTTCTGATCGCCATGGTACTGATCATGAACAGCGTCTCAATTGCCTTCCGTATGTATCTGCGAGGTCGGAAGAAATGGTAAGTAATCCTGCATCGGCCGCTGCAGCGCCGGAGACGCCCAAAACCCTGGAAGTTCGCAACCTCAGCATCAGCTATGGCGGAGAGCTTGCGCTAAGCGGCGTCAACCTGGATGTACGGCAACACGAAATTTTTGGTGTCATCGGCCCGGCGAATGCCGGCAAGACCTCCTTTCTCAAGGCGCTCAACCGCATGGATGTGTTCAACAGCAGCATGCGCGTCGAGGGCGATATCCATTTCAACGGACACGATATCCGGCACTTGAAGAATATCTACGCCCTGCGATCGCGTATCGGCGTGGTGTTTCCCTTGCCGGTCGGATTACCCATGACAGTCTATGAGAACGTCGCACTGGCGCCGCGCCTGCGCGGGGTCAGCGACAAAACCGAGCTGGATATCATCGTCGAACGCTGTCTGCAGCGCGCCGCGCTCTGGGACGAGGTCAAGGACCGGCTGGATTCGCTGGGCAGTCTGCTCTCCGGCGGCCAGCAGCAACGCCTGACCATTGCACGGGCCCTGTCCCAGGAACCGGAATTGCTCATGCTGGACGAATTCTCGATTGCTGTGGATCCGGTGACAACCATGCGCATCGAGGATGTACTCAAGGAACTCAAAGAGGAAATGACCATCGTCCTGGTCACCAACCTGGTGCAGCAGGCTCGCCGACTGGCGGATCGCACCGCTTTCTTCCTCGAGGGAAGCTGCGTGGAAGTAGGCGAAACCGAAAGCCTGTTTACCGGTGAAGTCAAGGACCCGCGCACCCGCGACTACATTGAAGGAAAGTTCGGCTGATGGGTGAGAATGCAGACAAATACGCTATCCGTACGCGAGACCTGAATCTCTGGTACGGCACCTTCCAGGCCCTGTTCGACGTCGATCTGGCCATCAAGGAAGGCATCATCACCTCGCTGATCGGGCCGTCGGGCTGCGGCAAATCGACTTTCCTGCGCAGCATCAACCGCATCAACGAGCGGCTCGGTTATGCCCGCATCGAAGGTTCTATCGAGGTATTGGACAAGAACATCTATGATCCCGATGTGGAACTGGTTCAGGTAAGAAAACAGATTGGCATGGTGTTCCAGCGCCCCAACCCATTACCAATTTCTATCCGCGACAATGTGCTGTTTGGCTATAACATACATTCCACAGTGAAAACATCCCGCAACCAGCAGGACGACATCGTCGAACAGGCGCTGCGCCAGGTACTGCTGTGGGATGAAGTCAAAGACCGCCTCGATCAGAAGGCGACCGAACTCTCCCTGGAAGAACAGCAAAAACTGTGCATTGCACGCCTGATACCGGTAAAACCCGGTGTTCTGTTGATGGATGAGCCCTGCTCCGCTCTCGACCCCAAGGGCACAGAAGCGGTGGAAGAACTGATCTGGCAGCTACGTGGCCAATACACTATCCTGATTGTCACGCACAATATGGCCCAGGCAAGGCGTGCCAGTGAAGAATGTATCTTCATGCTGTTAGGTAAAGTCATCGAACATACCGCGACGGAGGACATGTTCGTCACGCCAGAGAAACAGGAGACCGCTGACTATATCGAAGGCCGCTACGGCTGATTTACCTCGCAAATCCGGCAGTTCCCCGCCAGTCGTTTTTTGCCCACCAAGGCTCTATAATGCGTCAGAATCTAAAGACTGCGCTGAAAGGACGATTGTGTGGCAAAAACTCTGGTCGAGGATCCTGATGAAGACACACAGGTCCCGTTCCTGCGTGGCATTCTGACACGCTCGCTGCAGAACGCCGGTCTCGCGTTTGAAGAAGCTTACAACGTAGCCTCGGACATACGCAGGGATCTTGATGACGAAGCGCTGATTACCACGGATGAGTTGCGCGACAGGGTTATCAAAAATCTTAAAGAGACCTACAGTGACAAAGTGGTGGGACGCTATGAGAGCCAGGGCGCCGCCGCCACAGCCACACGGGTAGAGCACCCGGATGGCCGGGTCACCACCTTTTCCGCGGATCAGCACCGGCGTTCTCTCGAGACCATCGGTCTGACCCACGAGGAATCTTTCGGCATCATCACCAAGATACAACAGCATCTCGCCGACAACCACCTGACCTCGACGACTTCACAGCATATCGCCCACCTGAGTTACCGCTACCTGCAGCAGACCCCTGAACTGGGTCCCGCTGTCGCCCGTCGCTGGCTGGTGTGGATAGACTTCATTCGCAGTGGTCGGCCACTGATTCTGCTGATTGGTGGCACATCGGGTTGCGGAAAAAGCACCATTGCCACTGCACTCGCCAATCAGCTCGACATCGTGCGCACACAATCGACGGATATGCTCCGCGAGGTGATGCGGACAATGATCTCCAAACGCCTGCTTCCTGTTCTGCACCAGTCTTCATTCAGCGCCTGGCAGGCCTTACCAATTCAGGAAGGCCGCTTGACGGAAGACCAGGAACTGCTGGTGGCGGATGGCTTCCTCGCCCAGGTGGAACTGCTGTCGGTGGCGAGTGAGGCTGTTATCGAACGCGCCCTGCGCGAACGCGTCTCGTTGATTTTTGAAGGTGTCCACATACATCAATCGATGGTGGACAGAATTCCGCAAGACAGCGATGCGCTGATAGCACCCATCATGCTCGCGGTACTCAAACGAAAGGATCTCAAGGAGCGCATCAGGGGTCGCGGCACCCGGGCCCCGGAACGCCGCTCCGAACGCTATCTGGAACACTTCGATGAGATATGGCGACTGCAGTCATTTCTTCTTTCTGAAGCTGACCGGACGAAAACGCCGATTATCGTCAATGCAGATCGCGATAAGGTTGTCCGCGAGATAATGCGAACCGTCATCGATATGCTGTCAAAAGATTTTACGATGACTGCCGAGGAGGTTTTCCGGTAGAGCACCGCTGTTGACCTGGGAGATACACTATGGGAATGGAATGGGTATACCTCCCCGAAGCGTGGATAGCACTGTTGACGCTGACTGCCCTGGAGATCGTGCTGGGGATCGATAACATCATCTTCATCTCGATTCTGGTCGGCCGTTTGCCCGAACACCAGCGTCAACGCGCAAGGGTACAGGGTCTGGCGCTGGCGATGTTTACCCGTATCGCCCTGCTATTGTCCCTGGCCTGGGTCATGCGCCTGACCACGCCACTGTTTTCCGTGCTGACCCAGGAGATTTCCGGCCGTGACCTGATCCTGCTTGGCGGCGGTTTATTCCTGCTCTACAAAAGCAGCCAGGAAATCTGGGAGAATATGGAGGGCCCCGAGTACGAGGAGACCCACAAGCCAAAAGAAGTGCACAGCTATGCAGCGGTACTCGGACAGATCGCGGTTGTCGACATCATTTTTTCGCTCGATTCAGTAATTACCGCTGTTGGTATGGCCAAACACGTGCCGGTTATGGTGCTGGCGATCATTATCGCCGTCGGCGTGATGATGCTTGCCGCGAAATCGATTGGCGAGTTTGTCGATCGTCACCCCAGCGTCAAGATGTTGGCGCTGAGTTTTCTGATTCTGGTCGGCGTGGCGCTGATCGGTGAAGGCCTGGACATGCATATCCCCAAGGGTTACATCTATTTTGCCATGGCATTTTCCGTGACCGTGGAAATGATCAATATCCGCGTTCGCAAGAAACTCCCGAAACCCGTGCACCTGCACAAACCTTCGACGGTGGAACAAACCAACGAATAAGGCGAACTGATTCGTGACTGAACAGTGTATCTTATTCACCCGATTGCCAGGAGCCTGTCGGACTTAGGTAATCGTAGCGAGCATCGTGGGAGAGCGAGGACAAATGGTCATGATTTTGAGGCGCATAGTGGGCCTACGCAACGAAAAATCAGGGGCATTTGGGCCGCTCTCCCGCCAGCGCAGTAGATTGTCCCTAAGTCCGACAGGCTCCTAGAGCCTGCATCAGGGCAGTACGCATAACAAGGGAGAGAAAATGGCGGGCACTATGTTGCAGTGGATCGGAGATGAAACCCTGCTACAGCAGTTTGTCGCCGGACTATCCACCACCAACTTGCTGATCATTATCGCTGTCTGCATAGCGCTGTTGTCCCAGGGCGCCGACTGGATGATCGACGGCGTGGTCGATCTTGCAGAGCGAACCGGGCTGCCCAAAATCGTCATCGGCGCTACGCTCGTCTCATTGGGAACAACACTGCCGGAGGCTTTCGTCTCCGTTATGGCGGCCTACATGGGCAACCCGGGGCTGGCGCTGGGCAACGGCGTCGGATCGATTATCGCCGATACAGGCCTGATCTTCGGTCTGACCTGCGTGCTGGTGGCGGTACCGGTAAACCGCTACATCCTCAACCGGACCGGTTGGGTTCAGGTGGGATCCGGCACCCTGCTGGTAGTCATCGCGGTCGTGCTCCTGCTCAATACCCCTCCCGAATCAGAGCCTATGCTCAACCGATGGGTCGGCTTCTTTTTCCTTGTTCTGCTGCTCATCTATTTGTACGTCACCTATCTATGGGCCAAACAGAGCGAGGGGATGACACAGGAAGATGGGGAACAGGAAGCACTAATGGGACAGGGTCTGTGCTGGCTGCTGGTCATTGGCGGTCTGCTACTGGTAGTCATCGGCGCGCGCGTGCTGGTACCCAGCGCTTCGGAAATCGCTTACCGCTTCGGCGTACCGGAAGATGTCATCGCCGCCACCATGGTCGCTTTCGGCACCTCGCTGCCGGAACTGATGACGGCGATTGCCGCGGTTCGCAAGGGCCACCCGGAGATTACGGTGGGTAATATCGTCGGGGCAGACGTGCTCAATGTACTGTTTGTGATCGGTGCCGCCGCGGCCGCCGCACCACTCGCCATCCCGGCGAATTTCTATTACTTCCACTTTCCTGCCATGCTCATTGTCCTCTATTCGTTCCGGGTTTTTATCACCATGAACAAGACCGTGTTTCACCGCTGGCAGGGGTTCTGGCTGCTGGGTGTCTATGGCGCCTATGTCTTCCTCCAGTATGCCCTGAATGTCGGTGCCGCCCACTGATGCAAACGCTGAACCAGCGACGGCAAGCACAATGCCTGTGCATGAACACCATGGGTTTTATGGACAGGAAAGGTGAATTGAAAAACACGGCGAAACGGCTGGATCTGAGCCCCCAAACTTAAAAGGCACCGCAAAATGAAAATTCTACTGGCAACCGACGGATCTGAGAGCGCCCATTCAGCAGTGGATTGTCTGATGCGCTTTCCGTTTCCCAGCGACAGCGAAGTAACGATGCTCACTGTAATCGACAGGGCGGTTTTCAAAAACGAAGAACTGACTGATCTCAACGACGAACAACAGGATGCACTTGAGGAAACCGAGAAAATTGTGCAGGAAGCGGCGCAGGAGTTACTCGAGCGCGAAGCTGCACGACTAAGAAATGCAGGATGGTCAGAATCAAGTGAACTGCGGATTGGCCACCCGGCGGAAGAAATCGTTGCGGTTGCCGAACAGCTTGACATTGATTGCGTCATCGTCGGCTCGCACGGTATGGGCGGCATAAAACGCTTTCTGCTCGGCAGCGTTTCCGACTATGTGCTGCAATATGCGCCCTGCTCCGTGCTGATCGCGAAAGAACCCGGTCTACTCCCCAACGAATCCGGCGAGACACCGACATCGCCTGCCGACGACAAGCACGCCCGCCCCTTACGCATGCTGCTGGCTTATGACGACTCTGTTCCGGCCAGGCAGGCTGTTGAGTTCTGTACGTCACTACCACTGGACCAGCAGGCTGAAGTAACCGCCCTGACCGTTCTGCCTCTGATCACACTGTATCGACAGGATATTCGCCAGCGATTAAGCTGGCTTTGGCTGGAAAAGAAAAAACAGGCTCTGGCGGCGCTTGAAAGGGTGACAAAAGAGATAGGCCGCGCAACGCCGCATGTCGAAGCCCAACTTCGTGAGGCCGCGGACGTAAGCGATGAAATTCTCCATGCCGCCAGCGAATACAGGAGCAACCTGATCGTCCTCGGTCACAAGGGAAAGGGCGCCATCCAGAAATTCCTGCTGGGCTCGGTAACGACCCGCATCGCCCACCACGCAAGCTGCTCAGTTCTGGCGGTACGAAACCATTAACGTCGCGGCAGCCTGAGCGACAGCAGCCCGGCAGCCAGCACGAACACTGTGGACCACCAGAGGCAGCCGATCAGGCCCTGCTGCTGGTAGACCAGGCCGGAGAGCACCGTCCCGGTGAGCCGCCCCGCGGCATTCGCCATGTAATAAAAACCTACGTTCATGGATACTTTATCCTGATCTGACCAGGCCACAATCAGGTAGGAATGGACCGCGGAATTGATCGCGAACACCGCACCGAAGGCGACCAGCCCTGTCACCAGGACCCAGCCCGGCCCAAACCCGGCCTGCAGGGCCAGCGCGATGCCGGCCGGGAACAGCGCCAGTACAAACACCCAGAATCGCGCCGTTCCTCCATCCGGTCCCCGGCCCTGGTGACTGCGGTGCAGCATTTTCGGTGCACTGGCCTGCACCAGGCCGTAGCCGATCACCCACAGCGCCAGGTAGCCACCGACCTGCATAAAACTCCAGCCCAATACCGAATAAAGAAACACCGGAAGCCCGACGACGAACCAGACGTCGCGCGATCCGAACAGAAAGAAGCGTGCCGCTGATAACCAGTTGATGGCCGGCGCTTTCGAGAAGACCTCGGTGAACTTGGGCCTGGCTTTTGATTTCCCCAGACCGCTGGGTAACAGAACGGCAGTCACAACCAGCACCATCAGCAGACCGGCCGAGAGCACCGCCAGAGCGCCCCGGAATCCCGCCAGCTGCAACAGTGTGGCACCGAGAAAAAAGCCGATACCCTTGAGCGCGTTCTTGGAACCGGTCAGCACCGCAACCCATTTGAACAGCCGCGATTCGCTGCCGGAATCGGGCAGCAGCGTTTTCACGCTGGCCTTGGCAGACATTTTGTTGAGGTCCTTGGCAATGCCGGACAAGGCCTGCGCCGTCATGACATAGGGCACCGTCAGCCAGGCTTCCGGCACCATCAACATCGCCAGGGCCAGCACCTGCAGCCCCATACCGATGTGCATGGTCAGGTTAAGCCCGATACGCGATCCCAACCAGCCGCCCACCAGGTTGGTAACCACGCCAAAGAACTCGTAGAACAGGAACAGCATCGCCACTTCAAAGGGCGAATAACCCAGCGAGTGGAAATACAGCACGACCAGCATGCGGATAGCGCCGTCGGTCAGGGTAAAGGCCCAGTAACCGCCGGTTACCACCAGGTAATGGCGCAGCCCGCTTTCCACTGTTAAAGACTTTGTGCGATGAACGCCGCGAGCTCCATCATTCGGTTAACGTAACCCCATTCGTTGTCATACCAGGCCAGCACTTTGACCTGGGTGCCATCGATGACCATCGTTGACGGCGCATCGACAATCGAAGAACGCGGATCGTTCCTGTAGTCCATCGATACCAGCGGCCGTTCTTCATAACCGAGAATACCCTTGAGCTCACCGTCGGCGGCTTTCCTGAATAAAGCGTTGACTTCATCCACCGTGGTTTCGCGCCCGGCTTCGAACACAAAGTCGGTGAGAGACGCATTCAACAAGGGCACGCGCACCGCCAGACCGTTCAGCTTGCCGAGAAGTTCCGGAAAAATGCTGGTGATGGCTTTGGCAGACCCGGTCGTCGTCGGGATCAAAGACTGTCCACAGGCGCGCGCCCGACGCAGGTCCTTATGACCCTTGTCGACAATCGTCTGCGTGTTGGTAATGTCATGAATGGTGGTCATGGCTCCATGCCGAATGCCCAGTCCTTCGTGCATGACTTTAACCACCGGTGCCAAGCAGTTCGTGGTACAGGATGCGGCCGTCAGGATGCGGTGTTTGTCGGGATCGTACTGTTCATGGTTGATGCCGTAGACGACGTTCAACGCCGGATCAGGTACGGGCGCCGAAACCAGCACCTTCTTTATGCCCTGATCAAAGTAGGGTTGCAGAGCAGACTCGCTCTTGAACCTACCGGTACAGTCGATGAGAAGATCAATGCCCTTGCTGCCCCAGTCCACATCGCCTGGTTGTTCGAGACTTGAATAAGCGACGTGCCTCCCGTCGACCGTCAGCCCTTCGTTATCCGACTGTATCTCATGATCCCAGTGCCCTTGCACCGAATCGAATTCCAGCAGGTGCGCCATACAGCGTGCGTCGCCGCTGATCTCGTTGACGTGAACAATCTGATACTCCGCTGTTTGCCAGCCGGCACGAAAACCTAGCCGGCCCATGCGTCCGAAGCCGTTAATTCCGATGCGAATAGTCATTATTGAAAACCTTCATTGACAGGTTACTGCCTTACGCCTGACAAGGCACACGACAGGCTTATGGAATTCAGACAAAAGGGCATTGATGTCCGGCTGGAAGTGTAACAGCGGATGTTTTCTGAGACCATGCCCGGGACCTGGTTGAATAGTTTGTCTACATCATCCAGGGCAGGAATATCAGCCACGATCAGGCCGCCTACTGTGAAACAGACGCCGAAGCGGCAGGTGATACAAGTGCTGCCGGTTGAGAATAGGTCTTCAGATCGCCACTATAGAGCTTGATCGCGGTATTACCGATTCAAACACATGTTCATCATAGGATAACGCATCTGTAATTGCACCACCGACTGACCCGCGGCATTCATTCCGATTTGTTCAGTATCCGTGCAGGCTGCTGACAGTTCTCTCACCGGACAGCGCTTCATCAAGCAACTGTGCCGGAAAAATGGTGATTTTGCGCTCCGGCCAACTGATTGGCGCACCGGGATTAACCCCGCTGCAACCCCTTCCGTACTCTGTGCACAGCGTTTCTACGGAGGGTTGGGGCAATGAACTGGATGTTATTTGTTTTGTCCGCAGTCACCGGCGTCTCTGGTACTGTGATATTAATTTTTTCAATGTTCCTGAACAGCGAGAACCTGTTGAATGCAGGCCTGATCGCGCTGTTAATTACCGCCCTGCTCATGATCGGTATGGTACTGATCCGGGACATCGGTCACGGGGGGAAAACCTGAAGTTTGCTGTAGCTGTGGGAGTCAGGTGGAACGGGTTACACTACCGACCATCGGAATAACAGTTTGATGAGTTTTCTGTGAACCTTGTGTGGCAACTGGTATAGCCGCAACTTTCATTTTGTGCACGCTTCGCTCGGCGGCGATAACCCCCGTAAATCACCGGTGAATCCTCCATCTACCGCACTGATCTCGACCCACTCCGGTGGAAATATAATTGCTGCGGACTATACCAGTTGCCGGCAGCAACCTGTGTAACAGTTCATTACACGCAGAGATTCACCCTGCGCACGCATCAAAACCGCATTTATCTCGGTTCTTCAGGACAAATATTGTCGGCAACGCCCGAATGCTGCTCTAATCTCGTATTGTTTGACGAATTGCGCTACATATTAGGCAACTGAAACTGACAACCCAAATGAGTATTCGAACCAAACTCGTACTCTCTCTCAGTATCGTACTGGCCTTCAATCTGGCTGTCGGGCTCTATGCCTTCCAAACCTACGGACAGGCATCCAAGAGCGCCGAGCAGGTCAGTCGCTGGGCGAATCAGATCGTGATCACCAGTCTATCGGCCCAGGTCCACTTCAAAAAACAGGTCCAGGAATGGAAAAACGTGCTGTTGCGAAGACACGAACCCGAACTCTACGAACGGTATTTGAACCAGTTCTACGAAGAGGAACAAAACACCCGGAATGCACTCGACGCACTGCTGCCGTTGCTGGATGACGACTCGGAGATAAAAAACACGACGCAGGCTTTTTACCAAGCGCACCAGAAACTGGGCGATCAATACCGTGAGGCCCTCTCTTCCTATCACAAATTTACCAATAATCCGCATATATTCGTGGACAAGTTGGTCCGTGGCATAGACCGCGAACCAACCGACCTTTTGGATCAGGTCGTCAGCGACACATTGGCGGAAAAAGAGACACGACTTGCCGAGATCGCGGCCGAAGCCAAAAAAACCGGTAAACGAATCCTGATGGCTGCACTTGGGGTGTTAACCTTGGCGGTCGCCTTATTGATGTGGTTTGCGGATTTCGCCATAGGCAAGCCGATCTCGGCCGCCACCGGCATCGCCAGGCGGATCTCCGACGGTAATCTGTCCGGTGTGATTTCCGTTTACGGGCGCGGCGAAACAGCTCAGTTGCTGCAATCGTTGAAAACCATGCAGAACAATTTGGTGAAATATCAGAACGACCTGCGTGAAAGCGTGGAACGCACCCGCCTGCTGCTGGATTCTTCAGGTGAGGGAATCTATGGTGTGGATATCGACGGTCATTGCATGTTTATCAATCCCGCCGGCGTGAGCATGCTGAAATTCCACAGTGTCGATGACCTGCTCGGCAGCGAAATTCACTCCCTGATGCATCACACCAAACCGGATGGCGCCTTCTTTCCGTTCGATGAATGTCCTGCGACGCGCACCTTCAGAACGGGGAAGGTCTGTCACGTTGACGATGAGATATTCTGGCGTGCTGACGGGACAAGTTTCCCGGTTGAATACAGTTCCTACCCGATCCGTCAGGCGGGAACCCTGATTGGCGCCGTGGTCCTGTTCTCTGACATCACCAAGCGAAAGGAAGCGGAACTCGCGCTCACACAGGCCCACAAGGCACTGCAGAAGGAACGCACACTACTCGCCAGGCGCGTTGAGGAACGCACTGCGGAGCTGAACCTGACCAACGCTGAACTGGCGCAAAGCGCGCGCGCCAAAGACGAATTTCTGGCTGCAATGAGTCATGAATTCCGTACCCCGCTTACCACAATCATGGGAACTTCCGAGATGCTGATTGATGGACTGTACGGCGGGCTGACTGGCGATGCGGCGCGCGCTGTCTCCAATATCGAGGAAAGCGCGCAGCACCTGCTTTCGATTATTAACGATATTCTGGACGTCGCGAAAGTCGAGGCCGGCAAAATAAAACTGACACTGGAAGAGGTATCCGTGCCCCTGCTGTGCGAAGCGAGTCTGAGACTTGTACGTCAACCTGCCCAGAAGAAGAACCTCAAGGTATCGTCGGATATTGATTCCATGGTTCAGTTTGTTCACGGTGACGCCCAACGACTCAGGCAGTTGTTCGTCAATCTGCTGAGCAACGCAGTCAAATTCACACCGGAAGGTGGTTCCATCGGTGTGCAGGTCAAAGGGGATCCGGAGTCGGGTATCGCCGCCTTTACGGTATGGGACAAGGGTATTGGAATACCGAAAGAAGACATGGGAAAACTGTTTAAACCTTTCGTTCAACTCGATAGCCGCCTTACCAGCCATGGTTCCGGAACCGGTCTCGGGCTTGTACTCGCCTACCGCATGGCAGAGCTGCATGCTGGTGGTATTTCCGTTGAAAGCGACCCCGGCAAGGGCAGTCGATTTACGGTGACGCTGCCGTGGACCGCGGAGCGGACACGGTCCGCCAGCGTCGAACGTGTCCGTGAAGATTTTCAGTTTGCTGTCGATGACCTCCAGTCTGGAAAGGGCGCCACGATCCTGCTGGCCGAGGATCATGAGGCCAATTCCAACATGCTGAGCAACGTTTTAATATCTCGCGGATATCAGGTGATCCCGGTAAAAGACGGCGTCGAGGCACTGGCTGCCGCACGCGAAACCCACCCCGACATCATTTTGATGGACATCCAGATGCCCAACCTGGACGGTCTGGAGGCAACACGACAGATCCGGGCCGATTCTATGCTGGGGGAGATACCCGTTATCGCAATGACCGCCCTGACAATGCCTGGAGACCGGGAGCAATGTTTGGAGGCAGGCGTTAACGATTATCTCGAAAAACCGCTGAGTATCAAAGAATTGCTAAAGACAATCCAACAGCATCTGGGAGATCGCAAATGCAGTTGAATGACCGACCGCCAGAATAGTGTAACGGAGAGGAACCTGTCAGTGGCACGAACAGGTCAGGGCTGAAATAAAGACGGTAACCCAAACTCAAGGACAATCAGTATCATGGCTTCAGCAGCAAACGGCGCGAAGCCGATCAGCAACACCGTGGCAAACAGCCCCATGGCAATGAATTTCATAGTCGTATTCCCTTACCCGCTTTCTGTCCCTGTTATCGAGATGTCCAGGTTTATCTTTAATTTCAGACTACACGATGGATTTTCCCTTGGGGCCGTTTTCGTGAGAAAATCCGACTTTCGACGCCCACGTACCATAATCAGAGACATTCAGAGAACCGTTGCATGGCCCTGTTACGCTTTTTCAAGCCAAAATGGCAGCATCCCAACCCGGCTATCCGTCGCCAGGCGGTTCAGGCGCTGACGTCCGACGACGAAACCACGCTGATACAAATCGCCTGTGAAGATGAGATTCCCGCAATCCGACGGCTGGCGCTGCAGCGCATCAATGATCTCGCCGTAATGCATACCGCCGCCCACCAGGACAGCGATAAAGACGTCCGCGAATTTGCCCATACGCGGCTGTCACAACTGCTGGCGGGTAGCCGGCAGGGGGGGCCGGTGCTGGAACTTCGTGTCGATTTCCTGTCCCGGCACCCGGAAGCGGATTTACTGAAATTCGTGGCCTTGAATGGCATAGAAACAGAACTGCGCAAGTCTGCCCAGGACCGGATAAGCCGCGAATCCGTCCTGCGTGACATCGCCATCAACGACACCGTCGCGGCAAATCGCCTGGCGGCTCTTGAACGCATCACCCAAACCTCGGTGCTGGAAGCGGTCTACCGGCAAACCCGCAAGTCTGACAAACAGGTCAGTCGCGAGGCACGGAGCCGACTGGACGCCCGGCGCGAGGCGCAGGAGCGTCCGGCGCGTATACGGGCAGAATCTGAACAGATCTGTGCACGCATCGAATCGCTGGGTCACGCAGACCGATGGGAGCAGGAACAGGCTGACCTGCAACGCCTGGAAAGCCGCTGGCAGGCGGTAGCCGATGAGACAGATGAGGTCTACCGGAGCCGTTATGCGTCAGCGCGACAGGCCTTTCTGACGGCATTTGAGGCGTTTCGCGCAGCCCGGGACGCCGAGGAGCGGGAATGGGCGAGCATTCGAACGGCCCGGCAAACGCTGCTCGAGGAAACCGAACAGCGCTTGACAGACGTGCAGGACACCGCCGCTCTGGCAGCGGATACCGAGGCCGGGTACCGGGCAGAGCTGACAACATGGCAGACCCGCTGGCAGGAATTGCCGGCCTTGCCGGCAAGCCAGGCGCAACCCTTGAATGGACGTTTTCAGGAAGCGCTGAACAGTATTCGGCAGCGGCTGGACCTGTTGCAGAAATACCGGGCAATGGAAACCACTCTGCAATCCCTGAGCGCTGACGCCGAACGACTGCTGCAGACCAGACGACCAGTCAGCGAACAACAGGTCAAGGCACTGGAAAAGCGCTGGAAGGCAAAACACTTCTCAGCGGACACGGATGAACTCGCAGCTGCCATACAGCGTTTGGAGACCGTTATGGGGCAGTTGCGGGCCCGTCTGCGCAGTCAGCTTGAACAACGGGAAACAGAATTCGGAAAACTCCCGCAACTGCTCGAACAGCTGCAAGCCCTGCTGAACGAAAAAGCGCTGAAGCGTGCCGGACCGATGCACGACCGCATACAGAGCAGTCTCAGCCACCTGCAGGCGCTGGGGGTTTCCCGGCAACGTCTGGCTCCTTTTACCCAGCGCCTGCACGCCGTGACACCGCGCATCAGGGAACTGCAGAGTTGGCGAAAATGGGGTGCCGACGAGGCCCGGGAGCGTTTATGCACGGATATGGAAGCCCTCATCGGCCGTGATATGGATCCGCCTGATCTGGCCACCGAAATCAGTCGCCTGCGCACGGAATGGAATCGTCTGCGCGCCGACGGCAGTGCCACACAGCGAACCCTGTGGAAACGTTTCGACAAGGCAGCCGACCAGGCATACCGGCCGTGTCAGGCCTACTTCAAGCAACAGGCTGCCGTGCGCACTTCGAATCTGGAAACAAAACGCCAGCTGTGTGACCAGCTGGAGGCTTACCTGGCATCCGCTGACTGGTCACACATGGACTGGAAGGCTGCACTTAAAATGCAGCGACGCTTCAGCAACGACTGGCGCCAGGCCGGACCGGTGGACCGGCGCGAGAGCAAGAGCATCGTTCAGCGTCACCAGCAGGCCATGGCGACGCTGAACGAACACCTCGACCAGGAACGCAAGCGTAACCTTCGCCAGCGACATGCGCTCATAGAAAAGGTTGTTGCACTGCAGGGCGTAGATGACATTCGCACGGCGATTGAAGAATGCAAACAGCTGCAAAAGCAGTGGCAAACCACGGTGCCCGGCAAGCGCCCGCAGGAAGACGCCATCTGGAAGGAATTCCGCGACGCCTGCGACGCAGTCTTCGCAAGACGCCGCCAACAGCAGGACGAACGCCACGAAGCTCAGCAAAATAACAAGGTAAAGAAACAACAGCTGTGCGAATGGCTTGAGTCCCTGTCCGCCGCCACCATCGATGCGCTGCCTGACGCCGAGCGCCAGGTTCACAAGGCGGACTCGGAATGGGAAGAAACCGGACCGGCAGCGAAGAGCGACCAGGCAGCACTGGAACAGCGCTTTGCCAAAGCCAGGCAGGCTTTCGACGCACACCGCCAGGCCCTGCGGGAAGCGCAACAGCAGACACAGCTGGAACAGCTGCGCGATAAAGCCGCGCTCTGCCTGGAAGTGGAACAGCTGCTGGAACAGCCGGATCAGGAGCTTGCCAGCAACCGTCTGCAGGCCATCGACGAACACTGGAACGCTCAGTCTGCACTCGACGATGCCGCCACTGAACAGCTGATACAACAACGCTATGCACGCGCTCAAGGGGCTGTGATGGCTGGTGGCGAGGAGCAGCAGCGGCTGTCAACAGAGCTGTCGGCCAACCTGGCCAGGCGGCAGGATCTCTGCCTGCGCATGGAAATCCTTGCCGGGGTGGAATCACCCCCGGAGGAACGCCAGGCGCGCCTGCAACTGCAGACCCATCGTCTCGCGGGGGCAATTGGAAAGGGCGTGGGGGATATTGTGGGCACAAGAACGAAACTCGAGCACGACTGGTACCTGTTCGGCGCGGCACCGGCCGCCCAGCAAGCGCTTCTACAGCAGCGTTTCGACACCGCCCGTGACAGTGGTCAATGGCACCACTAGCAACGGGGTTGATTACAGAGCCGTTACCTGGGTGCCACAACGGCGGCGAAGACCGGTAGTGTTCTCGGCTTCCGGCGCAGCTAACAGCATTCGGAATAGTAAAAATAAAGGTATAAAGCCATGAACAGCCCGCTGCTTTCCTCCCGCTGGTTCAGAATCTCCGCGGTGATCCTGCTTGTTTTTCTGGGCATCCTGATCGGCCTGCCCTACCTGATCAAGCAGCAGGCGCGAATCTGGCTTGAGGACAATGGCGGCGACCGGGTGGAAATCCGCGACGTCGACTTCAACCCCTTCACCGCGGAACTGGTATTAGAGGACCTGTTAATCGAGGTTGAGGACCGCCAACCCCTGCATTTCGATCTCGCCAGGCTGGAGCTTGAGTGGCTGCCATTACTGGAAAAACATATCGATGTACAGGCGGTCGAGTTGCAGGGTTTCTACATGTTGATCAACAACGAGGACATTCTTCGTATCGGCGGCGTCCTGCTGCCAGCCGGTGAAAGCGAAGCGGAAACACAGCAAGATGCCGGGGAAGCATCCGCCTGGCTTGCCGGCGTCCATACCCTGACGCTGAAAGATTTCACCCTCGTGTATCACGATGCAGCCCTGGACCAAAGAGTCTACATCGATTCCCTGCAACTCAGCGGACTCAAACAATGGAACCCCGAGGCGCCGGCACAGCTCGAGTATCGGGGTGCCGTCAACGACGCGGCCGTGGCACTGGATGCCGAACTGGCGCCGTTTGCTCAAATCCCCACCTACAAGGGCTCGATATCTATCGACAAACTCTCTCTCACCGACTTCGAGCCACTGGCAAAACCGGCGTTGGTAAATCTTGCCGGCCTGGTCTCCGTACAAGGGGACTTCGAGGTCGAACAGGCGGGTGACGACATTCATGTCCTCAACGAGGGTAAGCTGACACTGGAAGAGATCAGCATCGACCAGGAGCAGATTCAGCTGACCAACCAGTCGCTGGGCTGGGGTGGCAACATTAATCTGAACTTCAACACAGCATCTTCACAAGCTCGAGTCGGGACCAAAGGCGAACTGACAGTCGAGGACATCAATATCCAACACGCGCTGCTGCACCTGACCAACCAGTCGCTGGGCTGGAATGGCGCCACGGATCTGACATTGAATACCGCTTCCTCGCAGACCAGTGTCAAAAGCGAGGGCAAACTGACATCGACCAAACTGGCTGCCGACCTGCAACAGAAAGAGCTGAAACTCGAGTACCAGAATCTGGACCTGGAGGTCATTTTTTCCTATACCGGCAGCGAATCAGGGGCGGGCATCGCGCTGAATTCAGAGCTGCTGTTATCCGAACTCGGTCTGTTTGCCCCGGATAAAAAGGTCGACATCGTACGTGCGCAAAAACTCCAGCTGACCGGGCTCGAGGTCAAGGGTCCGCAACACATCTCGGCAGCAAAAATCACCGCAGATGGACTGGACCTCGGACGTTCCCTGGAACAGCAGGATACCGCAGCCAAAGATGACAATCGGGCGATCTTCCACGCTGAAAAGGTGTCAATCAGCCAATTCTCCCACATCGATGGATTCACCGCCGTCGACACCATCGTGGAAGACGACGTACACGTGGTGTATCACCGCGACAAGGAAGGCAAGTGGGATGCCGTCACCCTGCTGGAGACCCTGGCCGGTGAAGAGAAAGATACCGGAGAGACCGGGGATGGCGAAAGCGGCAAAGAACCGCCTGGCGAAACAAGTATCGAACACAAAGAAACAATAGCGAAAAACTCCACTGCAAACGGCGAACCCGAGACGGCCGGAGGCCCAGCCCCGATTGCCGTAAACCGCGTCGATGTTTCCAAGGGCAGTACGGCGACCATCTACGATGAATCGGTTACTCCTGCTTTCAAGACAACATTGACAATAAACGAGTTATTCCTCGAAAACCTGGATGGCCGAAAACCTGAACAGACCACCAGCTTCAAACTGGATGGCAAACTCGACAAGCATTCCAGCGTGAACGCAGGCGGTGATATCAAACCCTATCTCCAGCCACCGGAAATGGATATCCAGGGAAAACTGCAAGCGATCGGACTCCCGCCCCTGTCGCCGTACACCACCGACAGCATGGGCGTCATAATCGACAGCGGATCACTCGACGCTGATCTCAAGCTGGTGAGCCGGGACAAACTCATGGAAGGTGAGACAGTACTGTTAATGCATCAGCTGTCGGTGAAGGGTACCGACAGCAAGGACGGCCTGCAGAGCAAAATACCCGTTCCCCTGGATATGGCACTCAATATCCTGCGCGACAAGAATGACACCATCGAACTGAAAATCCCCATCGAGGGGGATGCCGATAATCCCGATTTCGATGTCAGTGACGCCATCACCAAGGCGGTCGCCACCGGCGTGTCGGCAGGCGCCACCTCCTACCTCGTATATGCCCTGCAACCCTATGGCGCCATGATCGCAGTCGCCAAGGTCGCCGGTGAGGCGGCCAGCAAGGTCCGCCTCAATCCCATCGAGTTCGAGCCGGGGCAGGCAAACCTCGACGACACCGACCGGGATTACCTGTCCAAGATCGCCAAAGTCCTGCAAGAACGGCCCAAGCTCGCCGTAAAAGTGTGTGGGGTGGCTGTGCAGCAGGATGTCGCGCACCTCCAGCCGCCGGCGGACAAGGCCAGCGGACAAAGCGGCAAAAAGCAAGCGCCCCCTGCTGCACCGGTAGTGGATAAGCAGAAACTCACCGAGCTCGGCGAGCAGCGTGCAGCCAGTGTCAAAGATTACCTGGTGGAGAAATTCAAGATTCCGGCGAACCACCTGGCAAACTGTAAACCCCGCCTGGAAACCGACAAGGCTGACGCCATACCCCGCACTGACCTGTTACTGTGAACCGATCCTGGTGGCTATGCGAATAATGCATTGATCACGCCTGGCTGTTGCTCCTCAGGATCTGCAGCAGCAACTCGCCATCCTGTCTGGTCAGTCCATGCCCGCCCTGGGTCACGATTCTGCGCGCCCTCCCCCTCAGTGCAGCCACCTGGTTCATGTCCTGGCTCCAGGCCGGGACCACCAGATCACCGAAATTCAGCAGACCGTCATCTTCGCGCACGATAGAGATGTAACGGGAAGCAGGATGTTCCTGGTGGTTGAGCCAGAACAGCAGGCTGCCGGGCCGTTCGCGCACCAGATCGTAGTAGAGGCCCTGTGAGCGGTTCAGTGTACCGCCGCCGAGCAGCGGGGCAACCCAGCCCAGCGGGCTGTTGCCGGCCATAGCGCCGATTTCAGCGCTTTCTGCGCCCAGGTGCGGACTCGCGATCGTGATCAGCGCCCCAACCGGTGTATCGGGATGCTCTACCATATACAGGCGCCCGAGCACACCGCCGGCCGAATGACCGACCAGTATCAGGGATTGGTACGGATGCAGAGTCAGGATGACATCCAGATACTGTTCCAGATAACGGAGCTGCACCATCAGCGGCGCTTCGCTGGGCAAAGCCACTGTATAGACGCGCCGGCTGCTTTTTGGCAGCGGCCGATCGGCGCGAATGCCGTTGCGGGTGGTGCGCAAGGTTCCGGCATCCGTCCAGCCATTACCACCCAGCATGCGCGTAATCCCCGTTTCCCGCCAGTAATCCTCATCGGCGAGATACCCCTGCAGCAACACCAGCGTTTCAGCCGGTGCTGTGGCCGGAAGGACCAGCAGAAGAAGGAGCAGGATGCGGGCAATCTTTGTACTCATATCGCTTACCTCAAAAACAGGGCAGGGTCGTGTCAACCGTGATTAGTCGATCCCGGGGTTCTATTATCCTGGATTCCGCAGTTGAACGGCCAGTGTGGTCGTTCTGAGTGTTCGGATGGCGTAGCAAAACAATGAGTTAATGGCGCGTCCTTAATGAGTTTTTTTGCATAGCCAGGCGGGCACTCAGGGCGGCTACGCGGGTCGTA
>Ga0209456_10000425_pt1 | contig 23052 bp, 17 predicted proteins | sample COG_11_FD_184755 | JGI IMG/M metagenome (GOLD analysis project Ga0209456, IMG submission 184755) | Pelagic marine sediment microbial communities from the LTER site Helgoland, North Sea, for post-phytoplankton bloom and carbon turnover... | ecosystem: Environmental > Aquatic > Marine > Neritic...
CCAGGACCGGATTGCCGATATCGGCGCCCTGGTTGATGAAGTGTTGTACGGTATCCGCACCGTTCAGGCGTTCTGTCATGAGCGCATCGATCAGCGGCGTTACGGCGAGCAGGTGGAGGCCGCTTTCCATGCCGCTATTCGGCGTACCCGTGTCAGCGCGCTGCTCACAGCCACGGTAATGTTGATTACGTTTATTGCCGTCAGTATCGTGTTGTGGGTGGGCGGCCATGATGTACTGGCCGGGCGCCTCAGTGGCGGCCAGCTTTCGGCCTTTGTGTTTTATGCCTTGCTGGTCGCCGGCTCGGTGGGTGCACTGAGCGAGGTGGCCGGTGAGCTGCTGCGTGCCGCCGGCGCCACCGAACGTTTGCTGGAACTGCTTAACACCGAACCCGTCATATCCCCGCCGGCCACTGCCGTTGCACTTCCCGAACCCGCGCGCGGCGAGGTGCAGTTATACAAAGTCACCTTCCGCTACCCCTCGCGGCCCGATAGCCCTGCGCTCAGCGAGCTGTCACTGACCTTGAAACCGGGCCAGAAGGTTGCGCTGGTCGGTCCGTCGGGCGCCGGCAAGTCAACGCTGTTGCAACTGCTGTTGCGCTTCTACGATCCGGACGCCGGCGTCATTCGTTTCGATGGTGTCGATATTCGTGAAGCCGATCCGCAACAGCTGCGCCAGCGCATGGCGCTGGTGGCACAGGACCCGGTCATCTTCGGCGCCGATGCCTGGGAGAACATCCGCTACGGTTTCCCCGGGGTCAACGATGCAGACGTACGGCGTGCCGCCGAAGCCGCGCACGCGGCGGAATTTCTCGACCAGTTACCGCAGGGCTTCAATACCTTCCTCGGTGAACGCGGCATTCGACTGTCCGGCGGACAACGTCAGCGCATCGCCATCGCCCGCGCCATCCTGCGTGACCCGGCCGTGCTGCTGCTTGATGAGGCCACCAGTTCGCTGGACGCCGAGAGCGAACGGCTGGTTCAGGATGCGCTGGAACAACTGATGCAAGCGCGCACCACGCTCATTATCGCGCATCGTCTTGCCACGGTGCGTAAGGTCGATCAGATCCTGGTGATGGACGGCGGACGTATCGTCGCCAGCGGCCGCCATGACGAGCTGGTCGCGGAGCACGGGCTTTATGCACGGCTGGCGGCACTGCAGTTCCGCCAGCCAGCAGAGCCACTGGCGGCGTTGTTACCTTAGCGCAGCCTGTACCAGCCGGATGTCGTCGACCCACACGGTACCGCTGCCCTCGATGACCAGGTTGAGTTTTACGTTGTCCGGGTTCTCTCCTGTTTTCAGGAAGAACGGCGTTTCCTGGGACGCCCATTCAACCGTACCGGAAACGGGCGCATCCAGCGCACGCGAGAAGAATTCACCCTTGCCGGGGAAGTGGCACCACATTTCAAGGTAGACGTTGCCTTGCATATTTTCGCTGCGCAGTTTGGCCTGATAGCTCAGCCTGGCATTCTCCACGTCGAGCTCACCGGTCTCGAACAAGCGTATGGTTGTTGGTTGATTCGTCGTGATGCGCAGTGAACCGCCTCCGTCTGAGGAGATGTCAGTGTCGAGTTCCACGCCGGACCGGGTGACCACGTCGTGCATGTCGTTCATCGCATAATGCCTGAGCTCGACAGTCTCGCTTGCGGGCCTGGAACAGCCGGATGCGAAAGCGAGGCCTATGAGGGGGATCACCAGTAAGTTGATTGCAGGTTTCACAGGACGTTGTCCTCCATTTTATAAGAGAATTTACAGAAACACATTGGCAGACACGGGCCCACTGAATCCCGGAAATACCACATTCGCGTCGGTACCGCCCAGGCGTTTGTCAAGCAGCTCCGTCAATACCGTGCGCAGGTCTGTCGTGATGCGCAGGTCTTCACCCATTTCCAGGTTGGCCGGAGCAAGACCTGGCCAGTCGCTGATAATCTGCCCGCCGTTTACGCCACCGCCGATCAAGTAGACCAGGCCACCGGTGCCATGATCAACGCCGAAGGAAGCGTTCTCGGCGACGCGACGCCCGAACTCGCTATGCACCAGCACGGTGACGCGTTGCATCTGCGGTCCCATGTCGGTGTAAAAGGCGTTCAGGGCATCGGCAAGTTCAGTCAGGGATTGAGCGATGAAGAGGGGCAGGTTTTCGTGGTGGTCCCAGCCGTCCGAATCCAGGCAAATGGTTTCCACCGGCAGGCTTGAGCGGATCAACTGGCCTGCCTGCTTCAGCTTGTCGCCGAGACCGGTACCCGGGTATACGGCGCCGTTGCCCGGTGTAATCGCCTGCAGATTGGCGGTCTGCAGTTCATCCATCGCAAGCAGTGCGGCCTGCGCCGGGCTGGCGAAGGGCACCGGGCTTTGGAATAAACTGTCAAGTACGGCAGGGTAACCGGAATCAACGATTTCCTGGTCGAAACTGAATTCTCCCAGGTTGCTGATAGCCAGTGGTTCGCTTGCCCCGTTCAACGAGACCGGCACGTTGCCGCTGATGGCTACACTGCGAAATGCCGAGCCGGACACAGGTGTCGTCAATGACAGCTGCCGACCCAGCCAGCCGGTATCCGGCCCGGCTTTGTCCGCGACGCCGCGTTCTACAAGACCCTGCGCTGCAAAGTGTGAGCGGGAGCCGTGTGGCACACCGCTGGCGTGCACCAGCGCCAGGTCGCCGGCATCGTAAAGGGCTTTCAGTGGCGCCAGCGCCGGGTGCAGGCCGTAGAAGCCATCCAGATCGATGGCGCCGGCGGGATCGCCGGGTGCGGGTACGGCGATGGTGTTGCGATGCGTGTAGTAGTCCGGGTCAGCGTGGGGTACCAGGGCGTTGAGACCATCTGCAGCACCGCGCTGGAAGATGTACACCAGGATGTCCCGGTCTGCCGGCAGCGTAAGGCTCATGGTTATCTCCTATCGAAGCTGGAAGTAGGCTGAGCTGACCAGCACAGCGGCGATCAGCGGCGCAATCTGTTGCGGGGTTCCGCCCGGCAGTGTCGCGTTTTCCGCCAGGGCATATTCATCGCTCAGCCAGGCCAGTACATGGTCCCGGTCCGCTGCAGACAGGGGCCGCATCAGGGTGCCGTTGGTCACGGCATCGGTAACCGTGGCCAGGGTATCGGCGCCATTAAGCATCGACACGTAGTCGAGTTGAATGACGTCGATTTCCGGAATGAGATTGGCGAGACTCAAAAACGACAGGCGCCAGCGGTTCAATAAACCACCGGTACTGGCCCAGTAGGACTGTTCATCCGGATAACCGTCGGGTGTTGGCCAGTAGAAGGGCAGTTGCCCCATGATCAGCTGGGCAAAATAAAACAGCTGGCCGTTGTCGGTGGGGTAGGGTGTATCCGGTGCCAGGGCGCGAATCAGCCCGGCCAGGTATTCCGCCGGCCGGCAGATCTTCAAATCGGCGCTGTTGCGGAATGCATTGGTCGCGAACAGGGCGCGCAGGCTGGTCTTGATGTCGCCGTTCGACTGCGTGAAGGCTGCCGCCACAGAGTCGATGCTGGCCTGGTCCGGGGTGTCGCTGATAAAGCGGCGACACAGTTTGGTGGCGATGAAGGTCGCCGTGGATGGATGTGCCGCCAGCAGGTCGAGGACCTGTTCCCCGTCTGTCTGCCCGCCACCGGCGCTGATGGTGTTGCCCAGCACGAGCTTGGCATTGTCGTCGTGTACGGCAGGGCTGAAGACGAAAGTGCCATAGTCGCCACCCGGGTCACCCGGAAAGCGTATCGCCCAGCCGGTGAAGCAGCGTGCGACTTCCTTGACATCGGCCTCGCTGTAGCCACCGTCGACGCCCAGTGTATGCAGTTCCATCAGCTCGCGGGCATAGTTTTCATTCGGTGCAGAAGCCTGGTTGGCGTAATTATCCAGGTAGAAAAGCATGGCCGGGCTTTTTGCCGAGGCGTGCAGCAGGTCGCGGAAATTACCCAGCGCATGGCTGCGTATCACCTGCCGGTCATCTTGCGGTTTCAGGGTCGGGCCAAGACCGTTGACTAAATGAATGTTGAAGTGGTCTGACCAGAACTCCACCATCACTTCATGGAGCTGGCGTTTGCTGAATATCTGCCGGTATTGCGTGGCGCTGATCATCTGCAGGGCAACGTCGGCGATATTGTCCGGAAAACCGCCGATCAACTGGGCGGGATTTTGCGTCGTCAGCGGAAACAGGATCTGCAGGGTGGTGTCGAGATCACCGTCTATGATCCCGGCAGGGTCGAGCTGTCGTTCCAGGTAGGCTTCGACGCCCATACTCTGGATCATGGCCAGTTCATCACGATGGGCGCCGAAACTGGTGCGCTTCAAAGCGCTGTATTCGCCGGAGGCTGCGGGAATAACCGCCACCGGGGGATTGCCGCCGCTTGTAACCCCGTTGTCACTTCCGCCGCCGCCGCCACCACCGCAGGCGCTCAGTGTCGATGCCAGGGCCGGGTAACCTGCCATTTTCACAAGCAGTTTCATAAAGTTGCGGCGATTGTGCAAACTGCTCAGGAGAGTGTTCAGGTCATCAACAGATAATTTTTTCATCTATACGGCTACAGATTTGCACAGGACTCATAGTAAGTAACGCATTCAATTCAGATATCTTGAGCCCGGCTGTGCTACGCCGCTATTTCAGCCGTCGTTCAGGATCTGCCACCAGCCTGGCCCGAAGGAAATTCAGCCGGCCGGATTGGCGTCCGGGCGGGACGATTGCGATTTGTCATCGACCCCTGTGTATACTCATAGCCAGGGGATAACAGGAATAACGGCATGGCCATGAAACATCTGCTCTGCGTGTGTGTCGGCCTGCTGCTTGCCTGGCGTATTGCCGCCGCCCATGACGAACCGCAGGACAACAGCTGGTGGTGGAGTGACGCCTGGTGGAATGACAGCCGGATCGAGGTCCCGGAAAATTACCCTGTCAAAACGCAGTGGACCAGCTATCAAAGTGGTGACGTGGAGGTGCCGGCACTGATAGCGCGCCCTGAAGGTGAGGCCAAGTACCCGGCGGTGCTGTTTCAACACGGGCGGCGCGGACTGGATGACCTGGTGCAGCGCCTGGTGCGGCGGGTCGCGGCACGCGGCTTCGTGGTGCTGGCGCCGGATATCTACGGTGCGCATTTCATCGGTACCCATCCCATCGAGCACGATTATGCACTGGAGAAAGACGTCGACGCAGCGGTGGACGTGTTGCTGGCGCGTGATGACATCAGTACAAACAAAGCCTGCCTGTATTCGCATACCCGCGGTGGTTACTACACCCTGAAGGTGGCGACCACCTTCAATCGGCAGGAAAAGGACATCGCCTGTTATGTGTCCTACTATCCTCACCTTCAGGATCCGAATGCACCCGAGCCGCAGCAGGTCTATGGCTTTGCAGCCGAGATCGAGCAGCTCACCCTGCCCACACTGGTGTTTATCGGTGACCAGGAGCAGTACCAGCGCCGCCGCGTGATCGAGACCAGCATCCAGGTGATGCAGGACAAGGGCCGCGATGCGCGCCTGGTCATCTATCCCGGGGTGGGGCGCGGCTTTGATTTCCGTCCCGAGAACGTGCGCACTTTTGCCGATGACCTGGCCTCGAAAGATGCCGTGCAACGCGCGGCGAGTTTCATGCGCAAGCACCTGGAACAGCCGGTGGCAACTGCGGGCACAGGCAGCCGTTGACTGGCGAAGGCCCGGTATGACGAGATCAAACCGAACCTGTGAAAACGGCGGTTCGCGGAGGCTGAATATGATATCGACGCCGATGTTTCAGTGCAGCCTGGTTGCTCTCGTGGCCGGACTTTTCCTCTCGGCGGCGCAGCCGGCGTTCGCGAAAAATGTGAAGGTTACGCCAATCGGCAGTCACGATGGCGAGTTCTGCCGGTTTGACCGGGCGATGATTCTGGAAGATCCCGACGGCACCCGGCTGCTCTATGACGCTGGCCGCACCGTCGCCGGAGCGAACGATACCCGCCTCGGCAGGATTGATGTGATACTGGTGAGCCATATGCACGGTGACCATGTCGGCGACCGTCACATAAAGGCCGTCAATGCCGGTGACTGCGGCGAACCCGAGGTTTCGGAAAAGGCCACGCCGAACACCAACAGCGTCAATATTGCCTTGGCCAGCAAGGCTACGATCATCACCGGCAGCGAAATGCCCAGGTTCTTTGCCGGTAAGCTCAAAGCGCTGGGAGGTGACCCGGGCGCCGCTCAGCTGGTGCGTTTTGGCGGCTCGCGCAAAGTCGGCGGTGTGACCATTACCACGGTACCGGCGGTGCACTCGAATGGCATTGCGGGGGCGATGATCGGCGGCGAACTTGGCGACATGCTCGATGCGGCTGGACTGAGCGCTTATGCCGGACCGCCGACGGGTTACGTGCTCACGTTCTCGAATGGCCTGGTTGTTTACCTGTCGGGCGACACGGGCATCACCGCCGAGCAGGACGCGGTGGTTCGCCGGCACTACGGCGCCAGGCTCGTGGTCATCAATATCGGTGATACGTTCACCACGGGCCCGAAGGAAGCCGCCTATGTCGTCAACGAGCTGATCAAGCCCACCGCGGTTATCGCTTCGCATGCCAATGAAGCGGCGACCAAGGGTGGCAAAGTCATCACCGGCACCCGGACTGACACGTTTATCAAGGCGACTCGTGTACCTGTTTATATCCCGCTCAGTGGTCGCACCATGGAATTTGATCGTAGTGGACAGTGCATTGCCGGATGCTAAGCAGGAAAGGGGTCGGTGACAAATGGTAACGATTGCGTTTTGTCACCGACCGCTTTATTCACGGCTTGATGTAGGCGTAACCCTGGGATTGTAAAATGGCCAGCTGCGCCACGCCCGACGGTACTATATCCGCCTTGGAGACATCATACAGATCATCTTCTGCATTGATTTTGCGCCCTTTGAGCGTGTTGGCACAGACCTCGAACTGGATGCCCTGGTCTTTCAAACCGGATATTCTGGCCTGCAACTGGTCGTCGGCATTGGCCATCTTCATCTTGGTGTGATCCCTGGCATCGGGATATAGCAACAAAGCCAGTCCATCGCCATGCATGACCACTTTCAGGTCAAGGTTCTCGGCGCCCACCGCATTGATGTGGTTCTGAATGTTACGCAGGGCAGCAGCCTGGTGTTTCGGGTTGTCGTAGTTGACATGGTAGACCACCTTCTGCTTCTCGCCTTCCGCCAGCGCCGGAGTGGAGACAATCCCCAGTAAAAACAGGCCGGCCAATAAAGAGTTCATAAAACGTTGCATAGGTATTTCCTCCTGGTGTGTAAGAGTTTGTGTGTGCAGTCGCCCGGACTATACAGAAACTGACCACACGTTGTCCCTTCCTGAAAATAGTCCATAACCCTTATATTAGCAGTGATAAATCGGAAAAAAGGGATTCAGAGCGAATTTAAACCCTCAATTAGTGCTGGCTATCGGGAATCTGAAAGGAATGTAATTGTCGCTTGCTTTTTCTATTCCTTCTGAAACCGGATGTAATGGCGAGACATGAGACCTGGACAGTATAGACTTCAACAGCGGCGGCCTTCGGGCCGCCGTTTGGTCTGCTGCTGAAGGTCCGGGTCGGCTGATCCCGGGACTTTCTATTCACTTACCGGCCATAAACCCAGGTGAACACGCTAACCCTGTCTTGTGCGCGTTACGCTATTCATTCATGTGCCTGCGCCGTAAGCCCGTGCGTATTGTGTCTGCTGTGGGCCACTAATCTATCCGGGTTGTCGTGGCCTTGCGCCAGTAGTTTCCGGTAGCCGTGCAGATCCTGCTCGTCCATTGCCTGCATCTGCGGCTGACCCGTTTCGGCTACCGTTTTTACCATCGGGCTGAAGACAAGCGTCGTGCCGAGTCCGGCATACAGGTACCGGTCGTTGAAGCTCGCCTTCAGAAGTGCGAAGGCCGGCTCGCCAGTGCAGTGTACCGGTGCGATCCATGCCACCTTCCAGTTGTCACGCAGCGAACTCGCAATCCGCTTGATGTCATCGGGTTTCGCCGGCAGCAAATGCGTGCCACCGAAGACAAGATGTATCGGCTTGTTGATCGCCGCACTGGCGGCCTCGACAATTTTCTCGAGCGTCGGGTGACTGCAGCCGACCACCAGGACGATGCCCTCAGGGGTATCGATCGCCAGGGAGAGTTCCATGACGTCCAGATCAACGCCCCAGGGCCCCTTCAACAGGATCAGATGAAACCCGGGTGCGACCTCGGTTGTCTCGGTCACCCATGTGAAGTTGCCTTGCGGCCATGCGCTCCCGAAACGCAGCGTCTCGGGCGGTTTACCGTCAAAGTAGCGCATCTCGGCAGGCAGCGATTCGTCGCGCTTGTAGAAGGTTCCCGGCAAGGCTGCACCAAAAACACCGAAGTTCTCTTTTGGCGCATAGATCTTCACGCCCGGGTTGACGGTCATGAGGTGATTCAAGCCACTGGTATGGTCGCCATGGCGGTGAGAGACGACCGCGAAGTCGAGCTCGGTGAGGTCGATACCCTTGGCCTTCACGTTGTGCGCAAATATTTCGGCGTTATTGCCGGTATCGAACAGGATACGCTTGCCGCCGTACTCGATGAACGCGGCGAACCCCCAGTCTTTCTGCATGTTGGATGTCTTGCCGAAGGCGTCGTAGAGAACAGTGATCTGCGCCTTGGTCGTTTCCGCCGGTGCTGCCGACGGAGGTGCCGCTATGGTGCCGCTCAGGAGCCACAGCAGCGGTACGAAACTGTACAATAAATGTTTCATCTGCTTTCTCCCTTAGCCAACCACGAACACTGTCCGTGATCTCCTGTGTAAACGTTAGTTCAGAAGTGTAAGTTGTCTATGAGTATTACTACTTGAAGTAACTGCTGTCCCGTTAACTCCCTCTCTCTCCGGGAGAGGGTAGGGGAGAGGGGATCAAAGAGGGTAACTGCCTTATTTTATGTCCCCTCATCCTGGTCGCTCCCGGCATCCTGCCTACCGCGACACTTGTACATCCCTGTACATCGGCCTTCTCCCGGAGGGAGAAGGAATTACCATTTATTCCCACTGCTTAATTTTCATGTCCTGTCATCAATTAACGCCAAAATCAGTTTTTTGCACATGTCCTTACTGGTCTTCAGTGCAACTTAACGGGACAGCAGTGACTTGAAGAATTACAACAGCATACTCCGGAAGTAGCCGTATTTGGGGGCTTAAGAAGAGGATCTCTCAGATGGCTACATTATTGGCTGAATAACAGCACAGATTCATTGGTTTTTTGATTGATTTCAGCCTGGACCCATTTGAGATCGAAAAGGCCTATGAAATGGATTGGCTATTCCAGATTACACGCTGTACAACCCTCGAATTATTTTTCGACTTCCAGATAATAAATGTCTTTTAAACGTTCGTTTTCATTGATTTCCTCCAAGCTTGAAAGTTTTCTCAAATCTTCAAATGTCGCATCGATAAGTACGGTTAACTTCCGGTATGTTTCTTTATTGACAAGGTTGCTTTTCTCGGCACTGACCAATAACAGCTTGATTCCGGAGAGTGCATTACCGACCCGATCCTCAACAGTGTTCATGGTGGCCTTCAGAGTGCGCATCTTCTCCTCTTTCACATCCATATTTTTATTGGCGTGTCTCTGGGCATAGATTCCGAATATGACGATCAGGCTGACGATGACCGCTCGCATCCAGAGTTCATTGGAGTCACCTGGAATCCATTCGAAGGGTTGGCCATGATCCAGGATGGCAAAATGGACCAGCGACTCTCCCAGCCAGCTGACGGCGGCGAATATGAGGCTGATTATCAAAATCGATTGTCTCGCTTGACTGAATGACATATCGAAATTCTCCTTTGCTTTTGATGGCGTCGGTCTTCTCACGGAACCATTAAGACCTGAAGGTCTCTTTTGGCTCGAACTGTCCATGCAGTGCGGGTTCTCGCTGCCGCGAGACCGCAGCTTGTATCAGAGTTGTTCGTCAGCAGCAGATACACCTGTTATTTCTCTGCCACGATGCTGTTGTCGTGTGAACTGCTGTCCGATGAACAGGTCATCATTGACTATCAGCACATCTTGCAGCCAGCGCGTGGAGATCTGGCAGGTTGAGGAAAAGGGCGGCTCCTTGCAGACCTCGATAGTACCGTCAGCAAGCAGGTCGATATGCAGACCGGGCAATGGCCTCACCCGCATGCCGTCCGGGGCCTGCGTGTAATCCATGATACTTGGCCTATTGATATGCAGCAATTTGAGCAGCAGTGCCGGTATTTCATAGATGGCGAGGTTGCCGGTCTTCACTGGACCGCGTGGGCCGTCGATGATGACCATGGGGGTGCTGACATAGAACCTGAACATGTCGTCATTGAAATTGCTGCGTTTCGATGCGAGCACACCGGAGTCTACAAAGCCCGCGAAATTTTCGCCCATGAAAGGCAGGTGATCGCCGAACAGCACGATAATGCTGTCGGGATCGCGCGTCTGCAGTTGTTCAAGGAAATCCATCAGTTCGAGCGATTTGTAGTACATCGTGTTGGCAAAGCTGCTTACTTCGTCGACATCGGAAGATGCAGTGATCCTGTTTGGACGGGAGTCGTTCAGGGGATAGTTCCAGTGCCCGAAATAAGTGACAATGTAATTGAGCAGCGGTTGCCTGTTGTCAATTGGATCCGCAATCTTTTCCAGTACCTGTCGGTACAGGGAGGCATCGGAAAGAAACTCGCGGTTCATATCATCGAGCAGGAAATCCTGCTTTGACCAGTAGGTCTGGAAACCCATGCGCCGGTAGGCATTGATACGGTTCCAGAACACCGGAACATTGGGGTGTGAAGCCAGGGTGCGATAGCCATGCTCGGCCAGCAGGTGCGGCAGGCAGGGCACGTCATTGAGCAGCTGGCGTTCGAACTTGACGTTGTTCTCAACCACCGGGAAGCCGCAGAGGATCTCAAACTCGGCGTTCGCTGTATAACCGCCAAATACCGGGCTCATGACATGCGAAAATCCGGTCCGTTCCCAGAGCCTGCGGAACGCGGGTGCCAACGGATCCTGGTTATAGCCGGCCTCTTTCAGCAGTGCCGGGTCCCAGAATGATTCGAGCAGCACGATGTGCACATTGCGTGGCGTGAAGTTGTCAGGCGTGGTGGTATTTATTGTTACATTGTCCAGCAGGTTTGCCGCGGCTGACAGTGCCAGGTCACGGTCCGGCGGGATATGGGCATCGGCGAAATAGCGCGCGCCTTCCTGCAGGCTGTAGAGCGTGGCGCCGCGATAAAGGTAGTTGGAACGCTGGTCCCAGACCGAATTGCCGAAGTACCGGTCCAGCGGTTCCAGGATGGCCACCGGTTTGTACACCAGGGTTATGCCAAACAGAATGACAAGCATGCTGGCCAGGTAGGCACTCCAGTGACGCAAGGTGAAATTGAACAGCAGCAGGGCGGCAATCGCCGCCAGCGGCAGCGCCGCGGCGATGAAACGCCAGCCGTCCAGGATCAGCAGCAGCGAACGCAAGGCGTAGACATCATCGGGCATGATCGGTCCGCCGAAGAAGGAAATCTTCATTGCGTTGCCGACGTATAGCACGCCCATCATCAGACCCTGCAACACCACGAACACCCAGAGCCGCCGGGATAATGCGAACAGGACATAAGCGACAAGCAGCTGTAACAGGTAATCAAACAGCACGGCGGAAGGTTTTATGGGCACGTCGAAGTGCAGGCTGCTGATCAGGTAAAAGATCGCATAGAACAGGGCCGTTGAAATGACCGGCAGGAGTTTTGGCAACATGGTTTTGACTGTTGGCATTGCTGGGCCCGTGGGGGTGAATATGTGGCTTATGATAACCGAGAACAGGATGCAAAGGGCGGCTGGTGCCGGTAACCGGTGAATCGCGGTTTCAGGCCGGACATTGGCCGGTTTCCTGTCAGCATGGCAGGGTGTGTGTGTCGGGTGCAAGCGCTCTGTGATGAGCGCGGCCGGGTTCCGCTGTCTGGCGGTTCCATGACTTGCCTTATTTCCCGGGGCCCGCGCCAGGGGCGCAAGGTCTTTACCCGGCAATCGTTCCCGCGGGAAGCGATCGGAGCGGACATTTTCACGCCACTGCGGGCACAGCGATGCAATCTCCTGTAGTCTATGGTTGACAGCGGATGTCGGCTGATTTTGATGAGCGAGTTGCGCGATACTTTTCTATTCAGGTGAAGCCATGACCAAAAACCTTAGCGGCCTCAGACGTGGCTCGGGCATGAACGTCGTCAATGCCGAATACATCGATCAGCTCTACGAAGCCTTCAAGGCATCGCCCGAAAATGTATCATCCGAGTGGCGCCACTATTTTTACGGCTTCGAGCATGGGGCCGATGCCCAGCTGCCGAGCCTGGCCGGGCTGCAGCAGGACCCGCACAGCGGCGCCGAGCGGCTGATCTTGGCCTACCGTATGCTCGGCCACCTTGCGGCGGACATCGATCCGTTGCAGATCCGGGATCGGGAAGGCCCGGCCGAACTCACACCGCAATACTACGGACTGGATGCAGCAGGCCTCGAGCAGCCGGTCTCGGTGGTGTCTATCGATCCGGTCAACGCCCGGCCGCTGCGCGAGGTTGTCACAATCCTGGAGCGGGTATACTGCGGCACATTGGCGTGCGAGCACATGCATATATCGGCCTCGGACGAACGCCGCTGGATCGAGCAGCGACTGGAGTCGAGTCACGGCAACTGGGCCGCCCAGCACACGCCGCAAATACGCACGGAGCTGCTCCGCGACCTGACAGCGGCTGAGGGGCTGGAGCGGTATCTGCACAGTCATTACACCGGGCAGAAACGCTTCTCGTTGGAGGGAGGGGATGCCCTCATCCCGTTGCTCGACGAACTGGTTCAGGGGGCCGGCGCCTGTGGTGTCACCGATGTGGTGCTGGGCATGGCCCACCGTGGCCGTCTGAATGTGCTGGTCAACCTGCTTGGTAAGGCGCCCGGCGAGCTGTTCTCGGAATTCGAGCATCATGGCGAGCTCGATGTACGCATCGGCTCCGGCGATGTGAAATATCACCAGGGTTTCTACTCCAACATACAGACAAGCGGCGGGCCGGTACACCTGGCGCTGGCCTTCAACCCCTCGCATCTGGAGATCGTCGGTCCGGTGGTGGAAGGCGGCGTACGGGCGCGACAGGATCGTCACGGCGACAACGCAACGGATCTGGTGTTGCCCGTGCTGGTGCACGGCGACGCGGCATTCGTCGGCCAGGGTGTGGTGACCGAGACACTCAATCTCTCCAAGCTGCCGGCTTACAGCACCGGCGGCAGCATTCACGTGGTGGTCAACAACCAGATCGGTTTCACCACCAGTCACCCACAGGAAGCACGGTCTACGCTGTATTGCACCGAGGTGGCCAAGCCCATCCAGGCACCGATCTTTCACGTCAATGGCGACGATCCGGACGCGGTGCTATTCGTCACCCGGCTGGCGCTGGATTACCGCCTGACTTTCCACAATGACGTGGTCATCGATCTGGTCTGCTACCGGCGTCACGGGCACAACGAAGCCGACGAACCCATGATGACCCAGCCTTGCATGTACCGCCGTATTCATGAAATGGAAACTGCGCGTGCGTGCTACGCGACGCGTCTGGAAAGTGACGGCGTCATCAAACCGGGCGATGCCGAGGCGATGGCCGAGCGCTACCGCGCCTCGCTGGAGGCGGGCAAGGTGGTGGCGCGCGAGTTCCTGCACGGCTCATCTACCGGTTATGAGGCCCACTGGGAAAACTATCTGGCAGCGAAGCCCGATGAGACCGTCGATACACAGGTGCCGCTTGCCATACTCACCAGGCTGGGCGGCAGGGCGCTCGAACTGCCCGAAGGCTTCGTGTTGCACCGTGGTGTGGCACGGGTGCTGGACGCTCGCCGGCGCATGCTCAGTGGCGAGCTGCCGCTCGACTGGGGTATGGCGGAAACACTGGCCTACGCCACCTTGCTGGAAGAGGGGTACGCGATCCGCCTGTCCGGTCAGGACACCGGGCGTGGCACCTTCGCACACCGTCACGCGGTGTTGCACCACCAGGACGAACGGGCCAGTCATGTGCCGCTGGCACAGCTATTCGAGGGCCAGCCGCGTTTCGAGGTTATCAACTCCCTCCTCTCGGAGCTGGCGGCACTTGCCTTCGAATACGGCTATGCCACCTCCAGCCCGGAGACCCTGGTTATCTGGGAGGCCCAGTTCGGCGACTTCGCCAACTGCGCCCAGGTGGTTATTGACCAGTTTATCGCCAGTGGTTATTTGAAATGGGGGCGCCTGTGCCAGCTTACCCTGTTTTTGCCACACGGTTTTGAAGGCCTGGGAGCGGAACATTCTTCGGCACGCCTCGAGCGCTTCCTGCAGTTGTGCGCGGAGCTGAACATGCGCGTCTGGGTTCCCACCACGCCGGCGCAATTCTTCCATTTGCTGCGTGACCAGATCAAGCGCAGGTTCCGGCGTCCGCTGATCGTAATGACGCCGAAAAGCCTGCTGCGTCACCAGCTGTCCAGTTCAACGCTGGATGCGCTCACCGACGGCGCGCTGGCCGTGGTCTTGCCCGAGATCGATCAGATCGATGGCGGGAAGGTGCGGCGCGTGCTGCTGTGTTCCGGTAAGGTGTTTTTCGATCTGCTGGCGGCGCGGCGGGAACGCGGCATTACGGATATCGCCATCCTGCGCGTGGAACAGCTGTATCCGTTTCCGCGCCACCACCTCAGGGAACTGCTCGATCAGTACACAAATGCACCGGAGATCGTCTGGTGCCAGGAAGATCCCCGTAACCAGGGCGCCTGGTACCAGATTCAGCACCACCTGCGAGATCTCAAACACGGTGACCAGTCACTGGGCTACGCCGGCCGCCCGCCCTCGGCCTCACCGGCCTGCGGTTATCCGCGACTGCACCAGGCCCAGCAACAGGCTCTGATCGACATCGCGCTGGCGGTGAAACCGGTCGAAGATCCTGGCGAACGTCTCGACGATACCGAGGCCCACCTGTTCGACTGACTGGAAGCTCGTCCAGGGCTATTCTCGTAAGGTGACGGAGGTTTGCTTGTGAATATTAAAAAAAACCGGTGGATGCACCTTCTGTTCCGCTCAATCATATTAAGCCTTATCAGCATGGGCGTGGTTGCAGAAACAAAAATTGCGATTCTGGACTTTGAGCTTAAAGATTTAACAATGGCTCCACGTATCCCTGCAGAAATTAAACGAACGGCATCCATAAAACCGTTACTGGAAGCGGAACTCAGGAAAGCGGATTACGTGATTATCAGTATTGACCCGGAGAGTCAGAAAACTGCTGACAGTGGTATTGGATATTTATTCGATCATAACGAGGTTGCTGCCGATTTAGGCAGGCAGTTCGGCGCTGACTATGTGCTTGTTGGCAGGCTTCATAAACCCAGTTTTCTGTTTGCATATTTGATGGGGCATTTAATCAGAGTCAGCGACGCTCAATTGATCGGCAACTTTGTTTCTGAAGCAAAAGGACCAAATGAGAAGCTGACGGTCAAAGCTGTCGAAAGTCTTGCGGTCAAAATAGATAAAATCCTTGATAAGCGATATTCGCCGCCTTCTAACAAAATGCAAAGGTAAGAACACTGGGATTACGTCTTGTTTTCTGCCTTCTTGAATAAGTTCGAAGCATTGGATTTCGGTTGAGCCAACAAGTGGCAACCGCACGTTCACAGCTATCCCGGGGATAACGGGTTGCAAACTCAGGATCCAAAGTGCTCGTGAAATTGTAAAATGCCAATAATCGGGGCTATCCAGGCGGGAGTATGTTACGAAAAATGGTGGGCAGTTTTCGAAAGCGAAACAAAAGACATTGCAGGTTCGTGTCAGGGGGTGCCGCCGGTGTGGAAAAACTGTTGTGCATGTTGTTTGTGTTTCCCTCGATTGTGGGTGCACAGCCGCCGGACTACGCAACAGTTGCTCCCCTCTTCCAGCAGCACTGTGTCGTCTGTCACAGGGGTGATGGTGCGCCACTTGACTTGCAGCTGGATAATCTGGCGCATATCAAGAAAGGAAGCCGCAGCGGCGCCGTAGTCATAGCGGGCGACCCCGATAACAGTGAGCTGGTACGGCGCATACGCGGTACGAGCCAACCGCGTATGCCGCTCACCGGTCCACCCTTCCTGAGCGCTGAAGAAATCGATCGCATTGCCACCTGGGTAGCAGCCGGGTTACCGGGCAAGGACGAGGCTGTCACTACCGTAGTACCGCGCCGGTTGCCGGCGCCGGGTGATGCGGTGACATTCGCAGACGTGAAACCGATTTTTCTGCAGCGTTGCGTGAAATGTCACAACGATCGTGGCCTCCGTGGCCGACCACCGGAAGGTTTGCGCCTGCGGACCTGGCAGCAGGTGGTAAGCGGTGGGGAGCGCGCCGTGGTGGTTCCCGGGGTTCCGCAGGCGAGCGAGCTGATCAGGCGTATACGTGGCGAATCACGACCCCGGATGCCCTTTGATGGACCGCCGTTTCTCGCAGAAGCCGAGATTCGAGTGATCAGTGATTGGGTGTCGCAAGGCGCACCCGATGCCGATGGCAAACCGGTGTCGGTCCCGGCTGGAATGCGGGTTCGATTGCAGGGCCGACTCACAGGGCAGTGGCAACTGGACGGACTGGACCTGATAGTCGATTCGGGTACGCGCATCGATAAGCGGCCCGGGGTGGGCGACTATGTCGAGGTCCGCGGCACCGTTCGATCCGACGGCCGCGTGCATGCCTCACGTATCCGCCGCCGCTGAGATGCCTCACAGCCTGTCTTGTGGATCTTCAGCTGCTCAGATAGGATGCGGAAAGGTGCGTTAACAGCGAATAGAGTTTGGTGAGATTTCGCTGCCGGTGAAAGAGTTCATCTGATAAGACGAATAAATTATAAAGGCCGGCAACAGGAATTAAAGATTTACGTGGAACCCAGATTAAACGTGAAGGACGCCGTAATGAATAAACCCCGCACATCACGTATTGTGAAATACTGCGCAATGGCATTTGCCGTTATTTCTATAAATACCAACGCGGCAATTATCGATTTCAGTGGGCAGCTCGATATTATAGACGTGGATGACGGCGGTATTTACTCCGGCGCCACTACCAGCACAAACTTTTCCGGTAACATTGACGATGGAACCGCCAACGGGGAGAAATCCGATGGCAGCACTGTTACACCGTTTGGATGTTGCATTGCTGCAGGCGGCTTTAGTATCACTAATAACGAATTGCTCAACGCAGACGACGCCGCTTTACTCAATTCTATAACCGGAACCTCGACTTTCAGTGCGGGAGATATAGTAGATATAGTGGATATAGAGGGGGATGCAATTACCGCGGGTGGTGGCCGAATCGAAGTAGGCCTGAATTACATACTTGACGGTAATGCGTTCGCCAACACAGATCCAGGCAACTACCCGTTTGACCCGGAGGATTTAATCCTTACCCTGTTTTTTATCGTTGAAGAAGATGTTGGTGGAGTTACAATTTTCGATGCCGTCGGGCAGGCGGACACTGTTCCGGCGCCGGTTGATCTCAGCGGCACCATCAAGGCGCTCGATGGCACCGATATCTGCGCCATGGTACTGGCCAGTGGCCAGTTCATGTTCTCCTGTAACCCCGCAGGGGTGTTCTCACTGACAGACCTTCCGCTTGAGAATAATGGCACAGTTAAACGTCAGATCTATGCCGACGGCTTTTTTCCGAAGATCGATATCCTGACGGGCTCCAGTAACGATGCGGTGGTCATGACGCGCTCAGGCGCTTGCCCCAGTTACAACACACCTTACGATCCCGCTGTTCCCCCAGGTTCTGCTGGCGAGCTTATCAACATTGCCGGCAAGGTACTCTCGCAGAACAGCCAGACACCAATCTGCGCCATGGTGCTGGCGAATGGTCAACACATGTTCTCCTGTGATGGTACGGGCAGCTATGCACTGAATATCCCACTTGATACCAACGGACAGTTCAAGCTGCAAGTCTATGCAGACGGTTTTGCACCGACGATCCAGGCCTTTGACGAGTTCAAGACCACGAACGATGTGCGCATGGCGCGTGCCGCGGAATGTTAGTAACCGGCAAAGAAGATTGAGCATGGCGGCGGCTTTCTAAACCGGCTGCCGGCAAATCTGTGCAGTATTCTTTCTGGTGTTCAGCAAGATGCTGACTTGCAGAATATGAGGTTAATCAGTTGAACAAACGTATACCTGAGGCTTCCGCGTTAAGGGAGTTTTTTCAGGAACAGTGGGAGCACCTTCAGCAGCTGCTTGAGGCGCGCCAGTTAAGCAAACTTCAGCAACAACGTGAGGCGGAGAAGCTGTCCGGCGCTGTTGAAGCCATTGTTGATGGTACGGATATCAGGCTGCGTGCCATTGGTAACTATCAGAAACGCTTGCGCAGGAGTGCGCGGGAATTCCTCGATTACATAGAGGCTCTTGTTGCGGATATGCCGCCCGCTGTGCAGGTCAGTCAGACTGCGTATTCCAGTAATTCACTGGTAAATTCATTGTTTGCAAGTACCGAGGCGATGCACCGGCTGTTCAGCCAAAGCACCCCTGTGCAGAATTATTTCAACGGCGTGGAGAATCGGCAACGTCAGGAGGTCTTTGCGCTGCTCTTTCTGAACCGAACGGTGAAAAATATATTTGGAGCGGAACTCCGGGGAGAGATAATCCTCAGAGAGGTGCCGCAGACATCGGTCAGTTTTTCCGGTCATCAGCTGATTGCCCCACAGGCGACTGAGGACGCTGCACGGAGGGCATTGAAGAAAACGCTGTTCGAAAGTGTCATCCAGCAATTGAGGCTACAGATTACTCAATTGCGACACGGTCAGACGGACGAGGAAAAGGTGGCTGGAGCACAAAATCCTCAACGCAATATTAATAATCCCGAAGTTTATATAGAGATGCTGGTGGAACAGCTGAGTCTGCCCAGAAAGCTCATCAAACTCCAGGACAAGCTGCTTCGGGTGAGCAAAATGGGCATCAAATTGCCACTGGACTCGCCGCTCCCCTCCAATAAGATCAGACTCCATGAAGTGGAGGTTGACGGAGAGCAATCCAGGATAGTGACCCTGGTGCGCTACCCCAGAGATGAGCTTAAAACGCCACTTTCAGATTCCTGTTTTTGACGGCCAGGCAATGTTTTGCGGCTGAGAGCGGAACGGAATCCGGCGCTGGCTGCGGCACCTGGTTTCTCGAGGCGATGGACAGGGCCTCCCTGCTGAGCTGGCGCCGGGTTAGAATGAGGGTAATGGGTTATTCAATGTAAAGGTAAATCCAATGGCAAATTCATTTGGTGATCAGCTTCTTAAGGCCGGCCTGGTGAAAAAGGACCAGCTCAACAAGGCGAAGAAGTCCAAGCACAAGCAGCAGAAACAGAAGAAAAAGGGCGGAGTCGTTAATGAGGCTGCGGAGTCTGCCCGGCGGGTAGCGGCAGAGAAGGTGGCCCGTGATCGCGAACTCAATCGCCAGCAAAAGGAAGCGGTCGAGCGCAAGGCTGTTCAGGCACAGATTCGTCAATTGGTCGAAATGAATCGTCTACCGCGGGACGACGGCGAGATGGGTTATAACTTTCAGGATGGTACTGCGATCAAGAAGCTCTTTGTCTCGCAGGAGATCCACGACAAGCTGGGGCGCGGACTCCTTGCTATCGTAAAGCTGGATGCCGGGTACGAGGTGATTCCGTCCGTGGTGGCAGAGAAAATAAAGCTTCGCGATGAATCCTGCATTGTCAGCAATGCAGCGACCCAAGCGGAGAATGGGGACGATGATCCCTACGCGGATTATAAGGTTCCCGATGATCTGATGTGGTAGCTATTTCTCTTCAGCCAGCAGCCGAAAACTGATCACCGAGTACGCTGTATCGGGTGAGTTGGCAGAACGATACGCGGGCCGGGTTTGATACAAGGGGCAGTGATAAGAGCCTCCACGACGCACCCGCGAGGTCCCTTGCACAGGTCCCTTCGGGTCGGTGCGTCTAGCTTTGCTGTAGGTGTCCGGGTGATAGCGATCATTGACCCATTCCCAGGCATTGCCCAACATGTCATGCAGTCCGAAGGCGTTAGGCTTGCGACTCGCCACCGGCTGTGGGACGTCCCCTGAGTTCTTGATGAACCAGGCATATTCGCCGAGTTGCTCCACCGTTACCGGTCGAATCGATGCGCTGCCGGCCCTGGCGGCGTACTCCCATTCCGCTTCGCTGGGCAGGCGATAGCTGAATTGTTTATCGAGCTGGTTCAGCCTGGTGATGAATTGTTGTGCCCTGTTCCAGGAAACCGAGACCACCGGCAGGGATCGCCAATTGGCTTGTTGCCAATGGACGGCCGGCCCCGGTTTGTCGCCCATCACCCGATACCACTGACCCTGTGTCACCTCGGTCCGGCCCAGCCAGAAACCGGTGCTGATAGCCACCGTATGGACGGGTGCTTCATCCAGAAACTTGCTCGCATCGGGACTTTCCATTTCCCAGGCGACGGTCTCCGCGTCGTCCAGGCTCGTGCCCATTCGAAACTCGCCCGGCGGAATGAAAACAAACTCCATGCCAAGCGTATTCTGCCGATGATCAACAGCGTAGACAGGTATGGCGAGCGCATGCGCCAGGATCAAGATTGCTACACCTCCCACGGACCTTTTCATGATGCGACCTCCTTATTTGCTTCATTGGGCAGCGGGGTCGGAGTAAAGTTCAAGCGATCGAACCGCGGTGATTTCAGCCACGGAACAAACAGAAATCACGGTAATAAACGATAAGGAATTTCTGTGTAATTCCGAGTCTTCCGTGACTTTTTACATGGCATTGGCTTAAGTATGTGCCATCCGACCCGGATTCCTTGTAACTTGACGGGGGGTAAGAAGGCTAAATATGCTCAAGTGCATTAATTTTAAGGCTGCCGAAGCGTTTGATGACATATGAATATTATAAGGGCCCACAATCTGGCTTGTCCTATCGACGGAGAGCGGCTTGCATGCCGCGAAAAACAGCTGGTGTGTGAGAATGGCCATGCTTTTGATATCGCCCGGCAGGGCTATGTCAATTTGTTGCCTGTGCAGCATAAACGCTCGAAGCGGCCCGGTGACAGTAAAGAGATGGTTTCAGCGAGAGCTCACTTTTTAGATTCGGGTAACTATGAGCCTGTCGCCAATATGTTGGCTGAAATGGTATTTGCGCAGATTGGAGATGATGAAGAAACCTGCCTGATGGATGCGGGTTGTGGTGAGGGTTATTATTTCGATTATGTTCTAAATGAGCTTAAGGGTAAAAATGCCGGTAATGATCTTTCCTTTATCGGTCTTGATATATCGAAAGCCGCAATAGCAGAAGCGGCAAAAAGAAACAGGCAGATAAGCTGGGTTGTGGGTACAAACCGGCAGCCACCAGTTGCGTCTGCGAGTGTTGACGTTGTTCTATGTGTGTTTGGATTTCAGAGTTTCGAAGGGTTTCATAAAGTATTAAAAGCGGGTGGCAGGGTTATTCTGGTGGAGCCTGGGCCTGATCATTTGAAGGAATTGAGGGAAATAATCTACACCGAAGTCAGAAGAACCGATCCACCAGACCTTTCCTGCCTTGAAGAAACGGGTCTTTCGCTGCTGGATAGACAGACGCTTCATTTCAAGGCACAGGTAATCAACAATGAGCAGATTAATAATTTGCTGAAAATGACGCCGCATTTTTACAGGGCAAGCAAACAAGGCAGAAACACCGCGGCCAAGGTGCAGGAACTGGATGTAACCGTTGATGTCGTTTTCAGAACATTGGAGAAAAAATAAGTTACGTCGCAAAAGTTCCCTCTCCCCTTCAATACGACGCCGGACGCCGGCGGTATCAAATCCAGTATCAGAGATCGTTGGGGGCAGGCTCGATCGCCGCATCCAGCACAAACGGCGGCAGCGGGCAGTGCAGAATGATGCAGACCGCCCGCAACAGTTCCGCTTCACTCATGGTTACCTTGCCGTCGTGGGAAATAGTGACTGTCAGTGCCTTGACCAGTTCTTCTTTGATCATGGGCGGCAACTTATCCAGTTTGTCCAGTGCCTGGTCCAATCGCAAGGTCCATTCATGCGGGGGATTGTAGGCCGGCCAGTCGACGGAGTTCGGCAGTAGTGCCAGCATGCCAACCTGGTAGGCGTCACGCGCTGCGTCGTCGTCTTCCCGGTGGCCCAGACGGGCAATGACTGAGAACAGGGTATGCAGCTCCGCGACACTGGTCACCAGCCGGCTACCCCGTTTTGTCGTGACCCGTTGCGGACGTTCGGCATCCCTCAGCAGCGACCACAATGCGCGGGACAACAGGTACTCGAAGCTGTCCACGTGGCCGTCAGTCTCGATCAGCTTGTTGACCAGTTCAAGTAATGTATCGATCTGCTCGCGGGGGCGTTGTTTGAGGGCAGGAAAAGCAAGCTCCATGAGCGGTAAACGGAATTGCGGACCCAGATCAATCAACACCGGATGTATTCGTCTGATGAGCGACAGCTGGTCGGGAGCGAAGGATGATGAAAGCTGCTTCATCTGCCGCTCGCGTAACGCCTCATCCAGGCTCAGTAACAGTGCCAGCGTAAGGAGCTGGGCGCCGCCGGGCGACTGGGCCGCCTGGTAGATTGTCGGCGGAATCAGGCGGCGCAGCTCCGCCGCATGCTGCACGTGTGCCTCGCTCGGGTTGCCGATCGAACTGCTGACGGCTCCGGGCGTAAGAATCAGCATGGCTTGCATGAGCCTGTTAAGGCGTGCTTGCGCCTCACCCGACGCGGCTTTCGCTTCACCGTGCTTTTCCTCCACCGTTTGTTCATGATCTGCAGCCTGTTTCGCCGTGTTGCGCAGGTAGGCTTCGGGATCAAAAGCCGGTTCCAATGCCCTGATGCGTTGTTCGATCGGTGGGTGGGTGGCATACAGTTTGAAAAAGGAGCGCAGACCGTTGGCGAACAGCATATGGCTGACTTCCTCCCCGTCGGAATCGACGATAATGGAAGATGCCCCGTAGCCAATCTTCTTCAGTGCGCCGGCAATACCATCGGTCTGGCGGGTAAACTGTACCGCCGACGCATCCGCCAGGTATTCGCGCTGACGCGAAACGCCGGCCTTGATCAGGCGGGCGCAGAACAGGCCGAGATAGCCGATCACCGCCAGCGCCAGACCGATAAGCATAAC
>Ga0209456_10000426_pt1 | contig 23046 bp, 20 predicted proteins | sample COG_11_FD_184755 | JGI IMG/M metagenome (GOLD analysis project Ga0209456, IMG submission 184755) | Pelagic marine sediment microbial communities from the LTER site Helgoland, North Sea, for post-phytoplankton bloom and carbon turnover... | ecosystem: Environmental > Aquatic > Marine > Neritic...
CGGAGGTGACGGGGAAAAATTTTATCGTCGACCCGCGGGTAAAGGGCAAGGTCACGCTGGTTTCCGGAGGGCCTTTGGATGCCGACGAGATCTACAGCGTTTTCCTGTCTGTTCTGGAGGTGCACAACTTTGCGTCGATACCCTCCGGCGACGTGATCAAGATCATACCGACCAATATCGTAAAACAAAGTCCAACACCTACGGAATACGCCGAGCCCGTTGAATCGACTGATCAACAACTCACGCAGGTTCTCAGGCTCAAATACGCATCGGTACAGGAATTGCTGCCGATTTTACGGCCGCTGCTCCCGCCCACCAGCCATTTCGCCGCCCACGCACCGACCAATACCCTGGTGTTGACCGACACCGCGTCGAATATTCGCAGGTTGATAGACATCATCGAGCGCATCGATGTACCCGACCGGCGTTCCAGCGTTCACGTGGTTTACCTCAAATTCGCGCAGGCAAGCGTGCTGGCTGGCGTGTTGGCCAATCTGGCGGGCGCGCTTCAGGGCGGAGGAGGAGGGGACGGCCCGAGCAATCAGAGCACACTGTCCGTACAGGGGGACGATGCGCTCAACGCACTGATCATCAACGCACCCGACGCCGAGTTTCGCCTGCTGCAGGCCGTCATTGACCAGCTGGACATCGAGCGGCCCATCGAAGGCGATGTGCACGTCCTCTATCTCGAACACGCCAAGGCCACCGAGATGGTCGAACTCTTGAACAACGTGAGCCAGGCGAGAAGCCGCGCGGCCGGCGGGGAAAATCAGACGTCCCAGGCGCAGGTGGTGCAGGCGGACGAAGCGACCAATGCGCTGGTCATCCACGCCCCCAATGATGCTTTCAGAACCATCAAACGGGTGGTGGAAAAGCTCGATGTGCGCCGGGAGCAGGTCTACGTGGAGACCATCATCGCCGAGGTATCCACCAACAAGGCCGCGGATCTCGGCATCGAATGGCAGTTCAACGACACCGGGACCACCGGAGGTCAGGCCAGCGCGAACACCCAATTCACAGAACAAGAGGGCGGGCTGACGCTGGGCTACATCAACGACCTGATCATCGGTATCACCGGCAACATCGTGCCGGATCTGTCCGTTGTGCTTCGCGCTCTGCGCAGCGACACCGACACCAATATCCTCTCCACGCCCAACCTGGTGACGCTTGAGAATCAGCCGGCGGAAATCATCGTGGCGAGGGAAATTCCGTTTATCACCGGTCAATACACCACCAATGTCGGGACTACGACCACGGTGGACATCACCCAGGATACCGCGCTCAATGCGGTCAATCCGTTTCAGACCATCGAGCGCAAGGACGTCGGCATCACCCTGAAGATCACGCCCCAGATCAATGCCGGCAATACGGTGCGGCTGGAAATCGAGCATGAAATCTCCAACGTGAGCGATATCAGTGTCCAGCTGGCGTCGGATATCGTCACCGATAAACGCTCGATTCAGACCACCGTGGAGGTGGACGACGGGCAGATCATCGTGCTTGGAGGGCTGATCCGGGACGACGTTGTAGGGACGGTTGAATGGGTGCCGATCCTCGGTAAAATTCCCTTGATCGGAGCGTTGTTCAGGCGCAAGTCCAAGTCTGCGGTTAAAACCAATTTGATGATCTTTCTGCAGCCGAAGATCGTGCGAACCACCGAGGACCTGATGGGTCCAACACAGGAGAAGTACGACTTCATTAGAGACAAGCAGATCGGGAGCCAGGAAAACACCAAGCGAATGATCAAGGGTGGTGAGCCACCGCTGCTTCCGGCTCTTGATCAGCAGACGGAGAAGTAAATCTATGTCAACGCCATCACATGAGCTGTTCGACAGCCACCAGGAGCCATGGCTCGAACGGGTCGATCCGAATTATGTCAACAGCCTGCCTTACCTGTATGCCAAGAACTACAGCGTGCTTGCATTGTTTCGGGACGAGGCGCCGGAAAAAAACAGGAACCATGTGCTTTGTTCGGACCGGCCGGATCTGGGCGTTATCAACGAGCTGCGTCGCAAACTGAATGGACCCTTGCTGTTCCATCAGACGGATCAGTCCACTTTCGAGCGGATGTTGCGACAGGCTTACGACAAGGGCCAGTCAGAGGCAACCCAGATGGTCGATGACCTCGGGGACGAGTTCAACCTGGAGCGACTGGCCCATGAACTGCCGGAATCCACCGATTTGCTCGAAACCGGCGACGAAGCACCGATCATCCGCCTTATCAATGCACTGCTCACGCAGGCAATTCGGGAAGGCGCATCGGATATACACCTCGAAGCATTCGAGGAGAGGTCCGTGGTTCGCTTTCGGGTGGACGGGGTTCTGCGGGACGTCGTGGAGCCGCAGCGGGCCTTGCACGGCGCGCTGGCGGCGCGGGTCAAGGTAATGGCCAGTCTTGATATTGCCGAAAAACGACTGCCACAGGATGGACGCATATCGCTCAGGGTGGGCGATCACCCCGTCGACGTCCGCGTTTCAACGCTGCCCACCCGGCACGGTGAGCGGATCGTGCTGAGGCTGTTGGACAAGACCGCGGCCAGGCTCGACATCGAGCAGCTGGGGATGGAAGGTGAACTGCGGGCGCAATTCGATTCCATGATCCACAAGCCCCACGGAATTCTCCTCGTGACCGGACCAACGGGATCGGGTAAAACCACCACACTGTATGCCGGATTGACCCGGCTCGATCGACAAAGCCTCAATATTCTGACCGTCGAGGATCCTGTAGAGTACGATCTCGACAGCGTTGGTCAGACCCAGGTGAACGCCAAGATCGGCCTGACTTTTGCCAGTGGGTTGCGGTCCATATTGCGACAGGACCCGGATGTCGTTCTGGTTGGCGAAATTCGTGATCTGGAAACCGCGCAGATCGCGGTACAGTCAAGCTTGACGGGCCACCTCGTGCTGTCCACTTTGCACACGAACACGGCCATTGGTGCGGTTACACGGCTCCTTGACATGGGCATGGAGTCCTTTCTGATCGCCTCCAGCATTCTCGGCGTGCTGTCACAGCGGCTGGTTCGAAAGTTGTGTGCATCGTGCGCGCAACCCTATGCGCCCGATGACCGGGAGCGGCAGTTGCTGGGTCTGACGGGAAACGACGGCATCGAGATCTATCGGTCTGTCGGCTGTGCGGTTTGCGATAATACGGGTTTCAGGGGCCGCACGGGAATCTATGAACTCATACCGGTCGACGATCACCTGCGTACGATGATTCACGAACAGGCGAGTGAGGAAGAAATGCTTGCCTACGTACGCCAAACGGTCAAGAGCATCACTGAAAGCGGCTTTGACAAGGTGCTGGCCGGGGTAACCAGCGTTGACGAAGTATTGCGGGTATCAATTGACAATTAGCCCTGTCGGAAAGCCTTAAAACAATGGGCGCATATGAATACAAGGCACTAGACTTACGCGGCCGAACGAAAAAAGGCGTTTCGTCCGGCGACTCTGCACGTCAAATCCGCCAGAAACTGCGCGAACAGGGATTGACTCCGATGAATGTCATCCCAATCTCGGAGGACGTGGCGAGCAGCAGGCGATCCGCACGGGCAGACAGGGCTGGCCCGGTACGCCGTACCCGGATCAAGATCGGCGAGCTGGCCGTGATTACACGACAATTTGCAACGCTGCTCGGCGCCGGACTTACCGTGGAAGAATCACTCTCGGCTCTGATTCAGCAAGCCGAGGGACATCAGGTCAAATCGGTGATGAGCGGAATTCGATCGCAGGTCACGGAAGGCCATTCCCTGGCCGAGGCCGTTTCCCGGTATCCGCGGTCGTTTCCTGAGATATACATGGCCTCCGTGGCGGCGGGCGAACAGAGTGGTAATCTGGACGAGGTTCTTGAACGGCTGGCCGATTATATCGAAGCACGGCAGGGGATCCAGCAGCGAATAGGGATCGCGCTGATTTATCCGATAATACTGACCGTTGTGGCGGTGCTCATAGTGGCCGGTTTGCTGACCTATGTTGTGCCTCAGGTCGTCAAGGTATTCGAGGACACCGGCCAGGACCTGCCTGTACTGACTGAAATGCTGATAACGGTCAGTCAGCTATTACTGAAATATGGCGGGTGGCTGATAGCCGTAGTTTTGTGCGCCATTTTGGGGGTGTTTCTGGCCCTCAAAAATGAGCGGATCAGGTTTGCGCTGCACGGGACGTTTCTCAAGCTGCCCGGAATTCGCCGGTTGTCACGGGGAGTCAACACGGCGCGCATGTCGCGCACCCTGGCGATCATGGCCGGCAGCGGGGTGCCGCTGTTGTCCGCAATGCGATCGAGTGAAGGTGTGATTTCAAATCTTGTACTTCGCAATAACCTGAATGAAGCGGCGTCGGAGGTGGCGGAAGGCGTGAGCATCAACCGGGCACTCGCGCGCAGTGGAAATTTCCCACCGCTGCTCGTTCAGATGGTCGCCAGCGGTGAAAGGAGTGGCCGCCTCGGGGAAATGCTGGACAAGGCCGCGACCGCGATGGAGAAGGAACTGGAATCCCGGATTGCGGTACTGGTCGGCCTGTTCGAACCCGCTATGATATTGATTATGGGTGGCGTGGTCCTGGTAATCGTGCTGGCCATTCTGCTTCCCATATTCGATTTGAATCAATTAATCGGTTGAGGTGATTTGATGAGACAACGTGGTTTTACGCTTATTGAAATTATGGTGGTTGTGGTCATCATCGGTCTGCTCGCTACCCTGGTGCTGCCGAGGGTGCTCGGCAGACAGGACCAGGCCATGATTGCCAAAGCCAAGGTCGATATTCAGGCATTGTCGTCCGCGTTGAAATTATACAAACTGGACAACTTCAACTACCCGAGCACCGAACAGGGGCTGGAGTCCCTGACCAAGGCACCTGCCGGTGATCCTCCCGCAAAATACTGGAAAAAAGGCGGCTATATCGAACGATTGCCCGCGGACCCATGGGGCAATCCGTATCAATACCTTAGCCCCGGTGAAAAAATGGAGATTGATATTTGGTCATTCGGTGCTGACGGACGCAGTGGCGGAGACGGAACCAGCGCTGAAATCGGAAACTGGAATCTGGATGAACGAAGATAGTACAAGCCGGTGTATCGAGCAGGGCCGGACCGGTTTCCGGTAACGATCGGATCCGGGCTCGGCCGCGATGGGACGCTCATATCGGGGCAAAGTGGTGAACTCGCACCAGGCCGGGTTTACCCTGCTGGAAATCATGGTGGTCGTGGTATTGATCGCCCTAACCGTAACCCTCGTCAGCGTCAACCTGGAAAGAGATCGTGATCAGATTGCTCGCAACGAGGCATTTCGGTTCGCAAAACTCATTGAACATATTCGAGAGGAAAGCATACTGACGGGCAAGGTCTACGCAGTAGAAGTCGACGAGCACAATAAAACTTACCGGTTCATGGAGGCCGGCGAAGAATGGACACCTGTCAGTAATGACGACTTGTTGAGGAAACGGCTATTCCCCGAATATCTGTCCATAAAATTCGACGCGCTGCAGGGTGTAAGCGGGGACGGGCCCGGACTACTGATCGTTCAGGGTCTCGGTGACGTTACGCCATTCCAGCTGGTGGTATCCGGAGACGATTACCTGCATGTGGTCAAGCTGGACGACGCATTCAATGTGATCGTCGAGCAGGTGGCACGCGATGATTCGTAACCAGGGTTTCACGCTGCTGGAGATCCTTGCGGCTCTGACTATTACCGTGGTTGGCATTACCGCGGTGGTCAAGGCCGCAGGCAGTGCGGTGGATGTGGTGCAGACCTCGGAAAACCGGACCCTTGGATCCTGGATAGCGAGTAACCGGCTGGCTGAACTCCGTCTGGGCAGGACCTGGCCCGGCGCCTCGACACGCGATCTCTCTGAAAAGTTCGGAGGAAGGGATTGGTATTACAGAGAGACGATCAGCACCACGAGCGATCCGGATCTGATGCGCGTCGACATTACGGTTTACAAAGACAAGGAGCACCTTGATTTCAGCGCGAAATTGTTCGGCTACTTATCGAAATACTCGCCACCGAGTGAAGTCCCCCTAGCCTGGGCAGGGGAACTCAGCGGGCAGGGTCAGGAGGGCGGTTCGAACGAAAACGGCGACCAGATCGAAACGAATGAACAGACGGCCCAGGGCGGGGTGAATGAAAATGGCCAACAAAACGAACAAGACGGTAATGATTAAAACGCCGCCGCCCGCTGCATCATCTGAAAACCGAAGGTGTCTGAAGAGATGAGTCATTCCGAACGGTCGAACCCACGCCGGCGGTGCGGGGGATTTACGCTGCTCGAAATGGTGGTTGCCATCGGCATATTCGCCATCATCGCGGTAATCAGCTATTCGAGTCTGAACCAGTTTATCGACACCAGGGAAACGATCGAATCAAGGCACGAGGAACTGGCCGCGCTTCAGATGACGATGACTCTCATCGGACGGGATGCGCGCTTCATGATCAACCGCCCGGTCAGGGACAGCTACGGGGACGAAGAGGCAATGCTGTTGAGCGGCGAAAGTCTTGCGCTGGCGGAGAGCGAATTTTTCAGACTGACAACCAGCCACCCCGATCCCCGCATCGGACTTACGTCGCGACCGCAGCGTGTTGGGTGGCGTTTACAGGATGGTGATCTTCAGCGGGTAAGGTGGGATGTGCTGGACAGGGACGAGGACAGCAAGGAATACGTAAGGACCGTCCTCACCGGTGTCACGATAGCGGAAGTCCGGTATTTTACGTTCTCGGAAGGCGGTGAACTGGAGACGATCGACGAGTGGGATATCGCTTCGTCGCTACCCGTCGGTGTCGAATTTCTGCTGACCATGGATGACGGCAAAGAGTATAGAAGGGTGTTTGCCGTGGCGGGCAGCAGTTGATGAAGCACGGCTCCTTGCAACCATGTTTCGAAAGGCAGGGGGGCGTTGCGCTGCTTACCGTACTGCTGATATTGACGCTGATGACCTCACTGGTCGTGTATCTCATCGAAGACGAGTATCTGGCTGTGCGCCGAATCTCAAATCACCGGGATTACGAACAGATCTATCAGATGATGGTCGGTAACGAGCAGTGGGCGGCAAAGGTGCTGGAAAGGGATATGAAAACCAACAAAACGGATCACCTCAACGAGGTGTGGAACAACTTGTTACCGGAGACCAAGGTCAATGACGGGAACATGCAGGCGATCGTTGTCGACATGCAGGGCAGATTCAACCTGAACAACCTGAAGAAAAAAAACGATGCCTGGTATACTGTTTTTCAGGGACTGCTGCGCGTGCTCGAACTCGATGAATCTCTTGCCGACGCCGTGGTCGACTGGATCGATGAAGATCAGAACGTAAGCGGCACTCGAAGCGCGGAAGACCCAGAATATCTCCTAAAGGACCCGTCCTATCGATCTGCGAACCGCATGCTGGGCAGCGTGGGTGAATTGATCTGGGTGGAAGGCTTCGATGAGCGATCGATCACGCTGTTGGCACCCCATGTATCAGCGCTACCGGTCGGCGAAATGAATATCAATATCAACACCGCGACCAATCCGGTGCTGCGGGCGTTGACAAAGGACATACTGAGCGAATCCGCGGCGGAGGTGCTGGTAGCGGGACGCGGTGAAACGGGATACGAGAACATAGATGACTTTCTGGTAATGACCGAACTCGCCGGGCGTAGTCAGGAAGTCGCCCCGCTGATATCGGTATCCAGCCTTTTTTTTGAGGTCCAGGGCAGGGCGCGCTACGGCAGGCTGACCGGCGCCATATACTCGATACTCGAGAAAGATCTGACAACGCAGCAGGTCAAAGTAGTTCAAAGGCGGCGAGGTTATTCATGATACTGTATTTTCACGCCGACCTCCCTCACGCATGGGCGCTGGTGGATCGGCGCGGAAGCGTGGTGGAGGATGGGGTCTGCGACACCCTCAGCGAGATTCCAGTCCTCGCCAGGACCACGCAGGCGGTAGTCGTGGTTGCCGGCGAACGGGTTACCGTGCACGAAGTCCAGATGCCTGCCAGAAGCCGGGGAAAGGCCCTGGTTAGCGCACCGTACGTACTGGAAGAGAGGCTCGCTACGAATGTGGATGAACTCGCATTCACCATGCTCGACTTTGATCCTGGGAAGCATGCCACTATTGCGGTAGTGGAACGGGCGTATATCGAAGAATTGCAGAAAAAGCTGGACGAAGTCCCACTTTCCATGGATGCGATGGTGCCGGAATACTTTTTGGTCCCACTGCATCAACAGGCTCGTCGGACACTGGCCAGTATGTCCAACGGCAAATACGCTCTCCGTTTCGGCGAATTTGGCGGCATGATACTGGATGAAAATACGTTGGAATACTGGTGGCGGTCGCTGGCGGATCTTCACGCCGCCGTCGCGGTCAATGATTTCAAGGTCGCTCAGCAGTTGATCGAGTGGGGGGGCACCTCGGTAAGTGAGTGGCAAATTGGGACGAATTTTCCTGATTGGTTGCGGCATGGGAAAACAGCGCCTGAGCGTATCAATGTGATGGGCCCCGCGAGCCCGGCCCACCGATCAGGAGCGTCTTCAACGCTGCTGAAGGTAGCCGTGATCCTGTTCGGCATCGGTTTGCTGGCCAGGGTCGGAGTTGATTTATACGAAAACTACGCCCTTTATCGTCAAAATGAAATTCTCGAGCAGGAAATCGTGAAAGTGTTTCACGAGGCATTTCCGGACGTCAGAAGGATCGTCAATCCAAGATTGCAAATGGAGCAGGGCCTAAAGCAGCTTCGGACGGGTGCGATAGATGCCGGGGCGTTTCAAACGATGCTGTCGTCGCTGGCTGCAGCAATACCCGGCGCGGGTGCGACACTGGACGAAATCACCTTCAGGGATGATTTTCTTCTGGTGACCTGCACCACTAAAGACTTTGCCGGGCTCGACAGGCTCAAGGCAAAGTTTTCGGAGAACAAGGATGTGCGTGTGGAGCTCATTTCTTCGGGTTCCAGGGACAATAAAGTCAGCGCCCGGTTCAAACTGCAGCGGGCTTGATCCGATATTTTCATTGTCTGGTAATGTATCTCGACCATGAATTCAAGCTGCCTGACCGCGCAGGATTTTCGGGCTGACCCATGACATCGCTTGGAAACAGATTGCAGAGCCTGTCGCCGCGGGAGCGTGCGGTGCTTCTGTTCGGAGTCGTCGTCGCCGTATTAATCGTCCTTTACTCATTCGTATGGCAACCCTGGCAGGAAGAACTCGACCGATTGAGAACCCAGGTACCGATCAAGCGCGAAAACCTGGCATGGATGCAGCAACAGGCCCGAACCATTGAGCCACTGTTAAAAAAAGCGGGCGAGAAGAAAAAAGCGGACGACAAACCGTTGTTGACCATTGTTGAGCAAAGCGCCAAGAGTTCAAAAATGGACACTTATATTCGCCGAATGGCGCCGGGAGAGGGAGAGCAGGTGAAGATCTGGTTGACCGAAGCAGATTTCGACCGGTGGGTGGTCTGGCTCGAAGCCCTCCGCACGAGCGGAATCGAGGTCGAATCCGCGACAATCAATCGCGCCAAGGACAATAAGGTCACGATAAGAATGACCCTGCAGAGATAGCACACAGTTGAGTTTAGGTGCTATGCCGAATGTGAAATCTCCTCTATTTCTTTTTTTCCTATACGGTGTTTCTCGAACAGAAGGACCAGACCACCGACCAGGGAAAGTGCGGTGAACACGATCCGATAAAGTATCGACAGGGCGATGGCGCGTGTGCTCATCACCAGACCGGCGTTGGGTGTGTCTGCGAGGTAGACGGCACCGTAATCTCCGAACAGCTTGGCGTAGAGAGCTTCTCCTATGCCCCAGCCGTTGGGTGCGATGGGTATCGCCGATACGATAATGATAATGGGCACCAGAACGAAGTATTCGTGAGGCGGCACCCCAACACCAATAGCCATCCCGTACATGACTACCCCCGACACCGACACGATATGGTTGACGATGCCAAGTGCCAGCCACAAGCCGATACCCGCTTTGTGGCTGCGGTAATGATATATCGCTTCGTCGATTTCCTTGAGCAGGCTCTGGATCTTCATAGGTAATTTTCGTGCCAGGTGTTTCAGGCCTATCCCGGACCTCAAGCGGCGGCTGAACAGCAGCGAAAGCCCCAGGCTTCCGGTCAGCAGGAGCGACCAGATCGCGATGGCAAGCTCCATGAACCGATCCGTGTAGAACAGCACAACAATTGCCGCCAGCAGGGCCAGCGAAGTCAGGCCCAGGATCCTGTCAACAAAAACGGACAGCACCGCCGGGACCCTGTCGCTGCTGCAGCGTCGTGCAATATAGATTGCCTTGACCAAGTCTCCGCCGGTTTGGCCCGGAATGACGTTGTTGAAAAACAAACCCAGCCAGGTATAGCGAATACTGTCGAACAGGGTGACATTGAGATTGTTCGCCCCCAACAGCCACCACCATCGGACGGCCGAAAAAATCACGCTCAGGACTATGCAAACAACACCGATGACGAAATACAGCGGATCGAGGTTGCGGAAATAGGTGAATAGACCGGGGGAAACCTTGGCACGGTCACTGTCCTGTGCGATTTCAAGGGTTTGGGAGTCTCCGATCGGGAGAAACTGAACAACCGTATCGTCCCAATCGCCGACTATTTCACCGATCAGTACCCGTTCGGGCTCGTCGCCAGCGGCAAGGTAGGTGACGTTGTCTTGCCACTGAATGTTGCTGAGTACATAGAAGATCAACCCCGCCACGATCAGCAGCTTGACAATGTTGGTGATTGTTTTTTTCACACGGCCCGCCAGCCCGATTGGATTCGTGCAACGATTATAGTCCAAAGGTGTGGTATATAGCGTTACGCACATGCCGATCAATACGGAAAAACAATGAACCGCTTTATCGAGATCAGACCACGTCCCCCGGGTTCGTTCCGCAGCACTGCTGTACACCCACGAATTTCACAGATCTACGCTGCACGCCATGTAGAATCTGAGGAAGATATAGATTATCGCCTCGAAAATTTGCTGTCTCCGGAAGATCTTCCCGGCATCGCAGACGCACTGGATATTCTAGAAGACTGCCTGGAGCGGGATGCCCGGATCATGTTTATCGGCGATTTCGATGCCGATGGTGCCACGAGCACCGTCGTGGGCCTCAACGCGCTTGCCGCCATGGGTGCGAGCGATGTTGACTATCTCGTCCCCAACCGCTTTGAGCACGGCTACGGCTTGAGTGCCGAGATAGTCAGGAATGCATCTAAAAAACGTCCTGACCTGCTGATCACCGTTGATAATGGGATAGCGAATATCGAGGGGGTGGAAGTAGCCAAGGACCACGGGATGTCCGTGATCATCACTGATCATCACCTGCCTGGTGATCGATTGCCCCGGGCGGATGCCATCGTCAACCCAAACCTCAACGGCAGTCCGTTTGGCAGTAACGCCCTTGCCGGAGTTGGCGTGATTTTCTATCTGATGGTTGCGCTCAGGAGCAGGTTGCGAGACAGGGGGTGGTTCGGTGAAGATAGACCGCAACCCAATCTGGGGGAGCTTCTGGACCTGGTTGCAATTGGCACCGTTGCCGACCTGGTGCCCCTCGACAGGAACAATCGGATCTTGGTAGCGAAGGGTTTGGACCGGATCAACGCGGGAAGGAGTCGACCCGGTGTTTCCGCGCTGCTTGGTTTCTGTAGCGGGCGGATCGGAGAAATCAGCACATCGGACCTGGGTTTCGCGGTGGCTCCAAGACTGAATGCCGCCGGCAGGCTGAAAGACATGTCCCTAGGTATTGAATGTCTCTTGTCTGACGATTCACTGCGGGCGTCCGACATGGCGGGAGAGCTCGATCGATTGAACAAGGAAAGGCGGGAAATCGAATCCAAAATGAAAAATCAGGCGATCGAATTAGTCGACGCTATGCATCTGTCCGGTGTTGCCGGGTACGGAATATGCCTGTACGACGAACGCTGGCACCAGGGCATCGTGGGTCTCGTCGCCAGTCGTATCAAGGATAGAACGGGTAAACCGGTGATCGCTTTTGCCGATGCCGGAGACGACGAGCTAAAGGGATCGGCGAGGTCCGTGAGCGGGCTGCATATTCGTGACATTCTCAGTGATATTAGCACGCACCATCCTGGGCTTATCGTGCGTTTCGGGGGTCATGCGGCGGCGGCGGGGCTTTCTCTCAGGAAGAATGACCTGAAACGGTTCAGCGATGCGTTCTCGCAGGAAGTCGAGTCCCATTCAAGCGATGAGGGTGGAGATGGCATCGTGTATAGCGATGGAAGCCTCGGGGACGAGGAACTTACGTTGGATTTTGCCGGAGTATTGCGCTGTTCGGGGCCGTGGGGACAGCATTTTCCCGAGCCCATGTTCGACGATGAGTTCAACGTGCTGGATAGCAAAACTGTGGGGAATGGTCATTTGAAGCTGCGTGTCCGCAAAAAAGGGAGTGCAACTGTCATTGACGCAATCGCGTTCAATCACGATGGTGTGGTCGATAGCAAGAAAATGGAGAATGGCGTACGAATGGTCTATACGCTCGACATCAACGAGTATCGGGGTGTGAGAAAACCACAACTCATCGTTCGACACCTTTTACCTGCTCAAGATGAGTCGAAATAGGCATGGCTAACATCCTCGCATTTGATATCGAAACCATTCCGGACGTCGATGGCGGCAGGAAGCTGTATGGCCTGGAAGGTCTCGACGACGGCGAGGTCGCACAAGTCATGTTTGCCAAGCAGCGGGAAAGCAGGGACACCGAGTTCTTACCACTGCATTTGCATCGAGTGCTCGTAATATCCATCGCCCTTCGCAGCGATACCGGCTTTCGGGTGTGGTCCCTGGGCGACAAAGAACTGAACGAGAAGGAGACTATTACGCGTTTTTTCGATGGGATTGAACGCTATTCACCCGTGCTGGTGTCATGGAACGGGGGTGGATTCGACCTGCCGGTATTGAACTACCGTTCAATCATTCTGAGCGTGAACGCCACGCGCTACTGGGAGGTAGGCGAGGGTGACAGAGAATTCAAATGGAACAACTATATCAACCGCTTCCACTACCGGCATACCGATCTCATGGACGTACTGGCGGGATATCAACCCAGAGCCAGCGCGCCGCTCGATCAAATCTCCATGTTGTGCGGCTTGCCCGGCAAACTTGGTATGGACGGATCCCGTGTCTGGGACGCTTATCAACAGGGACACTTCGCGGATATCCGGGATTACTGTGAGACGGATTCGCTGAACACATACCTGTTGTATTTGCGGTGGGAGTTCATGCGAGGCGCCTTCACGCAGGCGCAGCTCAGTGAGGAATGCGAGATGGTGCGGGAAGAACTCGAAAAACAGGATAAGGAACATTTCAATCGTTTCCTGCAAGCGTGGGAACGCAGCTCGATTTGACGCACCAGGTTCTCGAAGCGGAAATTGAATCACTAAGCCACGACGGGCGCGGTGTCGCAAGAATCGATGGCAAAGTTTTTTTTATCGAAGATGCCCTCCCCGGTGAACTTGTACGTTTCAGGCGGGGCCGCCGCAGGCGCTCCTATGAGACGGGCAAGACGGTTGAATTACTCCTCCGGTCCCACGACAGAGTTGAGCCACCGTGCGAATATTTTGGGGTTTGCGGTGGCTGTTCGCTGCAGCACCTTGCGGAACATGCACAAATTGATTGGAAGCAGCGGCAACTCGCGGAAAATCTTCAAAAAATAGCCAAGACCAAGCCGGTAGTTTGGCTGGATGCGCTCGCCGGGCCGGTCTGGAACTACAGGCGTAAGGCCCGCCTGGGCATACGTTTCGTCCCGAAAAAGGGAGGCACTCTTGTCGGGTTCCGGGAACGAAACAAGAGTTACATTACCTCCCTTCAGCGGTGCCGCGTGCTGGACTATCGAATATCTGACCTGCTGCCGGATCTGCACTCCCTCGTTGGAGGGCTGAGTTGCCACGACAGAATTCCCCAGATCGAGGTAGCGGTGGGGCAGGAGGCGCTCAGCCTGGTGTTTCGCCACCTCAATGATTTCTCTGATGCGGATCTGGACGAGTTACGTCATTTTGCCGTCGATCACGATGCCCAGGTCTATCTCCAGCCACGGGGGCTGGATTCCATCTACCCATTGTCTCCGATGTTGCCCGAAATGCTGTCCTATACGCTGCCCGCCCACGGTGTGCGGATCAGATTCGGGCCGACCGATTTCGTGCAGGTCAACGCCGGCATCAACAACATGCTGGTCGATCTTGCAGTAAGTTGTCTGGATCCCGAACCACACGAACATGTCCTCGATCTGTTTTGCGGCGTGGGCAATTTTACCTTGCCCATCGCCCGCGCTGCTGAGAGCGTGATTGGCGTCGAAGGGGATCGAGGTCTCGTCGACCGGGCGCGAGGCAACGCTCGTGAAAACGGTCTAGACAACGTCGAATTCACCGTTGCAGACTTGTACCGTGAAAACCCGGATGGTGACTGGCTGCGGCGCAACTACGAAAAGATATTGCTGGATCCACCGCGAACCGGTGCGATAGACTTAGTCAAGCACCTCGATCGCCTCGCGCCGCGCCGCGTGGTTTATATTTCATGCAGTCCCGCCACTTTGGCCCGTGACGCCGAGGTCATGGTTCACGAACTGAGTTTCACTTTGAGTAAAGCGGGCGTGATCAACATGTTCCCACACACCAACCACGTCGAATCTATCGCCGTGTTCGACCGTGCTGCGCCTGCAGGCTGCCCCGCATCAAACGTGCTGGACGGGCAAGACGCATTTTGAGGCGCGCAGTCAGCCTGATTTAACCGAACCCTCGACCACAGCGGCTGCACCAGGCGATTCAACCTGCTGCTGAGGCACATCGTTTCCCGGCTTGGTGCTTTCCGGTTTTTCGTTTACAGCTGTTTTCGTATTCACTGTTTTTTCGGGGTTATCGGGACGACTATCAGCCACTTGCTCGCTGCGTTGGGCGGTATCGGCGGTTGCTTCGTCCCCAGGATTCGATTGCCTGCCTCTCGCGCCGGATGACCTGCCGCGGCTCGACTGGCGGGCCCCGCCTGAAGACGATCCACCGGATCGGCTACCGCGACTCGGGCGGTTTGCCGAGGATTGTTTCGCGCGTCCCTGTCCACGCGGTTTCCGGCCATCGGCCTCGCCACCCGTCTGGCCCACGGTTGACTCTGATTTCTTCGGCTGCTGCCGTTGGGCAGACTGAGGCCGGTTCGACCTCCTGGTCTGGCCGCCCCGACGTGAACGGTTGCCGCGGCTGCCCGACGAAGGCTGTTTTCGGATTTGTGCCGAAGGGGATGGTTTCTCTTTCTCTTCGACTACCACTTCTTGCTCAGCACCGAAAAGTTTTCCAAGAAATGTCTTGAAAAGTCCGGGTTCCTCCGTTTTCCTGACCTCAGGCGGAGCAATGGTTTGCATTTGCTCGAGACCAACCGCGGCAACTTCCTTCAATCTTTCCGGCGTGGAGTAGTCCTGCTGTGGCTCGGGTTCCTGACGTACGATCTTATAGCTTGGGACCTGCTGTATTTCCGCAACTTCTTCCGCCCTCAGCCGCCTGATCTGGAAATTTGGCGTTTCCAAATCCGGGGTCGGGATGATGAAAAGCCGGGTCCCGAGGCGGTTTTCTACCAGCGAGACCTCGGATCGCTTTTCATTCAACAGATATGTCGCGGTGTCCGTAGGCAGGTGCGCATGTATGGCCTCCGTATTCTCCTTCAGGGCTTCTTCCTCGATGATTCGCAGAATGTGAAGCGCAGAAGAGGCGATACCGCGGATGTGACCGGTCCCCGCACACCGAGGACACGCAATATAATTGGATTCGCCTAACGACGCACGCAGGCGCTGTCTCGACATTTCAAGCATACCAAAGCGGGAAATACGGCCTACCTGGACCCGGGCCCGGTCCACTTTGAGGGCTTCCTGGAGCCTGTTCTCTACGGTTCGTTGATTCCGGTTGATCGTCATATCGATAAAATCGATTACGATCAGCCCGCCAAGATCACGAATTCTGAGCTGGCGCGCCACTTCATCAGCCGCTTCGAGATTGGTGTGCAAAGCGGTTTCTTCGATGTCAGCGCCTTTCGTCGCCCGAGCGGAGTTGACGTCGATGGTAACTAGCGCTTCCGTATGGTCGATGATCAGGGCACCGCCTGACGGTAGTTTGACTTCCCTGGAAAAAGCAGATTCGATCTGGTGTTCGATCTGAAACCGAGAGAACAGGGGTATGGTGTCTTTATAGTGTTTCAGTTTCGAACTGTGGTGCGGCATTACCTGTTCCATGAAACGCATGGCCCTATCGAAAATTTCCTTGTCATCGATTATGATTTCGCTGGTGTCGTTCCTCAGATAGTCGCGAATTGCCCGGACGACGATATTTGTTTCCTGGTATACCAGAAATGGCCCCGGCCTCTCGTCCGCTGCGCTGCGTATGGCTTCCCATAACTGAAGCAAAAAGTCCAGATCCCACTGAAGCTCCTCGACGGACTTACCAATACCCGCGGTGCGGGCGATCAATGCGTGTTCCGTCGGCAGTTTCAGCTGATGCATGGCATCACGCAGTTCAGAACGGTTATCTCCCTCGATGCGCCTGGATATCCCCCCGCCCTTTGGATTGCACGGCATGAGGACGAGAAATCGTCCGGCGAGACTGATGAACGTGGTGAGTGCGGCACCTTTGTTGCCGCGTTCGTCTTTTTCGACCTGGACGAGCAGTTCCTGGCCCTCTTTGATCACATCCTGGATGCGGACCTGGGCCATGGGTGTTTTGGACGAGTAATCCTGGAAATAGCTCCTCGAGATTTCCTTGAGCGGGAGAAATCCCTGGCGCTCCGAACCGTAGTCCACAAAGGCCGCTTCCAGGCTGGGTTCGACTCGCGTGATACAACCCTTGTAGATGTTTCCCTTCTTTTGATGGTGGGTTGATGACTCGATATCCAGATCGAGCAATTTCTGTCCATCGACGATGGCGACCCGCAACTCCTCAGGGTGAGTTGCGTTGAACAACATTCGTTTCATTTGCTGCGTTTCCCTGGTTTCCACCCGGCAACCCCAGTACATACCACCGTTGTCAGGCCGTACAACCCAAGCCGGTGCACCTTACTGGCGCGAAATGGAACCGATATTCGTTTGTGCCTCTGCAGTTCAGGCAGGGGAGAGGCGCATTAACCCTTATGCGTCGCGTTCAAACGGCCAAGCCGGAACATTGGCGACCACTGCGCTCCCGCGGATATCATCCGCCGGGATCTGCAATAAACCTTTTCAATACTGATTTCTGTAAAGCAAGACAGTGTGGGACCCCGTTACAGTTGGTCGTCGTAGACTGGCGGTGATCGTTTTTCAACCCGTCGGGTTGTCTCATTCTATCCGCCTGATCCCAGCTATCAGCCTTAATATAGCAAGCCCGCATGTTCGCATCAATTTGTTATGATTTGCGCCTGTTATGGCCCAGACCCAGCCCAAAGTCCGCTACATTACCGTCGAAGACGAATTCAGCGGACAAAGGCTGGATAATTTTCTGCTGCGTGAGCTCAAGGGCGTACCGCGAAGCCTGGTATACAGGATCGTTCGGCGGGGCGAAGTCAGGGTCAATGAAGGCCGGACCAGGGCGAGTACGCGCCTGTGTGCCGGCGACCGGGTGCGAATCCCACCCCTGCGAACCTCGAACCGGTCGCTCCCGCCTCCCGCTGAGGGACTCGCCGTCGAAGTCGAAACCTTGTATGAGGATGACTACCTGATTGTCGTCAACAAGCCCGCGGGCCTGGCTGTACACGCGGGCAGCGGGATCAAGGTCGGGCTGATTGAGATGTTGCGGCATCAACGGCCGAATGACAGGTTTTTGGACCTGGTACACCGCTTGGATCGCGACACCTCGGGCTGCCTTGTCCTTGCCAGGCGCCGCAGCGCCCTGCGCCGTCTCCACGAAGACCTGCGGCTCGGTACGAGTGGTCGGAACCATTTCAAGAAAACGTATCTGGCGCTCGTGCTGGGGGTCTGGGACGCCCACGGCAGCGTCGTTGAGATTCCTTTGCGAAAAAACGCGCAACGGGGAGGGGAAAGGATGGTGATCCCTGATGAAGCAGGCAGGTACGCGAAATCCAGGTTCACTGCGCTTGACTATTTCGAGCAATGTACGTTGATGGAGGTCACTTTGGTGACCGGTCGAACCCATCAAGTTCGCGTTCACGCGGCGGCCCGGGGCCATCCCGTTCTTGGAGACGACAAATACGGTGACAGGGAAGCCAACTCCTGGTCCCGCAATCTCGGCCTGAGAAGGCTGTTTTTGCATGCTTCGGAACTGGGGTTCGTTCATCCGGTCACCCGGGAGCGGGTGGAAGTGGAATGCGCCCTGCCGCCGGATCTCGAGGGTGTCTTACGCAAACTGGAAGACGGCCTTGCAGATGTGGATAATCCGGATTGATGGGCCGCGAGATATGCCCCACCGGCGCGCTGGTAGACGGCGGTGACGGCGTTGAGTTCGAAGTTTTGAAAAATGACGAGGTACTCCCTGCATTCGCGATACGGTACCGGGGCGTCGTCTATGCTTATATCAACCGATGCAGCCATATGGACCTCAGATTGAATTTTTTGCACAGTTACTTCTATGACCTGGAAAAGAACTACCTGATCTGCTCCACACACGGTGCTCTCTATGACCCCGAAACCGGTCAATGCAGAAGCGGACCGTGCAACGGCCTGGGTTTGCTGCCACTCAACGTCAGGGAGACGGCGGGTAAAGTGAATCTGGCGGAGCAAGGGGCCGTAGTGTTACGAAACGAGGAGCAGCAATGACAGATTCCGTGGGCCCGCCATCGAGCGGCATAACCCGTACACCAGATGCCGAGAATAACCTGCTCAAGGAGTTGATCTGGGAAAATCTAAAGGAGAAAAAAAGGACGCGACGATGGAACATCGCTTTCAAGCTGTTTATCGCGGCGTATTTATTATTCTTCGTGTTTGTCTATTTCGATACCAACGTCCCAAGCAGCGGCGGTAAGCACACCGCGCTCCTAGAAATAGACGGTGTCATCGCCGCCAACGGGGATGTCACCGCCGATGACGTCGCCGCCGGGCTTCGCGCCGCTTTCGAGGCGGACGGCGTCAAGGGCGTTATCGTAAGGATCAACAGCCCGGGCGGCAGCCCCGTGCAGGCGGGCTATATCAATGCCGAAATCATGCGTCTACGCAGGGAAAATCCCCATATACCGCTGCATGCCGTGATTTCCGACATATGCGCATCCGGCGGATACTATATCGCGGCCGCCGCGGAGAAAATCTACGCCGACAAGGCCAGCATTGTTGGATCGATTGGTGTGCTCATGGACGGCTTTGGATTCGTCGATGCCATGGAAAAACTGGGGGTCGAAAGGCGATTGATGACTGCCGGAAAATACAAAGGTCTGCTGGACCCGTTTTCGCCGCTGGACGACAAGAGCAGGGACCACGCCGGTGAAATCCTTGGCGAGGTCCACCAACAGTTCATCGATATCGTCAAACAGGGCCGTGGCGGTCGATTGAGCGATTACCCTGATCTGTTCAGCGGGCTTTTCTGGACCGGCGAAACAGCCAGGAAACTGGGATTGATCGATGAGTTCGGCAGCGCCGGTTTCGTTGCCCGGGAAGTGTTTGAAGCGGAGAAAATCATCGACTACACCCACCAGGAGAATCTGCTCGACAGACTGGCCAAGCAGATGGGCGTCGGCGTCGCGCAAACGCTGCGACTGCATACGAGCTACCGCTTACCTGAACTGAAATAGCCCGATTATTGCACCAGTGCGGTGGTGATTATTCTATAGCTTTCAGACTGGGGGCATTCCTTCATTCTGCAGCATCGATACCAGCCTTATCAGCGGCAGACCGATGAGTGCGGTGGGGTCGTCCCCGATGAATTTCTGAAGCAGGGCGATGCCCAATCCGTCGGCCCGGAGGCTGCCACTGCAGCCATAGGGTTTCTCCTTGTCGAGATAGCTCTCGATTTCCCGATCGGTGATTGTCTTGAACTGTACGGTGTAGCGGACAACGTCTTTTTGAACCGCTCCGCTGTCGCTATTGATCAATGCAATGCCGGTAAACAGAGTGACCGTCTTTCCGGATGATGCTGCAAGCTGCCGCACCGCATCGGCGTGATCAACGGGCTTGCCGACAATCTTGTTGTCCTCGTGTACCGCGACCTGGTCGCTGCCGATGATCAGGGCACCCGCCGCCGTCTTCGCCACGGCTGCGGCTTTCTCGACCGAAAGCCGCAGCACCAGATCAGTGGCCTGCTCGCCGGGCCGGGTCGTTTCGTCTATATCCGGAGAGACGACGTCAAACGGTATCATAAGCCTTTCAAGCAGCTCACGACGAAAAGGGGAGGAAGATGCAAGAATCAGTTGTTGCGCTGCCATACGATTACCGTTGAAAGAAAAGTTGCTAGTGTACCCCGTTCATGAAACAGGCGACGATGCTTGGCTCGCTGCCGATCAGGTCATCCCGGCACCAACTGCACCAAACATCGCGCGCGAGGTCGTTCTTGGCGCGGTAATGGGACTGGGATTTCCTCCATTTCTAGGCGGTCCGTTCAGGTACCTGGATTCCCGGGGATGTTCTTCGATTCGGGCTCGTTTGGAGCGGTTGGAAGCCTCCCAAGGTGAGCGTTTCTCTCCCGCCTCTCTGATCATGCAGAACAAAAAGTTTTATACTTAGCACCCCGTAAACATCAAACCGTGGGGAGTAGGCAATGACGATACTGTTTGTGCTCATATATGTGGCTGTTTCCGTCTATATAATCTGGTGGGCGTTGAGGGGAGCAAAAAAACTGGATGTCGGCCACGGCGATCATGTTCATGAGGTTCATCACGACGGCGCGGAACCGGAAACTCCGCATGGGTCGGATGATCTGACACAGATCAGGGGTATTGGTGCGGTAATATCAGCCAAACTGCGCACGCTGGACATCACCAGCTATGAGCAGATAGCCGGGTTGAATCAAACCGACATCGAGAGGATCAACGGGGTGCTCAACTTCAAGGGCCGAATCGAGAGGGAGCAGTGGATCCAGCAGGCACAGGAAATCCTGGTCAGGCGGGGTTAATCTAAGCCCGCACATTGCACCAGACCGGCGCTCAGCCAAACCTGTCCTGCGTCATCGCTCGGGATACTGGTGCAATATGCGGGCTAGCCCGCAGTTTGCCGTGTACCCGCTCTCTTCAAGAACGGATACTCGATGAGGTTGTAGGTAAAGCTCGCCACCAACCAGGTGACCAGCGTCGCGGCGACGAACAGCGGGAACCCGGTGGCATCCACTCCCAGATAAAACGATGACAATCGTCTGAGTATGTCGATCAACAGGGGGTGCACAAGATAAGCGCTGTACCCGATGATTCCGAATGAGCGCAGGGGCCGGTTGCGAAGAATTGTCCCGTAAATCGAGTTACGGGCGTACACCGCCGAGAACACAAGAAACCCGGCGGCAATACCGAACCAGGGTCGATGCTCAAAAGCCGGGAACACGCTGTACCCCAGCCAACCGCTGAGGATCGTCGCGCTTCCCATAACGAACACGGCGGCGAGAACCAAGGAAGCAATCCAGCCCAGCGTTTTTTCCACGCTTTCCCGATAGCGGTTTATCAGATTGGCCGATCCCTCGTTATTGAGGACGTAACTGACGAATATACCCACCAGGAACCAGCCGAGCATGAGCGGCCTTACATTGGGCCGGCTGTTCATCTTGATCGGAATGGCTGAGGTGTACCATAGCAACCAGAGAGCAAGCCCGGCCAGAACCAACAGAGCAAGAGCGAATCGCAGGCGCAGCAACAATGCCATTCCGACCATGATGAACGGCAGCAGCAGGTAGAAAAACATCTCCTGCGGGATGGTCCAGAAATGACCGTCGCCCTGCAGAAAAAGAAAATGGGGCAGGGCCCATTGCACGCTGCCGGACGCAAGGAAATAGATAAAAATGATGGTGTAGTACATGGGAACGATGCGCGCGAGGCGGCGGAAAAAGTAGTTTTGCAGCCTGGGCCCGTCGAATATCAATTCTGGACCGCGAACGAAGGGAATAGCCAGTAGATAGCCACTCAGTGCAAAAAATATCCACACGCCAACCAGCCCCGATCCGCTGAATATCCCCCAGGAGTGGTCGGCGACCACGCTCAACGCCGCAAGCCCGCGAAGACCGTCCAGCTCGAGGGTATGCGGTTTGATACCGGCGTCGTCAACGGGATCGAGCTGCGCAAGCGACGGTATGCGACCGGCGTTGAGACTCTGCACTAGAAAAAACACCAGGACTCCGATGACGCCGGGAATGCCGAATCGAAGATATGGATTTTGAACCTCGATTTTACGGCTGCTGACAATCGCGGATGCGCCTTCCGTGGCATGAACTTTCAAGCCTTCCTTGGTTACTTCTATGCGGGTAAGGCTATTCCCAGACTCGAAGTAGTCCCTTAACGCTTGCCCCTGTAGCCGAAACGAGGGAGCGTAGTGGCTGTGAACCAAGATCTCGCGCAAGAGCAGCGCTCGGCCACCGGTCTCGAACTCGATTTTGAACAATACGGCAAGCCGATCGTCCAGTTTGGTGAGTACGCGCTCATTCTCGTCCAGCACGGTTGAATTTTGAACCAGGCGGCCGGCGTCAAAGGTACGGCTGGCGGGAGGGCGCTGGAAGTAGATTCGGATGTCGGCGGGGCCTTCACCGGTCAGCACCATTTCGAAACGATCCACGCGCGACAGAATGTCATAGCCAATGAAGCGCTCGCTGACGGCGAAAGCCAGCAGGGCCAGGACAAGGGCAACGATCTTTCGGGTCGGGGAGACGTTAACCTGCACAAATCTGTTAATGGTTCGTATCATTAAAGTAAAACATTAAAAAAAATACATAACAAATTGAAAAACAACAATAAAAAAATTAAAAGTGATTTCCAGTCGAATTCCGTTTTTGTTATTGCCTTAATCGAGGTTAATATACTGGTTATAAAAACAGTATTCGTATAACCAGTCATGAAACCCGACCTGCGCGGACTGTTAAGTAAACATCACCTGGTGTGGCAAGGCAACACGGCGGACGGTAAGGGAAGCGGTGTGAGCACCGGTTTTGCCGAACTGGACCAGGCATTGCCTACTCGGGGCTGGCCGGAAGCTGCCCT